>OGPL01000504.1_pt1 | contig 41118 bp, 22 predicted proteins | sample 1552901 | NCBI WGS metagenome assembly OGPL01 (sample SAMEA2580244, study PRJEB22360) | human gut metagenome | biome: human gut; feature: human-associated habitat; material: faeces | place: Denmark | collected 2008/2010 | reverse complement strand
AACAAAGAAAATGACGGATATTTCGCAAACACAAGCAGGATGTAAGGCAAAGAGCTGCGGGAATCCTTTGCGGCTTCCAAGGCTTTTTAACGCAAAATCCGGCTATGTTTGTAGAAATAAACTGAATTTTCGACTTTTCAGATACACCCTAACAGGATAGTTCCATATCCTTTATTATAAAGCATTTCATGATAAAACGAAAGGGGCGGCACCATGGTACCGGAACTGGAACGGCTGATCCAAGCACATCAGAACATCGTGTTTTTTGGCGGCGCAGGGGTTTCGACGGAAAGCGGCATCCCAGATTTTCGCTCGGTGGACGGGCTCTACCACCAAAAATTCAAGTACCCGCCCGAAACCATGCTGTCCCACACATTTTATGAGCAGCACACCGCAGAATTTTTTGATTTCTACCGCCAAAAGCTCATTGTGCATGGGGCCAAGCCTAATGCTGCCCACCTGCGGCTGGCCAAACTGGAGCGGGAAGGTAAACTAAAAGCCGTTGTCACCCAGAATATTGATGGCCTGCACCAGGCAGCGGGCAGCAAAACCGTGTATGAGCTGCACGGTTCCACCTTGCGCAACTACTGCACCCGCTGCGGCAAGTTCTACCCCGTCAGCTTTATCGAGGAAGCCGGCGGCAAGGGGGACGGTGTGCCCCGCTGCACGGACTGCGGCGGCATTGTAAAACCGGATGTGGTCCTGTATGAGGAGGGCCTGGACGAAGCTACCATTGAGGGTGCGGTGAGCGCCATCCGCAGGGCGGATATGCTGATCGTGGGCGGCACCAGCCTGGCCGTTTACCCGGCGGCGGGGCTGATCCGCTATTTCCGCGGGGATGACCTGGTGGTCATCAACAAGCAGCCCACCCCGGCGGACGGTATGGCAACCCTGCTGGTAAACAAGCCCATCGGCCAGGCACTGAGTGAGACCGAGGGGGAAGGAGGGGCAATTTGTCGCTGAAAGAAAATTGTCATAAAAGTGTAAAACCTTACAAAAACGCTTGCAAAAATTTGCTGCTTTCTGGTATGATAAGAGTTAACGGCAGAGCGCGGGAAAGCGCCGCATGCCGCATGTGAGGTTTTGCGATTGATAACATAGAGGGGGTTCTTGTATGGCAAACGCATTGACTGATTTTATCCGCAAACGGGATTTTCTTGTCTGTATGGATTCTGACGGCTGCGTCATGGATACGGTGCGCATCAAGCATTGCTCGGTGTTCTGCCCAGAGCTGATCCGTGTGTTTGGCCTGGAAGCCCACACTGATTTTATTACCACCGCGTGGGAAGAGATCAACCTGAACAGCATCACCCGCGGGATTTCCCGCTTTGAAAGTGCGGTGCTGATTTTTGACCGCCTGAAAAACCGTGGCATTGATGTTCCCGGCAGTGAAGATATTGCCGCGTGGGTTTCCACCGCATCGGAACTTTCCACCGCAAGCCTGCAGCAGGAAGTTCTGCGCAGCGGCAGCCTGGCCCTGCGCAAGCTGCAGGAGTGGAATAACGCCTGCAACCGCCGCATTCAGGCCCTGGAACCTACCTTTAAGCCGTTCCCCGGCGTGGAATACAGCCTGCATCAGCTGCACACCGTGGCCGATGTGGCGGTGGTTTCCGCCGCCAATGAAAGCGCTATCGCCAGCGAGTGGGCGCGTTACGGCCTTGCCACCCATGCCGATGTGATCTTTGGCCAGGAGATTGGCAGCAAGGCAAACTCCATTGCCTCCATGCTGGCCTGCGGGTATGAAAGCCGCAAGGTGGTCATGGTGGGCGATGCCATGGGCGATGCCCAGGCAGCCGCTGCAAACGGCGTTTCCTTTGTGCCCATTCTGCCCGGCCGCGAAGCCGAAAGCTGGCGCCGTTTGCAGGAAGAAGCCCTGCCCAAACTGCTGCACGGCACTTTCAGCCCCGAATACCAGGCAACCCTGCTGGCTCAGCTGCGCAGCGTTCTGCACGGGTAATTGACCGGAAAATCGTTGAACAAAAACCAAAGCAGAGTATGCAAAAAGCGCATACTCTGCTTTTTTCATGCAGTCAATCGGTTTTGGCAGCCGGCATACAGCAAAACCAGCCCGGCACTGAGCAGAATGCTTCCGATAATATCACTCAGCCAGTGCACGCCGGAAATCAGCCGCCCCACAACCATAAGGGCGGTGAATGCCGCCAGCAGGGAAAGAAGAATGTGCAGAACAGCCGGCCAGCGGATGCGGCGGTGCAGCTTTTCATTAAATTCCATAAAACACCTTTTCTCTTGCCGAGTATCCGCCTGCTTTACAGTTCCCCCTTGCGCTTGTCCCTTGCTTTGGCGGCACCAAGGGCTTTGGGGGCGGTGGTTTTCTCGTCAGGGTGCAGCAGCTTGGCGCGCAGGATGGCACCCTCGCCAAAGCGGGCGCGCAGGGCATCGGCAGCACGGTCCAGCTTTTCCTGTTTATCGGTTTTGGCTGGATCGGTGAAAAAATCCAGCTGCTCAAAATTGTCGGTGCCGGTCTTTTCGGCGCTCACCCCAACCAGGCGCACTGGGCGGTCGGGCCACATCTGGCGCATCAGCTCCCGCGCGGTGTGGTAAATCACATCGGTAGAGTTGGTGGGGCTGTTCAGCGTTACCTGGTGGCTGCTGCGGCGGAAGGCGTTATCCACCAGCTGCACCGTGATGACCCGTGCGGTCTTGCCGTCCATCCGCAGCCGCCCGGCAACGGATTCACACAGCGCCAGCATGGTGGCATCGGCCTCCACGGGGCGCTTCAGGTCCTGCGGAGTGGTTACGCTGTTGCCGTAACTGTTGTCCTTCACCTCGCTGCGGGTCATCGGCTCGCTTTCAATGCCGTTGGCGTAATCCCGGAACACCTGCCCCCGCACGCCGAACACCCCGCGCAGGATGTCCGCGTCCGCGTTGGCAAGATCCCCGATGGTATAAATGCCAATCTCGTGCATCCGCTTGACGGACTTTGGCCCCACGCCGAACAGATTGCCCACCGGCAGCGGCCACAATTTCTGTGGCACCATATCCTGCGTTAATACATGGATTTTATCCGGCTTTTCAAAGTCGGATGCCATTTTGGCCAGCAGGCGGTTGGGCGCAATGCCAATGTTTACGGTAAAGCCCAGCTCCCGGTGGATGCGGTTCTTGATGGTCTGCGCCGCCTGCAAAGGCGGGCCAAACAGTCCCTCGCTGCCGGTCATGTTCAAAAAGGCTTCGTCAATGCTGTATTGCTCAATATCTGGCGTGTAATCGCCAAAAATGCGGATCATAGCTTTGCTGTTTTTTACATACCAGTCAAAATCCGGCGCGGCAACGATCAAATTGGGGTATTTGCTGCGCGCCATAAACAGCGATTCCCCGGTTTGGATGCCGTACCGTTTGGCGGGAATGCTCTTGGCCAGCACCACGCCGTGGCGCTTTTCCTCATCTCCGCCCACCACGGCGGGCACGGTGCGCAGGTCCAGCGTTTCGCCGTTGGCCAGGTGCTGGATGGCCGTCCAAGACAAAAAGGCGGAGTTGACATCTACATGGAAATAAACGGTTTTGGCTTTGGGCAGCATGGTGCGCACCTCCTTTGCGGGGCAAAATTTCTGCTACCATCATACCATAAAACCACGGTACAGAAAAGCCGGTCAAGAATCTTCTTTCCTTTTTGTGGCGGGCGCTGTATAATACAGATAAGACCTTCCTGCGGTAAAAATTTACAAAGAATAGGATGGAATATTATGCAGTATACCATTGAAAACGAATACCTGCGCTTGACGGTGGATACCCATGGTGCCGAGGCTGTGAGCGTTGTCAACAAGGCTACCGGGGCCGAAATGCTCTGGTGCGGGGACCCTGCCGTCTGGGGCCGCCATGCGCCGATCCTGTTCCCCTATACCGGCAAGCTGACCGGCGGCAAAATGATCGCCAAGGGCAAAGAGTATGCCGGCGGCCAGCACGGCTTTGCCCGCGATGTGGAGCACACCCTGGTGGGCAAGACCGAGACAAGCCTGACCCTGGTTTTGCAGGCAAACGAGGAGACCCGCGCCAAGTGGCCCTATGAGTTTGAGCTGCGCTCCACCTTTGAGCTGGTGGAAAAAACGGTGCGCCACACCCTGGCGGTGTATAACCCCAGCGAACCGGAGCTCAGGTTCGGCATTGGTTACCACCCGGCATTTGCCATCCCGTTTGATGATGCCCACACCCCTGCGGATTATGAGTTCTGTTTTGACGAGCTGGAAAGCCCCCTGTGCGTGAGCTGTCTGCCCAACGGCCTGCTGAACGGTACCGATTATCACTATCTGGCCCGCAATACCCGCACCGTGCCCTTGACGGATGACCTGTTTGACAACGACAGCCACTGCATGCTGAACCTGCGCAGCAAGACCCTTGCCATTGTGGAAAAGGATACCGGCCGCGCCGTGCGCTGCAACATTGAGGGCTATCCCTATGTGCTGATCTGGTCCAAGCCGGAAAAGCCCTACCGCTTTGTCTGCATTGAGCCGTGGCACAGCCTGCCCGGCGAGGAAAACGGCCCCCTAACCTGGGAGGACCGCCCCTGCGCCGCCGCCCTGCACCCCGGCGAAACCTGGTCCACCACGTTGTGCACAACCTTTGAGCGGTAAGCAGGGCGGCGTCCCCAACGCCCCGGAACGGTCAAGACCGTTCCCTACAGAGCATTTTATTGTGTGCGGCCAACCCACAAACACCCAGTAGGGCGGGGGGTACCCGACTTCGCCGGAAACTTACCGGAGCAGATACAAAAAACGTGTGATGTACTTTGCCCCACAGTAGGAGACGGCGTCCTCGACGTCCCGGATGGGCATATAAATGATTGCACTTTTGCTGGCAATTTGCCGCCGCAAAAGATTGCCCGCACTACTTGACAAAACACAAAAACTCTGGTAAAATACTCTAGCAATCGTTCAGAGGGCTGCTCCACACGCACAGGATGGCGTCTGCTGGTAGCCGAAATTCGAAGATTGTGATGAGCACATATATCAAGTATGGCTCCCTTTAGTCATGATCGAGAAAGAGGTGAAATGAAAATGAAGCAGGGTATTCATCCCAACTATGTGGATTGCACCATTACCTGCGCATGCGGCAACGTGATCCATACCCGCGATACCAAGCCGGAGATCCGCGTTGAAGTTTGCAGCAAGTGCCATCCCTTCTACACCGGCAAGCAGAAGCTGGTTGACACCGGCGGACGTGTTGAGCGCTTTAAGCGCCGCTACGCCAACAAGGCTGGCAAGTAATTGCATTAAGGTTTTGTATACCGCAGATGGTAACATCTGCGGTATTTTTTTCAAATACATCATCTTGCATCTCAAAGGAGAACCCCTATGCCGGACTATCAAACGATCCGCGGTATTTCCACCTTTGAATATGAAGAAAAGCGCTCCCGCTTTATTGCTTCCGCTGCGTTTGCCGATACCGAGGAAGCTGCCCTTGCCCACCTGAACCGCATCAAAGCGGCCAACCGCACCGCGCGGCATAATGTGTATGCCTATGTTCTGCGCGAGGGCGGCCGCACCCGCTACAGTGATGACGGCGAACCCGCCAAAACCGCCGGTACCCCTGTGCTGGAAGCCATCAGCCATGCGGGGCTTTCGGATGTGATCGTGGTGGTTACGCGGTACTTTGGCGGAGTTCTGCTGGGTACCGGCGGGTTGGTGCGGGCCTACACCGCGGCGGCATCCGGAGCCTTGCAGCAGGCGGAGATTGTCAGCATGCGGCTGGTGACGGATTGCGCCGTGACCGTGCCATACCCCAAGTTTGAACAGGCCCAGCGGATGATCGCAGCCGCCGGGGCCAAACTGCAGGAACCGGAGTATGCCGATGCTGTGACCCTGCGCTGGCGCATGCCTGCCGGAACCGAAGAAGCCCTGTGCCATGACCTGAGCGAGCTGACCCGCGGCAGTGCCGAAGTGACGATCAGCAAACCACTTTACGCAGCTTTTTGATGCTGCGCAGTCATTTCTGGCAAGAAAGCAGAATTTCCCATGAAATTTTTACATTTCATACAAGTGTTTGGCGGCTTTTTATCGTATTTATAATATAGAGAGCCGTTTTTGGGCATGATATGCCCAACGGGAAATCGGATAGGGGAAAGGAGGCTGCGCCGTGACTGTGCGGGAAGAGACCCAGACAATTGAACGCCTGACCTTAAGCCCCTATGCCGCTTTAAGTGAGCAGAGCTTTGGCCGCCGCACCCCGGAACCGGAAGATGACCTGCGGACCTGCTACCAGCGTGACAGGGACAGAATTTTGCACTGTAAAAGTTTCCGGCGGTTGAAGCAAAAAACACAGGTGTTTCTTTCGCCGGAGGGCGACCACTACCGCACCCGGCTGACCCACACGCTGGAAGTCAGCCAGATTGCCCGAACCATTGCCCGCGCCCTGCGGCTGAATGAGGACCTGACCGAAGCCATTGCCCTGGGGCATGATCTTGGCCACACCCCATACGGCCACGCGGGGGAGCGCGCACTGAACCGGCTGTGCCCCGGCGGGTTTACCCACTACCGCCAAAGCCTGCGGGTGGTGGACTACCTGGAAAAGGACGGCAAGGGCCTGAACCTTTGCTGGGAGGTGCGCAACGGGATTATTACCCACACCAAAGGCACCTGGGCCCGCACGTTGGAAGGCTGTACTGTGCGCTATGCGGACCACATTGCCTTTTTGAACCATGATATTGAGGATGCCGTGGCCGCCGGTGTGCTGAACCCCACCGCCCTGCCGCGGGATGCCGTGCAGGTGCTGGGAGATACCAAATCCCGGCGCATCACCACAATGATCACCGACCTTGTGGCAAACAGCGCAAACTGCAAAAATGGGAAAATGCAGTTTTCCCCCGAAGTGGAGGAGGCATACGGTGTGCTGAAAGACTTTATGTACAGCACGGTGTATGTGGACAAGGATGCCAAGCGCGAAGAGAAAAAAGTGGACAAGATGATCGAAGCGCTGTATGAACGCCTTTGCGCGGACCCCGCGCTGATGCCTAATTTTTATATGCAGGTGGCATATCACCAGGGAATGGACCGTGCCGTGGCGGATTATATTTCCGGCATGAGCGATGAATTTGCTACCCGCCTGTTTGAGGAGCTGTTTGTGCCGCAAAAGTGGCAGGTGCTATAAAATTGGCAGTATGTTAGAGCACTGCCGCCCGCCCCGAAGGGGCGCACATTGTGCTATAAATTATTACGATATATACGCGAAAGGAGGCCCGGAGCCCCATTGATCCCACAGGAATACATACAGGAAGTGGTTGCACGCAATGATATTACCGAAGTAATCGGCCAATATGTGCAGCTGCGTCATCGCGGGCGGACCTATACCGGGCTGTGCCCTTTCCATAACGAGAAAACCCCTTCGTTTACCGTCTACCCGGATACCCAAAGTTTTTACTGCTTTGGCTGCGGTGCGGCGGGGGATGTGATTAACTTTGTGCGCAAAATTTCCAACCTGGGCTATGTGGAAGCTGTTAAACAGCTGGCGGGCCGCGCCGGGATGCCCATGCCGGAGGAGGACGACCAGGAAAGCCGTTCCCGCTCCCGCCTGTTGGAGATCAACCGCAACGCCGCGCGCTATTTTTATGACCAGCTCAACGCCCCAACGCCGGAAGCCGCCATGGCCCGCCGCTACTGGCGCGAAAAACGCGGCCTTTCGGATGCGGCCATCCGCCGGTTTGGCTTGGGCTATGCACCGGAAGATTTTGTGGGCCTTCTGCACTACCTGCGCCACCGCGGCTTTACCGAGCCGGAATTGGAATCCTCCGGCCTTGTCAAGCGTAGCGCCAAGGGCAATCTGTATGATATCTTCCGCCACCGCGTGATGGTGCCCATCATTGATGTGCGGGGCAATATCATTGCGTTCGGCGGGCGCGTGATGGATGATTCCAAGCCGAAATACATCAACTCGCCCGAAACGATGGTCTACCACAAATCCCGCACGCTGTTTGCGCTGAATGTGGCAAAAAAATCAACGTCCAAGCGGTATATCCTCTGCGAAGGGTATATGGATGTCATCTCGATGCACGAAGCCGGGTTTGATACCGCTGTCTGTGCCTGCGGCACGGCTTTGACGCCGGAGCAGGTCAAGCTGCTGACGGAGTACGCCGACGAAGTGGTGCTGAGCTATGACTCGGACGAAGCAGGCCAGAAGGCAACGGAGCGCAGTTTGGCGCTGTTTTCCGGTACCAATTTGCAGGTGCGGGTGCTGAACATCCCCGGTGCCAAGGACCCGGATGAATTTATCCGCACCTATGGCCGCGACCGGTTTGAAGCCGTGCTGGAAGGCACCGCAACCCCGCTGGAGTTCAAGCTGGCTAAGGCAGTGAAAAAATATGACCTGCGCAACGATGCCCAGCGCCTGCAATATGTGGATGAAGCCATCGGCATTCTGGCAGGCAGCGCGGTCAGCCCCACGGCGCGGGATGTGTATGCCGGGCGCATTGCGGAGCAGACCGGCATTGATAAAAAGGCTGTGTTGGTCCAGCTGGAAAGCGCCGTGCGCGGGGCCGGGCGCAGGGCGCGCCGCAAAGAGCAGAACGAACTTTCCCGCCAGGGGATTGCGGCGGATATCCGCGTGCCCTATGACCGCGGGGGCGAAGCTGCCCTGGGGGCCGCAAGCGCCGCCCGCCAGCTTGTGGCGGCTATGCTGCAGGATGCCGGCGCCATCCCCTACATCCGGGAGCGGCTGAACCTTGGCATGGTGGTGCTGCCGGAAATGCAGCAGGCAATCAAGGCGATTTACGACTGCGCCGCCCGCGGCCAGCCCGCCAACGCCACGACCCTTTCCCCCTTGTTGGAGGAAAAAGCCTACAGCCAGGTGATGCTGGCCCAGGCCCAAAACGCCGATACCCGCCTGACCCGCCGGGATATTGATATGCTGCTGGATCGTTTGCAGACCGCAAACCCCGAAAGCGCCCAGGTGGCAGGCACCACAGACGATGAATTCCGGCAGAAATTTGCCGCCCTTGCCCGCAAAAAAGTGGGCGAACGCCCGCCGGAAGAATAATTTCCACCCGGCCAAAACCATGTTGTTTTATCCCGTTCCAGTAAGATGGGCAGAATAAAAACCAAAGGAGAAACTACTTATGGCAGAAAAGAAAGATTCGATTCGCAACCTGATTGAACAGGGCCGCCGTGCAGGCAAATTGACCAGCACCGAAATCAGTGACGCTATGGAAGAAAGCAGCCGTGTTATTGACGCGGAGCAGATGGAAAAGCTGTATGAAGAGCTGGAAAGCAACGGCATTGAAGTGGTGGATGATGACGCCACTGATATGTCCGCTGTGGCCGATATGGGCGAGGAGGGGATGGATGACTTTGAGGATACCGTTACCTCGGACGGCATTACTATCGATGACCCCGTTAAGGTTTACCTGAAAGAGATCGGCCGCGTGCCCCTGCTGACCCCTGATGAGGAAGTGCAGCTGGCCCTGGATATCCAGAAAGGCGGCAAGGACGGCGAACGCGCCAAGCAGCGCCTGAGCGAAGCCAACCTGCGTCTGGTAGTTTCCATTGCAAAGCGCTATGTGGGCCGCGGCATGCAGTTCCTGGACCTGATCCAGGAAGGTAACCTGGGTCTGATCAAAGCGGTTGAAAAGTTTGACCATACCAAGGGCTTCAAGTTCTCCACCTATGCAACGTGGTGGATCCGCCAGGCCATCACCCGCGCCATTGCGGATCAGGCCCGCACCATCCGTATCCCTGTGCATATGGTGGAAACCATCAACAAGGTCAAAAAGGTTTCCAGCCAACTGCTGCACGAAAACGGCCATGAGCCCAGCGCCGAAGAAATTGCTGAGCGCCTGGATATGCCGGTGGACAAAGTGCGCGAGATTATGCGCGTGGCACAGGAACCCGTCAGCCTCGAAACCCCCATCGGTGAGGAGGAAGATAGCCACTTGGGCGACTTTATCCCCGATGAGGAAGCCCCCGTTCCCGCCGAAGCCGCCAGCCAGACCCTGTTGAAAGAGCAGCTGGCCGATGTGCTGAAAACCCTGACCCCGCGTGAAGAAAAGGTCCTGCGCCTGCGCTTTGGCCTGGAAGATGGCCGCCCCCGCACGCTGGAAGAGGTGGGCAAGGAGTTCAACGTTACCCGTGAACGTATCCGCCAGATCGAAGCAAAAGCCCTGCGCAAGCTGCGCCACCCCAGCCGCAGCAAAAAGCTGCGCGACTTCTTGGATTGATGCCGTGATTCTTATATAGAATAGAAATAGCAAATTAAAATCATCTGCACCCGTACTGCTGTTTGCCCGGCGGTGCGGGTGTGTTTTTGTGTGCAGCAGGCATAAATGACAAAGCCACAGCATACGATTACCCTGATGATATAGGGGAGGGGATAACGATGTGTGGAATTGCCGGACAGATCAGCGCGGACCCAAATAAGATTGCAGCCAACTACCCAGCTTACTGCCGAATGCAGAAAAGCCTTGCACGCCGCGGGCCGGACCAGCGGGGAATGTACCTGCACGGCCATGCGGCGCTGATCCATGCGCGGCTGGCTGTGGTGGATCTGGAAAACGGCTGCCAGCCCATGGTGCTGGATCAGGGCGGGGAGAAATACATTCTGGTGTACAACGGCGAGCTGTACAACGCGCCGGAGCTGCACGCCCAGCTTGCGGCTTTGGGCCATCGCTTTGTAAGCCATTCCGATACTGAGGTTTTGTTACATGCTTTTGCCCAGTGGGGGCCGGACTGTCTGGAAAAGCTGAACGGTATTTTTGCATTTGCTGTGTGGCAGCAGCGGGCGCAAAAGCTCTTTCTGGCGCGGGACCGCGTCGGGGTCAAGCCGCTGTTCTATGCCCTGCGCGGGGACAGCCTGATCTTTGCTTCCGAGCTGAAAACGCTGCTCTGCCACCCGGAGATCCCGCCGCAGGTGGATGCCCATGGGCTGGCCGATGTGCTGCTGCTCGGCCCCGGCCGCACGCCGGGGTGCGGGGTGTTCCGCAATGTGCAGGAATTGAAGCCCGGCTGCTGCGCAGAATACACTGTGCCACAGGTTGGTGCGCCGCGCCTCACCGTGCGCCGCTACTGGCAGCTGACCGACCACGAACACCCCGATGATTTTACCCACACCGCAGCCAAAGTGCGGGACCTGGTGATGGATGCCGTCACGCGGCAGCTGGTATCGGATGTGCCGGTGGCAACCTTCCTTTCCGGCGGGCTGGATTCCAGCCTGATTTCGGCAATCGCGGATTCCCACTTTACGGCGCGGGGCAAAACGCTGCAGACTTTCTCGGTCGGTTATCAGGATAACAAAAAGTACTTCCACGCCACCCATTTCCAGCCCAGTCCGGATGCGCCGTATATCCGCACCATGAACCAGTTCTTGAATGCGCAGCATACCTGGGTAACGCTGGACAGCGAAGCACTGGCCGCCGCCCTGCTGGAAGCGGTGGACGCCCGCGACCTGCCCGGTATGGCGGATGTGGACTCCTCGCTGCTGCTGTTTTGCCGTGAGATCCGTAAAACAGCCACCGTGGCACTTTCCGGCGAGTGCGCGGACGAGATATTTGGCGGTTACCCCTGGTACAGGGATAAGACCGTGCGGGAGCGGTATGGCTTCCCTTGGGCGCAGAGCACGGCATACAGGGTCAGCTTTTTTAAGCCGGAGGTGTTCGGCAGCATTGACCCGGCGGCGTATATTGATGAAGGCTACCGCGCCACGCTGGAGCAAACTTCCATCCGCCCCGGTCTGGATCCCCTGGAACAACGGATGCGCCAGATGTTTGCCCTGAACTTTAACTGGTTTATGCAGACCCTTTTGGACCGCAAGGACCGAATGAGTATGTACAGCGGGCTGGAAGTGCGCGTGCCGTTCTGCGATTACCGCATTGCGGAATACCTGTACAGCGTGCCGTGGGAATATAAGGATTACGAGGGCCACGAAAAAGGCCTGCTGCGCCAGGCGATGCAGGGCGTGCTGCCCACGGAAGTGTTGTGGCGAAAAAAGAGCCCCTACCCTAAAACATGGAACCCGGCGTATTTGAACGCTGTCAGCGCCATGCTGCGCAGTGCGATGCAGGACCCGGATGCCCCGCTGCTGCGTATTGCCAAGAGGGCAGCGCTGGAACAGCTGTTGACCGCTGCCGAGACTGCGACCCCCTGGTATGGCCAGCTGATGACTACCCCGCAGACCATTGCCTGGTTTGTGCAGCTGAATTACTGGCTGCAAAAATACCGGGTGGAGCTGGTGTAAATACCCGTGTGGCGGGCCCGGCATCAAACGCATAACACCAAAAACAGACGAGTGCCCACCCTGCACACGGATAACGGCGGGAAGGGCACTTTTTGTTTGCAAAGCGTAAAAACCGGGAAAATGCAGAAAAAACGCAGGCTGCAACCCATACAAAAAACACACAAGGTAATTGGGCATTGTGCCAATTAGCGGCATTTCAAGGATTTGTCAAGTGGCAAAAGAAATGCAAAAATAGCACTTTGCCAAAAGAAATGTGACACGCATCCGGTCGTTCAATTGCCTGATAAAAAAACACGCAAAATGCCAAAAGAGCCCTTGACAATCAGCTTTTTGGCTGGTATACTGGCATAGTATCACAAAATGGAATAGAGCGCCCTAAAGGAATTTTGATTTTTCTGCGTTTTTTCAAACTTTGTTAAAAACGACGAATGTTCCAAGAAAATCATTGCTTCGGCGGAGCGCTTTTGCCAAAAAACAAATCTGAACGGAATAGGAGTGGTCGCATTTTATGGTAAAGGTCAAGCCCGTACAAAACGGTCGAACCTCCAGAATGAGCTTTTCCCGCATCAACGAAGTGATTGGCATGCCCAACCTCATCGAGATCCAGAAAAACTCTTATAACTGGTTCCTGGACGAGGGCCTGCGCGAAGTGTTCCACGACATTGACGCGATCGAGGATTACACCGGGAATCTCTCGCTGGAATTTGTCGATTACCGTCTGGACAAGCACCCCAAATATACCATTAAAGAATGTAAAGAGCGTGACGCAACGTATGCTGCGCCGCTTTATGTCACTGCGCGCCTGTTGAACAAGAGCACCGGCGAAGTGAAGGAACAGGAAATTTTCATGGGTGATTTCCCGCTCATGACGGATTCCGGCACTTTCATCTCCAACGGTGCAGAACGTGTTATCGTCAGCCAGCTGGTTCGTTCGCCCGGCGTGTTCTATGCTTCCAGCAAGGACCGTACCGGCAAGGACCTTTTCACCGCAACCATGAACCCCAACCGCGGCGCATGGCTGGAATACGAAACCGATTCTTCCGATGTATATTATGTGCGCATTGATAAAAACCGCAAGCTGCCGGTTACTACCTTCCTACGCGCACTGGGTCTTGGCACCGATGAGCAGATCCGCCAGTACTTCGGCGATTCTGAACCCAAAATCAACGCCACCCTGGAAAAGGATATCACCCATTCCACAGAGGAAGCCCTGCTGGAGTGCTACCGCAAGCTGCGCCCCGGCGAGCCGCCGACGGTGGAAAGCTCCCGCAGCCACATCAACCTGCTGTTCTTTGATCCGCGCCGTTACGACCTGGCTCGTTTTGGCCGCTTCAAGATGAACAACAAGCTGTGCCTGTTCCGCCGTATTGCGGGCTATAAGACTGCCGAGGACATCATTGCCCCGCTGACCGGCGAACTGCTGGCCGCCAAGGGCGAGCGCATCAGCCACGAAAAGGCTGTTGAAATTGATAACGCCGGTGTTTCCCGCGTTACTGTTATCGTGGAGCGCAAGGGCCAGGATCCGGTCAATGTGATCGTGTTCTCCAACGGCTGTGTCGATGCCCAGAGTTTCTTCAGCTTTGACGTGAAGGAATGCGGCATCAACGAGCGCGCTTCCTTCGCCGAAATCCGTAAGATTCTGGATGCTACCTCCGATCCGGAAGAGCAGAAAGAACTGCTGACCAAGAATCATGATAAGCTCATCAGCCGCACCGTTACCGTTGACGATATCTTTGCTTCCGTCAACTACCTGCTGGGCCTTGACCATGGCATCGGCGTGACCGATGAAATCGACCACTTGGGCAACCGCCGCGTGCGCAGCGTTGGCGAATTGCTGCAGAACCAGTTCCGCATCGGCTTTGCCCGTATGGAGCGCGTTGTGCGCGAGCGCATGACCCTGCAGAACCAGGAATCCGGCGAGATCACCCCGCAGAGCCTGGTCAACATCCGCCCGGTCGTGGCTGCCATCCGTGAGTTCATCGGTTCCAGCCCGCTGTCTCAGTTCATGGACCAGAACAACCCGCTGTCTGAGCTGACCCATAAGCGCCGTCTGTCCGCTTTGGGCCCCGGCGGTCTGTCCCGTGACCGCGCAGGCTTCGAAGTCCGCGACGTTCATTATACCCACTATGGCCGTCTGTGCCCGATTGAGACGCCCGAAGGTTCCAACATCGGTCTGATCTCCTATCTGGCATCTTTCGCCAAGATCAACAAGTACGGCTTCATTGAGGCACCTTACCGCCGCGTGGATAAAGAAACCGGCGTTGTTACCGATGAAGTTGTTTATATGCCCGCCGACGTTGAAGATGAATACATCGTGGCACAGGCCAACGAACCGCTGGACGAGAACAACCGCTTTGTCCGTTCCCGCGTTTCCGGCCGTCATCGCAACGACATTCAGGAATTTGCCCGTGAACAGGTCGATTTCATGGATGTCTCTCCGCGAATGATGGTTTCTGTGGCTACTGCCTGCATTCCCTTCCTGGAAAACGATGACTGTAACCGTGCTCTGATGGGCTCCAACATGCAGCGTCAGGCTGTGCCTCTGATGGTTACCCAGCGCTCTCTGGTTGCTACCGGCATGGAATACAAGGCTGCTACCGACTCCGGTGTCTGCGTGCTGGCTGCCCATGACGGCACCGTTGAAAGCGTTGACGCAGATAAGATCGTTGTCCGTCTGGAAGATGGCTCCGCCGATACCTATGAACTGATTAAGTTTATGCGCTCCAACCAGGGAACCTGCGTCAACCAGCGCCCCGCCGTCTATGTGGGCGATGTTGTCAAGAAGGGCGACGTTCTGGCTGACGGCCCCGCCACCAAGGACGGCGAGATCTCTCTGGGCAAGAACGCTCTGATCGGCTTCATGACCTGGGAAGGCTACAACTATGAGGACGCTGTTCTGCTGAACGAAAAGCTGGTCCGCGAGGATATCTACACCTCTATCCACATTGAGGAGTACGAGAGCGAAGCCCGCGATACCAAGCTGGGACCTGAAGAGGTGACCCGTGATATCCCCAACGTCGGCGATGATTCCCTGAAGGATCTGGACGACCGCGGCATTATCCGCATCGGCGCCGAAGTCAAGACCGGCGATATTCTGGTTGGTAAGGTTACCCCGAAGGGTGAAACCGAACTGACCGCCGAAGAGCGCCTGCTGCGCGCCATCTTTGGCGAAAAGGCACGGGAAGTACGTGATACCTCCCTGCGCGTTCCCCACGGTGCTTACGGCATTGTTGTGGATGTTAAGGTCTTTACCCCCGAAAACTCTGACGAGCTGCAGCCCGGCGTGCGCACCTGCGTGCGCGTCTATATCGCCCAGAAGCGTAAGATCAGCGTTGGCGATAAGATGGCAGGCCGTCACGGCAACAAGGGCGTTGTTTCCCGCATTCTGCCGCAGGAGGACATGCCGTTCCTGCCTGACGGAACCCCGCTGGATATCGTGCTGAACCCCTTGGGCGTTCCTTCCCGTATGAACATCGGTCAGGTGCTGGAAGTCAACCTTGGCTATGTTGCCAAGGCCCTTGGCTGGCATGTGCAGACCCCCGTGTTCGATGGCGCGCACGAATCCGATATCCGTGACTGCCTGGCCGAAGCCCGCGATAAGTGGCATGGCGACCATGCACCGGAATATCCCACCAAGCTGCCCCGCCTGATGGGCGATAAGGGCCACATCATCGATTTCAGCAAGATCGACCTGACCGATGATGGCAAGACCACCGTTTACGATGGCCGTACCGGCGAAAAGTTCCCCTCCAAGGTTACTGTCGGTTATATGTACTACCTCAAGCTGCATCACCTGGTTGATGATAAGATCCATGCCCGTTCCACCGGCCCGTACTCTCTGGTTACCCAGCAGCCTTTGGGCGGCAAGGCCCAGTTCGGCGGCCAGCGTTTCGGCGAAATGGAAGTTTGGGCTCTGGAAGCTTATGGCGCGGCTTACACCCTGCAGGAGATCCTGACTGTCAAGTCTGACGACGTTGTGGGCCGTGTCAAGACCTACGAAGCAATCGTCAAGGGCGAAGATGTGCCGAATCCGGGCATCCCCGAAAGCTTCCGCGTTATGCTGAAAGAACTGCAGAGCCTTGGCCTGGATATTGTTGTTCAGGATAAGGAAGGCAACGCTGTTGATATGCGTCAGGAATATGACGATGACGATGCCAACTTTGACAACAGCGATATCGGTGATAATGTTCTGCTGGAAAGCGAGCTGCAGGATGATTACAGTGTCAAGGATGCCGATGAAGGCTTTGACGACGACCTGGGCGATGAGGAGCCGGATGAAGCTTCTCTGGCACAGATCGAAGCCGACAATGGCGACGACCTGTTCGACGGTGAATGATCGGAATGCTGTTTACGTCACGATTAAATGAGAGGGTTCGCTGAATGGAAAATAAAGAGTTCGATTCTATCAAGATCGGCCTTGCTTCTCCCGACCAGATCCGTGCCTGGAGCTATGGCGAGGTCAAGAAACCTGAAACCATCAACTACCGCACCCTGAAGCCGGAGCGCGACGGCCTGTTCTGCGAGCGCATTTTTGGACCTACCAAGGACTGGGAATGCCACTGCGGCAAGTATAAGCGCATCCGCTATAAGGGCAAGATCTGCGATAAGTGCGGTGTCGAAGTTACCCGCGCTAAGGTCCGCCGCGAGCGCATGGGCCACATTGAGCTGGCTGCACCCGTTTCGCACATCTGGTATTTCAAGGGCATTCCCAGCCGCATTGGCCTGATGCTGGACATCGGCCCCCGCCAGCTGGACAAGGTGCTCTACTTTGCAAACTATATCGTTACCGATCCCGGCTTTACTCCGCTGGAGAAAAAGCAGCTCCTGACCGAACGCGAGTACAAGGAGATGCGGGAAAAGTACGAGGATACCTTTGAAGCCGGCATGGGCGCCGAAGCCGTCCAGAAGCTGCTGGCTGAGATCGACCTGGAAGCTCTGTCCGCAGAGCTGCATGAGGAACTGGAAAAGGCTACCGGCCAGAAGCGCGTCCGCCTGTTGAAACGCCTGGAGTGCGTTGATGCATTCCGCCTGTCCGGCCAGCGCCCGGAGTGGATGATCCTGAACGTTGTTCCGGTCATTCCGCCGGATATCCGCCCCATGGTCCAGCTGGATGGCGGCCGCTTTGCGACTTCCGACCTGAACGATCTGTACCGTCGCGTGATCAACCGCAACAACCGTCTGAAGCGCCTGCTGGAGCTGGGCGCTCCCGACATCATCGTGCGCAACGAAAAGCGCATGCTGCAGGAAGCAGTTGACGCCCTGATCGATAACGGCCGCCGCGGCCGCCCGGTCACTGGCCCCAACAACCGCGCCCTCAAGAGCCTTTCCGATATGCTGAAGGGCAAGCAGGGCCGCTTCCGCCAGAACCTGCTGGGCAAACGTGTTGACTACTCTGGCCGTTCCGTTATTGTTGTCGGCCCTGAGCTGAAGATGTACCAGTGCGGTCTGCCCAAAGAGATGGCTCTGGAGCTGTTCAAGCCCTTCGTTATGAAGGATCTGGTCCAGAAGGGCATTGCCTCCAACATCAAGGCTGCCCGCAAAAAGGTCGAGCGTGCTTCCACCGAGGTGTGGGACTCTCTCGAAACCGTCATCAAGGGCCATCCCGTTCTGCTGAACCGTGCACCTACCCTGCACCGCCTGGGCATTCAGGCATTTGAGCCCGTTCTGGTCGAAGGCCACGCCATCAAGCTGCACCCGCTGGTCTGCACCCCCTTCAACGCTGACTTCGACGGCGACCAGATGGCTGTCCATCTGCCGCTGTCCACCGAAGCACAGCGCGAAGCCAAGATGCTGATGCTGGCTTCCGGCAACCTGCTGAAGCCGTCTGACGGCGAACCCGTCACCGTGCCCACGCAGGATATGATCCTGGGCTCTTACTACCTGACCATGGTCAACCCCGAAGACCCCGGCCACGACAAGGTGTTCCGCGATGAGGACGAAGCCCTGATGGCTTACGCCGAGCATATCGTCACCCTGCAGGCTCCCGTTAAGGTGCGCCGCACCATGGACTTTGGCAACGGCCCCGAAACCGCCCTTGTCACCACCACTGTCGGCAAGATCATCTTCAACACCCCCATCCCGCAGGATCTGGGCTATGTGGATCGCACCGACCCCGAACATAAGTTCGATTACGAAGTCGATTTTCAGGTCACCAAGAAGAAGCTGCCCGACATCATCAGCCGCTGCCTGACAAAGCATGGCACCAAGCGCTGCGCTATCATGCTGGACCACATCAAGGCACAGGGCTATAAGTATTCCACACTTTCCGCCATCACCGTTGCCGTGCCTGACGCTATCATCCCCGAAGAGAAGCCGGCGATCCTGGCTGCGGCTGACAAGAAGGTTGAAAAGGTCATGAAGAACTTCAACCGTGGTCTTATCTCTGATGAAGAGCGCTATAAGAACACCGTTGAGATCTGGCAGGCAGCTACCGAGGAAGTTTCCAACGCTCTGTCTACCAACCTGAAGACCCACCACCAGCGCAACCCCATCTATATGATGTCCGACTCTGGTGCTCGTGGTTCTATGGACCAGATCAAGCAGCTGGCCGGCATGCGCGGCCTGCTGGCTAACACCGCAGGTAAAACCCTGGAAATGCCTATCCGTGCAAACTACCGCGAAGGCCTGAACATCTTGGAGTACTTCATCTCTTCTCGAGGCGCTCGTAAAGGTTTGACCGATACCGCACTGCGTACTGCTGACTCTGGCTACCTGACCCGCCGTCTGGTTGACGTTTCTCAGGAAGTCATCATCCGCGAGGAAGACTGCCACGCTACCGAGGGTATCCTCGTCAGCGAGATCAGCGAAGGCAACGCTACCATCGAAAGCTTCTCCGAGCGTCTGATTGGCCGTTATGCTCTGAATGACGTGAAGGATCCCAAGACCGGCGAACTCATTGTGTCCAAGGACAAGATGATGGATATGTTCGACGCTGAAAAGATCAAAGCTGCCGGTATTACCGAGCTGGAGATCCGCAGCGTGATGACCTGCCGTGCTCACGTTGGCGTCTGTGCCCGCTGCTACGGCTCCAACATGTCCAACGGCCAGTGCGTTAAGGTCGGTGAATCCGTCGGTATCATTGCGGCACAGTCCATCGGCGAACCCGGTACTCAGCTGACCATGCGTACCTTCCATACTGGCGGTATCGCATCTGCTGAAGATATTACTCAGGGTCTTCCGCGTGTTGAAGAACTGTTCGAGAGCCGCCGCCCGAAGGCAATGGCTATCATGTCCGAGATCGCCGGTACCGTCCATATTGACGATACCAAGAAGAGCCGCCACGTTGAAGTGACCGGTGTTGACGATAATGGCGCACCAGTTACCAAGAGCTACCTGATCCCGTTCGGCCACCGCCTGAAGGTGATAGAGGGCGATGTGCTCGTCAAGGGCGCACTGTTGACCGAAGGCCATGCTTATCCGCAGGATATCCTGGCTGTCAAGGGCCGCATTGCTACCCAGAACTACCTGATCAGCGAAGTCCAGAAGGTTTACCGTCTGCAGGGCGTTGAAATCAACGATAAGCATATCGAAGTTATCGTCCGCCAGATGATGCGTAAGGTTCGCATTGACGATGCAGGTTCCAGCGAGTTCATCATGGGCAGCGTTGTCAACCGCCGCGATGTGATGATCGAGAACGAGAAGATTCAGGAACGCATTGATGCAGGCGAAACCGACCTGAAGCTGGTCCAGGCCAGTCAGATCCTGCTTGGTATCACCAAGTCCAGCCTGGCAACCGACAGCTTCCTGTCCGCTGCATCCTTCCAGGAAACCACCCGCGTTCTGACCGAAGCCGCCATCAAGGGCAAGGTTGACCCGCTGGCCGGTCTGAAGGAGAACGTCATCATCGGTAAGCTGATCCCCGCCGGAACCGGTTTGCCGGAGGTTGAAGAAGAGCTGGCTCGCGCCGAGGAAATCCGCGATGCCGAAGGCAGCGCTTACGACCACGCTGAAAAGTAAGACTTTTCTTATCTGATAAGCTTAGCCTGACAATAAAACATAACATCCCCCACAGCATTCTCCGCACGGGCAACTGCGAACGGAAAGGGTACTGTGGGGGATTTTTTATGCTGCTTTGCGGGGAATGAAACTGCTTATTGCGGAAAAGTGGCAGAAAAGTGATACAAAGTTGCTTGAAAATAGTAGTGCAGCTGTGCTATGCTGGCCCCAAAGAAAGGGGGATAGCACCATGACATTGGGAGAGAAAATTGCATCCGCCCGGAAAGAAAAAGGCATGACCCAGGAAATGCTGGCAGAGCAGCTGGGGGTAACACGGCAGGCTGTGGCAAGGTGGGAAACAGGGAAAGCTCTGCCCGGCACAGCCAACCTGTTTATGCTGCGGCAGCTGCTGGGAATTCCGTTGGAAGCAGCGGATATGGAAGCGACTGATTTAGAAGGGACAACGGGAACGGAAACATCGGGAACATTAGCAAACACAGAAAAAGCAGAAAGCCTGACAGCAAAGCAGAAGTGGATGCTGCTTGCGGCAGCGGCAATTCTGCTGTGGTTTACTCTGCAATTTGTTGGGCTTGGCGCGGCAGTGGGGCTTCTGCTGCTCTTGCTGATTCTAATTATTGTGCTCTTTTTGATAGCAACAGGGAAAAGCGGTATTGTGGCGGCTGCAAAATCAACAGGCAAAAGAATGTTGTATCTGATAGCGGCAATGCTGCTGGCACTCGTTCTATGGAGCGTTGCTTTTGTGGCATCAGCAAACTACCAAAGCAAGGCCATCTGGAGTATGCCGCAGGAGGAATGGCAGAGCTACCCCGAGGTTGCCGCATGGATGCAGCACTGCGAAACAATGGGAAATGGTGTTTATATGCAGCGGGTGGACCTGCCTTCCGACCAGGGGAATACAACCGCATATCTTGTCTGCCGCAATGGCGTGACCAATGAACAGGCGGGAAAAATCGCCCCCAATCCACTGCGGCTGCGCTTCTGGGTTACTTATCAGGCAGGGGAGAGCGAGCCCATGCTGGATGTGCTGACGTTCTGCGGAAATAAGGACTATCAGGTGTTTTTCAGAATCGGGAAAGACCAGTCTGATTGTATCTTTACGACAAATGAAAGTGAAGCGTTGGCAGGAGAAGTAAGAAGCCTGCTGGAAAGCCGGGCAAATGACAAATAAAGAAAGTTAGAGAAATGAGCCTGTGCAGGAACCGTGCATAAACACTGTTTCTGCGCAGGCTTTTTGTTAAGGCAACACCGCATAATTCTAAGTGCCGATACGGCGAGCGAGGTGCGGCAGATGCTAAGCCAAAAGCGCAGATAATACTGGATGTCTTATCGAGCATTTTGGCAACGCAGATGCCGTGCCGCAGCCGTCGGAGCGGTGCTTAAGCCGTAAGGCGGGAATTATGCGGTATTGCCTTAAATAAAAACGGATTTGTTTTTTCTAACATTTGGTGTATAATACTTTTATACTGGGTTTGTCTGTGCAGGATGAATGGTGCCTGCATGGAGGGCAGGGGAGAACGCTTCCCTGACTGGCTCAGAAAGACACTATATAGAAAAGGAGAATCCGCTATGTCGGAAGCATTGAAAGAACGCAAAGAGATGGACCCGCAGTACCAGTGGGACCTGACCAAAATGTACGCCAGCGATGCGAAATGGGAAAAGGCTTTTGCCGCCATTGACCCCAAAATTGAAGCTTTGGCTGCCTGGGAGGGCAAGCTGAACAACGCTGCCAGCATTCGTGAATTTTATGATGCAGAAATCGGCGTGTTCCGTGAACTGGAAAACCTGGCTGTCTACACCAGCCTGCGTCTGAGCGAGGATACCCGTGCTGATGACGCCCAGAGCATGGATGCCCGCGCTACCGCCAAATATGTAAAGGCTGTCGGTACCATCGCCTATGCTCAGCCGGAAATCTTGGCACTGCCGCAGGAAACCCTGGATGCCATCATGGCTGACGAGCAGGTTGCCCCCTATCGTTTTGCTCTGGAAGACCTGCTGCGTGCAAAGCCTCACACCTTGACCGCCCCGGAAGAAAAGCTGCTGGCTGCTTTCGGTGAGGCATTCGGCACCCCGAAAAATGTTGCCGATAACCTGGAAGACGCCGACATGGTGTTCGATTCCGTCAAGGATGGCGAGGGCAACGATGTGGAGCTGACCGCTTCCAACTACATCCTGCTGCAAACCTCCAATGACCGCGTGCTGCGCAAGAATGCCTTTGAAAGCTACTACAAGAGCTTCCGCCAGCACATCAACACGCTGGCTGCCTCTTACTCCGGCGCTGTCAAGACCGCTACCGCCGAAGCCTCCGTCCGTCATTATGAATCTTCCCGCGCCATGTCCATGGCAGGGGAGAACGTGCCCGGCCAGGTCTATGATAACCTGGTGGCTACTGTGCGCAAGCACCTGCCGGATATGTACCGCTATGTTGCTCTGCGCAAGCGCATCCTGGGTGTGGACGAGCTGCACTACTATGATGTGTACGCCCCGCTGACCAAGGGCGTCAGCGCCCATTACACCTATGACCAGGCCAAGCAGATGGTTCTGGATGCCGTTGCACCGCTGGGCGAAGAGTACGGCACCATCGTTCGCAAGGGCTTTGCTGAGCGCTGGATCGATGTGTTCCCCAACAAGGGCAAGAGCGGCGGCGCTTACTCCGGCGGCAGCTATGATTCCAACCCCTATATCATGTGCAACTTTACCGGTACGCTGGACAGCGTTTCCACCATTGCGCATGAGATGGGCCACAGCATGCACAGCTGGTTCAGCCGCCATACCCAGCCTGCCCAGTATGCCGACTATACCCTGTTTGTCGCAGAGGTCGCTTCCACCGTCAACGAGAACCTGCTCATTGAGCACCTGCTGGCAGAAAAGAACCAGGATCCCGCAACCCGCCTGGCCCTGCTGAATCAGTACCTCGAAAATTTCAAGGGAACCGTCTACCGCCAGACGATGTTTGCCGAGTTTGAGCGCGATGCCCACGCCATGGCCGAGCGCGGCGAAGCCCTGAATCCCGCCGCCCTGAACAATCTGTACAAGAAGCTCATTGTGGACTACTTTGGACCGGAGCTGGTTGTGGATGACGAAGTACAGTACGAGTGGGCACGCATCCCGCACTTCTACCGCCCGTTCTATGTTTATAAGTATGCAACCGGCTATTCCACTGCCGTGGCATTGTCCGAGGGCATCCTGAAGAACGGCGAACCGGCTGTTAAGAAGTACCTGGAGTTCCTGCACATGGGCGGCAGCGCTTACCCGCTGGATGAGCTGCGCCATGCCGGTGTGGACCTGACCACCCCCGCCCCGGTGGATGCTGCCCTGGATAAGTTCGGCCGCATTCTGGACGAAGCCGAAGCCTGCGTGGCACAGCTGGAAGCTGCAAAATAAGCAGGGGAAAGTCCGAGGGTGTATCTGATTCTTTGTTTTCAGATACATCTTAAGCGCACAATTAGAACCCCCAGTGCAGAAAATCAGCATCTTGCACGATTATTTGAAATATTTTTTGTGAATACTCTTGACAGAGCGTGGTTTATCCGCTATTATTATAAATGCGTGAGTTAAGGGGTCAAGTGCGGCCAAAATGGAAGCGCAACCCCCGCAAAAACTGCGCGGAATAATCAAGAAAGGAGAAAAGAAATGCCTACTTTTAACCAGCTCGTACGCAAAGGCCGTGAGGTCTTGGTAACCAAGAGCACTGCTCCTGCCCTTCAGAAGAGCTACAACTCCCAGAAGAAGCAGTACACCACTATGAACAGCCCCCAGAAGCGTGGTGTTTGCACCGCTGTTCGTACCATGACCCCCAAAAAGCCCAACTCTGCTCTGCGTAAAGTTGCCCGTGTCCGCCTGACGAATGGTATCGAGGTCACCTCCTACATTCCTGGTATCGGCCATAACCTGCAGGAGCACAGCGTTGTCCTGATCCGTGGCGGTCGTGTTAAGGACCTGCCCGGTGTCCGTTACCACATCATCCGTGGTACTCTGGATACTCAGGGTGTTGCAAACCGTAACCAGGCTCGCAGCAAATACGGCGCAAAGCGTCCCAAGGCCGGTGCCAAGAAGTAAGGAAACATCTTTTCGCCATAAAATGGTCAGTTGACCCTTTTGTGGCATAACGGGAGTTTTCTTTAACTTTCGAGTACCGATGATATCATTAATGTGAAGGAGGGAAGAAAGATGCCCAGAAGAGGTAAAATCGCAAAGCGCGAAGTTCTGGCTGATCCTATTTACAATTCCAAGCTCGTCACCCGTCTGGTCAACAGCATCATGCTGGATGGCAAGAAGGGCGTCGCTCAGAAGATCGTTTACGAAGCTTTTGAGACTGTCAAAGAGAAGACCGGCAACGATCCTCTCGAAATGTTCGAGAAGGCCATGGAAAACATCATGCCCAGCCTCGAAGTTAAGGCCCGCCGTGTCGGCGGCTCCACCTACCAGGTTCCCCTGGAGGTCAGCCCCGCCCGCCGCGAGACCCTCGGCCTGCGCTGGCTGACTCTGTACAGCCGCAGCCGTGGTGAAAAGACCATGTCCGCTCGCCTGGCCGCCGAGATCATTGACGCTACCAACAACGTTGGCGGCGCTGTCAAGAAGCGCGAAGATACCCACAAGATGGCAGAAGCCAACAAGGCTTTCGCGCATTACCGTTATTGATCTGCTTACTGAGGAGGTTTAAGCCATGGCAACGCCGAGAGACGTATCCCTGCAAATGACCCGAAATATCGGTATCATGGCCCACATCGACGCAGGCAAGACCACCACCACCGAGCGCATTCTGTACTACACCGGTATTAACCATAAGATCGGCGAAGTTCATGACGGCGCTGCTACGATGGACTGGATGGAGCAGGAACAGGAACGTGGTATTACCATCACTTCCGCTGCAACCACCTGCTACTGGAGCCACACCGAGACCCAGCACGATCCGGCTCTGTTCAAAAAGAACCGTCATCGTATCAACATCATCGACACCCCGGGCCACGTTGACTTTACTGTTGAAGTTCAGCGTTCTCTGCGTGTTCTGGACGGTTCTGTTACCGTTCTGGCCGCAAAGGGTGGCGTTGAGCCTCAGTCTGAAACCGTTTGGCGCCAGGCTGACGAGTACAAGGTTCCCCGCATGGTTTACGTCAACAAGATGGATACCATGGGTGCTGACTTCTTCCGCTGCGTACAGATGATGCATGATCGTCTGCATGCCAACGGTGTGCCTATCCAGCTGCCTGTCGGCCAGGAAGACACTTTCCGCGGCATCATCGATCTGATCGACATGAACGCCGATATCTACTATGATGATATGGGCAATGATGTACGCGTTGAGGAAATTCCTGAAGACCTGAAAGAACAGGCTCAGGAATATCATGACAAGCTGATCGAAGCTGTTGCTGAGACCGACGAAGAGCTGATGATGAAGTACCTGGAAGGCGAAGAGCTGACCAAGGGAGAAATCAAGGCTGCTCTGCGTAAGGCTACTATTTCCAACGAGATCGTTCCTGTTGTCTGCGGCTCTTCTTACAAGAACCGTGGCGTTCAGAAACTGTTGGATGCAATCGTTGATTATATGCCTGCTCCGACCGACGTTGCGGCCATCAAGGGCACCAACCCGGAGACTGGCGAGGAAGAAGATCGCACTTCTTCCGATGATCAGCCGTTCTCTGCACTGGCATTCAAGATTATGACTGACCCGTATGTCGGTAAGCTGTGCTTCTTCCGCGTGTACTCTGGTACCGTTGAGGCTGGCACCACTGTTTACAACTCTGTTAAGGATCAGGACGAGCGTATCGGCCGTATCCTGCAGATGCATGCAAACAACCGTAAGGATATCGACATCTGCTACGCTGGCGATATCGCCGCTGCTGTTGGTCTGAAGAACACCACCACTGGTGATACCCTGTGCGATGAGAAGCATCCCATCATCCTCGAGTCCATGAACTTCCCCGAGCCGGTTATCCGCGTTGCCATCGAGCCCAAGACCAAGGCTGGCAGCGAGAAGATGGGTATTGCCCTGTCTAAGCTGGCTGAAGAGGACCCGACTTTCCGTACCTGGACCGATGAAGAAACCGGTCAGACCATCATCGCCGGCATGGGCGAGCTCCACCTGGAAATCATCGTGGACCGTCTGCTCCGCGAGTTTAAGGTCGAAGCTAACGTTGGCGCACCTCAGGTTGCCTACCGTGAAACCATCCGCAAGGATGCTAACCAGGAAACCAAGTACGCACGTCAGTCTGGTGGTAAGGGCCAGTATGGTCACGTTAAGATCAAGATTGAGCCCAACCCGGGTAAGGGTTATGAGTTTGTCAACGGTATTGTTGGCGGCGCTATCCCGAAGGAATACATCCCCGCTGTTGACAACGGTATCCAGGGCGCGATGAAGTCCGGCATTCTGGCTGGCTATCCCGTCGTGGATGTCAAGGTCACTCTGTGGGACGGCTCCTATCATGAAGTTGACTCCTCTGAAATGGCGTTCTCCATCGCCGGCTCCATGGCATTCAAGGATGCTATGAAGAAGGCTGATCCCGTCATTATGGAGCCCATCATGAAGGTTGACGTTGTTGTTCCTGACGAGTATATGGGCAACGTCATTGGCGACTTGAACAGCCGCCGCGGCGCGATCCAGAACCAGGAATCCACCGATGGCACTGCCCGTGTCACCGCTATGGTTCCTCTGTCCGAGATGTTCGGTTACGCTACTGACCTGCGTTCCAAGACCCAGGGCCGTGGCCAGTACTCCATGGAGCCGGCTGATTACCAGCAGGTTCCCAAGAGTGTTGCAGATAAGATCATGACCGAGCGCAATAAGGGCTGATTCTGCACAAATTCGCGCAAAATACTTGATTTTTCTTGAAAAATCTAGTATGATAGCCTTACAACAGGCTATTTTATCTGTTTGAATTAAAGGAGGATACTTCCAATGGCTGAAAAGGAAAAATTTGACCGCTCTTTGGAGCATGTCAACATCGGTACCATCGGTCACGTTGACCACGGCAAGACCACTCTGACTGCCGCTATCACCAAGGTTCTGGCTCTGAAGGGCGACGCCGATTTCATGGATTACTCCAGCATCGATAAGGCTCCTGAAGAGAAGGCTCGTGGTATCACGATCAACACCGCTCACGTTGAGTACCACACCGCGAAGCGTCACTATGCCCACGTTGACTGCCCGGGCCATGCTGACTACATCAAGAACATGATCACCGGTGCTGCTCAGATGGACGGCGCTATCCTGGTTGTTGCTGCAACCGATGGCCCGATGCCGCAGACCCGTGAGCACATCCTGCTGGCTCGTCAGGTTGGCGTGCCCAAGATCGTTGTGTTCCTGAACAAGTGCGATATGGTTGACGACGAAGAGCTGCTCGACCTGGTCGAAATGGAAGTTCGCGAACTGCTGGACAGCCAGGATTTCGACGGCGACAACACCCCGATCATCCGTGGTTCCGCTCTGAAGGCTCTGGAGAGCACTTCCAAGGATCCCGATGCTCCGGAATACAAGTGCATTTGGGAGCTGATGGACGCTGTTGACAGCTACATCCCGACCCCGGACCGTGCTGCTGATAAGCCGTTCCTGATGCCCGTTGAGGACGTTATGACCATCTCCGGCCGTGGCACCGTTGCTACCGGTCGTGTTGAGCGTGGTACTGCTCATGTCGGCGATCAGATGGAAATCGTTGGTCTGAAGGAAGAGAAGCTGACCACCACCATCACTGGTCTGGAAATGTTCCGCAAGAGCCTCGAGTTCGCTCAGGCTGGCGACAACATCGGCGCTCTGCTGCGTGGTATTGACCGTGACCAGATCGAGCGTGGCCAGGTTCTGGCTGTTCCCGGCTCTGTTCATCCCCACACCACTTTCGATGGCCATGTTTACGTCCTGAAGAAGGAAGAAGGCGGCCGTCATACCCCGTTCTTCAACAACTATCGTCCTCAGTTCTACTTCCGTACCACCGACGTTACCGGCATCATCACCCTGCCCGAAGGCACTGAGATGTGCATGCCCGGCGACAACGTTGATATGCACGTTGAGCTGATCACCCCGGTTGCCATGGAAGAAGGCATGCGTTTCGCTATCCGCGAAGGCGGCCACACTGTTGGTTCCGGCGTTGTTTCCAAGATCGAGAAGTAATTTTCGGCTTGTGATATAGCTTTCAAGGCTCCTGCTGTTAAGGCAGGGGCCTTTTTGTTGTGTACGACTTATGGGACGGGGAGGGGGCAAAGGCCGGGTGTGGAAGACCAAGGAAGGCATCATGAAAACATCAGGAATTGTAGATAGGGGAGAGGACACCATTCGGAACTTTGAAAAAGTGGAGCAGGAGGGGGCACTCACACCGCCCTACCTTGGGAAGGTGTATTTCAGGTCGCGGTTAAGGGGCAAGGGTTGATCTATCCCTAAGTTTTCGGAACGGTCAGGAACGCTCTCTACAGTACAATTTATAATGGGCAATTCTCAACCTCCAATTTTCTCTTCAAGTTTCCTCCAATCTCTGCCAAATCTCTCAACAACAAGCCAAACCGAAATGGCAAAAAATGCGCGATCACAATACCGGGTGAATGGATTAAGAGATTGCAAAGAACATTATCGGGGTAAATGTTTAATCATTTGATAAAATCAGGAATAAACCATTCAAAAATGTTAATAAATACCGCCAAAGGGTCACCGCACCGCAACGCAAATAATGTGCGAAAAACAGGTTTCAGTTGATTCAAGGACAAAAATTTACCTAGAAACCGCTCTAATGAACTATGCAAATTCTGGCAACTGTGATATAATGTATATACCTAGATGTGTCGGAATGGTTATCATTTGCGGGATCAAGGCATGCAGCCGGTACAACGTTTTGTCAGCCGCTGTGCCGGGGCCAAAAGCCCCAAAAGCAGGCCGCAGCCCGGCAGGGGATCGCCAGACCGAGGGGAGCACAACCAGGCGTTTTGCAATCAACACCTGCAAAGTGCCGCACATCTGCCGTACCACTTTTCACACAAAAGGGGAAAGTAGTAACACTTAAGGGAGGATAAAACTATGAAGAAAAACCTTCAGCGTTTTGGTGCATCCGTGCTGGCAGCAGCCATGGTTGCCCAGAGCGTGGCGCTTCCCGCAGCAGCCGAAACTACCAAGATTGATTCTTCGGTAGCGCAGTCTGTTGCAGCTAGCGCAGCAAGCGCGGCCAGCGCTGTGCAGTCCCTGCCCAAGTTCACCAGCACCGCAGACCTGATCAAGCAGACAGCCCAAACGCTGGCTGCCCAGGGCGAAGTGCATGAACTGGAGCAGGACGATGCCAAGCTGGAAGCGACTGCACAGAGCAAGGCGGGCATGAGCCTTGCAGCGTTGGAAAATGCACTGGCCGATGCCATGTACGCCAACGCCGCAGCCGGCAAGATCAACACCGAAGCCTATGGCCTGAACAAGGACGAGATGGCATCGGTGATGGCTGCCACCATCAAAACGTATCATCTGTCCAGCGCCGTTACCGACCTGGGCTATGAGACGAACGCCGCAGGCGTTGTGACCGCCGTTACCTTTACCGGCAGCTCCGGCATGACCTCTGCGATGGAGTCCATGACCAACAGCGATGATGAAGTGATTGCGCAGCAGGCTGACAGCTACGCACAGGCTTACGTTGCTGAAAACTCCGATACCTTTGCGGCCAGCGCCGCTGCAGACGGCCATACCTATGGCGAGCCGAAATGGTACTGGAATGACACCAACCCGGAGGATGGCCACACCCATAAGTGGAAAGAGACCCCCGACGGCTACTGGACCAAGACCGATGACGGCTGGGCTTACACCGCTGTGTATACCTGTGAAAAGGACGATGCCTACCAGAAGGTAGAAGGCACCGTAACCAAGGATACCACCGATGCAAAGCCCGGCGTTGCCGGCAAGACCGTTTACTCTGCCAGCGTGCCCGCTGACAAGAGCCCGGTTAAGAAGGAATACAAGGAACCCACCACCCGTACCGACGACATTGCCGCCCTGCCCTGCCAGAGCCATGCCGTGCCCAAGGATGCAGATGGCAACTTTGTTGCTACCTTCAACTGGGAAATGAAGAAGGTCGAGGGCAAGCTGGAAGCTGACTACAGCAACGCCCAGCTGTTCTATGACAGCGAAACCAAACAAATTTCTGCCGGCGCTCCCGTTACCATTGACTGGGAATGCACCGGCATCACCTTCAAGTGTGCTGCCTGCGGCGAAGAAATCAGCACCAAGCCGGTAATGACCATGCCGGTCAGCGTTGTGGTAGACCAGAATAACAATTCCGTCTACATCAACGTGGGCGGCACCCCGACCCTGGATACCACCTCCGGCGGCGTCGGCGTTACCCTGGTGTCCGCAATGGATGGCGGCAACTGGTACGATATGCAGAACAACCCGGTTGACGCAAGCAAGGTGAACTTCACCTATCAGAGCGGCGACAACAAGGGCAAGAACAGCCTGCTGCTGTACGACAGCCAGAAGACTGCCGTGTATGTGGACGACCAGGGCAACCAGGTCACCAATACTTACGATGTCTCGACTGCGCAGATGAACTACTACTACTTCCAGCTGTCGCAGTTCAACCAGGACGAAGCAGAGTACTTCGGCGTGGCTGCTCCGTTCTGGACCTCCAAGGGCGTTCAGAAGCAGGGCGAGGATGGCAGCATCACCGGCACCATGGGCGCAATCAAGGTATTGTGCAGCATTGATCCGAACGATGATGTCCCGCCGACCACCATGGCATTTATGCTGCAGTTCCTTCCGCAGGGCTTTATGTCTTACGTTATGACCTATGGCGAAGCTCTGAAAGCCATCCGTGATGCAGGCCTGGCACAGGTTGCCAAGCTGGGTGACAGCGCTGACTATGTCACCAAGCTGCTGGTCCTGCACGACTGGATCTCCCAGGTTGCAGAATTCGATATGGGCTCCATGGGCGATATCACCGGCGGCGGTAACAACGACCCCATCCAGATGACTGCTTTCGGTGCCCTGCTGGGCGGCGGGATCGGCGCTTCCGGCGTTGAGTATGGCTGCATCTGCCTGGGCTATGCATCTGCATTTAACTACATGGTCCAGAATTTGCCTGACAACAAGAGCATCTATAAGAATGAAGACGGCACCTGGAAGACCCCCGATGAAGTAGGCGATAACGCTGTTGTTGACTTTGCCCAGATCCTGTATTACTGCGATACTGCTGATACCAGTATTGCCGGTAATGCGTTCGGCGGCGGCATGTTCAACAACGTCCACTACTTCAACGCAGTCAAGGTCAACAAGCTGCAGGGCGACAGCAACTCTGCTACGATGACCACCGGCGAAGCCAACAAGAACTGGTACTATGTTGACGTCTGCTATGACGACGTGAACACCGAGTGCATGGCCCAGACCCGCGTTGAGAACGCAGGCGACATGCGCCATGTCAACTTCCTGGTTTCTCCCTCCGGTCTGGAAGGCCGTTACAGCAAGTACTATGATTACATTGACTCGCTGTACGATGGCTACACCTACACCAAAAACAAGGAACCCGATAAGGATGATGCCGGCAATGTTGTGTTGAACAACGGCAAGCCGCATTACTCTTACACCAAGGCGGAGAACAAGAACGAGACCCGTTACACCGATACCTGCTACGAGGATACCTGGTTCACCTCTATCTGCAGCCCCATCTACTTCGACAATAATTACTTCTATTACGTTGATACCACGACCAACCAGAACCTGTACAACAACATGCGCCGCCAGCAGTCCGAGAACGGCAACAACGGCAACTCTGGTTCCGGCAGCTCTGGTAACAACTCCCAGATGCAGCAGTTCATGAAGAAGATGCAGAACCAGGGCCCCGATACTCTGGAAGCACGTCCGCGTACTGCGAACTACTATATCCGCAAAGAGGATTCCAGCAGCTCCGGCGGCATGAACTTCAGCATGAGCAGCTTTACCAAGACGGATGACCCGTTTGATATCATCCTGATGTACTACAACGATCTGAAGGAAACCAGCAGCAACTTCAATGATGACGACAGCAATGCCAAGGTTCTGGCCGAAGCTGGCACCATCTATAAGATCGATACCAGTGCAAAAGATAAGCATACCAAGGTTGAAAACAACCTGAACACCGAGTGCCTGGCAGACGCTGCTGCAAAGCGGATCTACCCCGCACTGGTACACTCTACCGCACTGTATGATGGCAAGCTGTACTTCAACGTCAACAACGCCATCTACCGTATGGACCCGACCACCGGCGCAGTGGAAGAAGTGAAGGAATACAACACCGTCTATGGCGGCATTAAGCTGACCAAGGATAAGGACGGCAACATGGTTCCCGATACCCACTTTCCCGGCATGAGCATGGTTATCATGGATAGCGCCAATGATACCAGCAGTGTGAAGTATCTGGGTACCTTCAAGAACCATCCTCTGGCTGGCTTGACCCTGCGTGACAGCTACAGCTTTGCTACCACCACCCAGCAGGGCCAGACTGTGATCACCGGCATCAACACCACCAAGGATCAGCTGGTCGTTTCTGTCGGCACCAACCTGTCCAACACCTATAAGGAACTGGTGGACGGCAAGGCAGAAGTCAAGACCGATGCCTCCGGCACTTCTTATGCAAACCGTAAGAGCTACAAGACCGAGTCCTGGAACTACAACCCGAGTTACAACCAGAACATGAGCAGCTCTGACGAGAAGAACAAGAACGAAGAGTTCATGTGGTGCGCTAACCTGGTTGAAACCATGCCGATGTCCGACATGGTCAGCGACCTGAGCAGCGGCGCAACCACCGATGTTACCGTTGAAGCATGGTGCGATACCCCCGCTTACACCCAGGCCCGCACCAACAAGTACGGCCTGACCAAGGGTGAAAAGAAGTACGCTGACGGCGCACTGCCCAAGGGCCATACCTGGGCTCTGGACGAGCTGGAAACCAAGTCCGTTGGCAACAATGTGTACCTGTGCTCTGATTGCCATACCGCAACCGAAAGCACCCCCCACACCGTTACCCTGCCCGATGCAGTTGCAGGCGTTACCCTGACCCTGGGCACCACCAGCAACACCTACATCAAGGACGATACCGTTACCCTGACCGTAGAAAAGGAAGGCACCGATATCGTTACCGTTACCGCAAAGAACGGCAATACCGATGTTGCCCTGACTGAAGTTCAGGAAGCAGCGCAGGACGAAGCCGCAGCCCAGGCTACCACCGAAAAGGCTAAGACGGTTTACACCTTCACCATGCCGGACGGCGATGTGACCATCAGTGTTACCAAAGCCGCTAAGACCTATGAGGTCAAGGTGGCCGATGCTAACAAGGATACGTTGAAGATCACCAGCCCCGAAGCTGACCTGGATAAGGTTGCTGAGGGCACCAGCGTTACCGTTGTGGCTACCCCGAAGGATGGCTATACCCTGACGGCTGACGGTGTGGTGGTTACTTACGGCGACAATCAGACCCTGAAAGCAACTCCTGACACAGAAAAGGCCAACACTTACACCTTTGCAATGCCCGCTGGCGATGCAACTGTCAGCGCAGCGTTTGAAGAGGTTAAGAAGTATAACGTTACTGTGGCGGGTACTGTTGAAAACGGCACTGTGGGCGTAGAGCCGAAAACCGCAGCTGCGAAGGATGTTGTTACTGTTACCGTTACCCCGAATACCAACTTTAAGTACACGGACGGCAGCCTGAAAGCTACTTATACGGATGGCGGAACGAAGAAAGAAATTAACGACTTTAAGGCAGTAGACGGTAAGGAAAACACCTACACCTTCGAGATGCCCGCCGCTGATGTTACCGTTAGCGCTGCGTTTGAGAAAATTGCGACCGAGACTTACACAGTAACTGTTACCAAGGACGGCGCCGGCAAAGTTACGGTCAATGAACAGGAAACTGAAAAGCTTGAGGGTCTAAAGTCTGGTGATACTGTTACACTGAAGATCAACCCGATAGATACAGATACTTTGCTGACTGAGCTGGCAGGTGTAACGGTTACATCTGGCAAAGTTGATGTCTCCACCACAAAGGTAGATGAAAATACCTATACTTTCAAAATGCCGGACGGCGATGTAAATGTCAGCGTAAAGTTTACGACCGTTGAGTATGGCATTGAAGTTAAGATGCTGGGCGAAGGCGAAGGCACTATCACATTTACTGATGGTAAGACCCGCTTCGCGGCAGGTACAAGTGTTACAGCTACCATCACGCCGAATGGTACCACCTACGAATTGACCAAGGTGATGTATGATGATGGCAGTGAGAACAAAGATGTTACGAGTGAGTTGAAGAACGGTTGCGAGTATACCTTCACTATGCCTGCAAACCATGTGAAGATTGAAGCAACCTTTGGAGAGGCACCGTCTACTGAACCCGAAACGCGCACCGCTCATGGTGCCGCTGAAAAGACCACCATTACCGCAATGGCTGTCTTTACCTGCACCGATAAGAACTGCGCAAGCGCTCAGTTCGTGGATGCAACTGTAAAGCAGACCAGCGGCGTTACCACCGCTGCTGTCACCTTCAACGGCAAGGACTACACCGCCAAGTACGGCGAGAAGAACGGCTGGGTTGAAGAAAACGGCAAGAAGTACTGGTACGAAAAGGGCGTGAAGCAGGGTACCACCGGCCGCGGCAAAGAGATCTATGATCCCAATTCCGACGCTTGGTACTGGCTGGATGCTGTCCAGGGCGGCGCAATGACCGTCAGCAAGGACGTTTACCAGGAATCCGCCGCCGGCCAGTGGGCTGATAAGCCCGATGGCACCGGCAAGTGGGTCCGTTACGATGAGAACGGCCACATGGTCAAGGGCTGGCAGACGACCGATAAGGGCACCTACTACTTTGACCTGATCACCGGCGCTATGGCTAAGGGCGCAGGCGATATTGACGGTGTACCTTGCGCATTTGACGAGTACACCGGTATCGCTCTGGACGGCCAGTGGTTGACCATCAAAGGCGCTGACTTCTGGTACGAAAAGGGCGTTCGCCAGGGCCTGGATGGCCGCGGCAAGGAAATCTATGACCCGGCTTCCGACGCTTGGTACTGGCTGGATGCCGTTGACCAGGGCAAGAAAGCCACCAGCAAGGATGTCTATCAGGAATCCGAAGCTGGCCAGTGGGCTGACCGCGCCGATGGTACCGGCAAGTGGGTCCGTTACGATGCACAGGGCCACATGATCAAGGGCTGGAGCGCTGACAAGCGTTACTATTTCGACCCGATCTATGGCACCATGGCTAAGGGCGATGCAGTCATCGATGGCCGCACTTATCACTTTGATAAGAACACCGGCGTTCTGCAGTAATCCCACAGCCTGAACAATGAGCTGTAACCCAGCCCATTAACCCCTAAATAGAAATGCCGCAGCAGATGTAACAGTCTGCTGCGGCATTTTTGTATTTGTGGGCATAGGTTCGGTGAAATATTTGCCAGGCCAGTAGGGCGGGGGACCCCATGATTGTGGTGGCTCCCCCGGGGGGGGGCTGGGCGCGAAGCGGCCCGGATTTTTTAATCTTGCCGCAAACCTAAAGCAATCGAATCCAACGCCTTGGAACAGTCACTGCGCCCGCAGGCACCTTGCCCTGCCACAAATTCCATCACGACCAATCGGACAAGGCCTCGGAACGGTCAAGACCGTTCCCTACAGAACAAATTATAATGGGCAGCACACCCTTAAACAATCAGTAGGGCGGGGGACCCCACCCAATAGTACACTATTAAAAAATCGCAATTTACCTTACCCGCATAATAAAGGCAACACACAAAAACATGGCGAGCACATCAGGCCGGTGCAAGGGCAAAACCTACTAAAAAGCTGCGGCTAAATTTGGCAAATATGGCGCGCGAAGTATAATTTTTGGAGGATATCACAAGCAGAACAAACAAACTTTGTCAGTTCAAACAACAAAAAAACAACAAACTGGCATGAATGCCAAAAAATGCGGCCGCGAATTGTGAAAGATTTTAATATATTTTCTTCGTTTTCTCCTTACCTGTTATCATTTGAATTTGCAATCGAAATATGGAACTTGTATAATAGAATAAAAGAAAAGTGTAAACTAAATGGGTGAAGAGGATTTGGTGCAATGGAAGATAAAAATAGATTCAGCATTCTGCTGGAGCATTTGCTGGAAGTTGCGGAGGTCAAGAACTATACCCTGGCCAAGCGCCTGCAATACGATGTTTCCTATATCAGCAAATGGGTCAGCGGCCGCATGCTGCCTGCCAAAAAGACTGAAAAGCGCGTGATGGAGGGCATCAGTGCCTGCGTGGTGGATGAAGCCACCGATGATGGCCGTGACCTGCTGCTGCGGGAATACAGCGTTAGCATCCCCAGTGACCTGAAAGCCGCCATTTATGATAACCTGATTGCTGAATATGATTATTTGCAAGAGGAGCTGGACAGCGGCGAGGCGCGCATTGGCCCCTATACGGACTTTTGGGCCGAGCTGAACATGCTGCAATACCTGACCAAAATGGCGCACCCCGTGCTGCGCCGCGTCAGCCAGCTGGACATTGTGGCTGTGATGGACCTGATGGAAATGGCGCGCGAATACCGCCTGAAAGTTGCCAACCTGCAAAACGGCCAGCTGGTGGACCAGCGCAGCTATGATAACGTCTATTTCAAGCTGATGATCGATATCAGCCGCGAAAAATGGGACCCCATCTATGATGCCGCGCTCATTATTAACGTGCTGACCAACTTCAGCCATATTCATTTCAAGCTGTTTGGCAGCACCGCGGCTGCCGGGCGCGCGGTGTTTGTGGTCAAGGGCGATTTTGCCATTACCGGCCTGCTGGTCAGCCACAGCCGCTGCGCTGCCGTTACCGCCACCGAGGACCCGCAGAACTGCGAAAGCCTGTATGATAACTTCTCCAAGCTCTGCGTGCGGGATGACCAGCTTTTCCGCGATACCAGCATGCGCCAGCTGATCAGCCAGTACGACTATATGCACACGCTGCTGGCCTCCAATCTGCGGTGGATGTTCGGCCACCTGAATGAGCTTCTGCTGCCGGATGACTTGTTTGAAGAGATCCTGACCGCCCACGAGGCCGAGCTGAAAGATTTTTTGGGTGCTACCCCTGCGGAGCTGCGTAGCGTACACAACCTTGCCAAAGGTGTGGTGGAGGAAACAAACATCCGCATCCTGATTTATGAAGCTGCATTTTCCTCCATGGCGGTTTCCGGCGAGCTGGACTTTTTCAGTTACAAGGTCAGCCTTACCCCGGATCAGCGCAGCCGGTGCATCAGCTATGTGCTGCAGCTTTGCAAGCAGCGTGAAAAACTTGAATTCCGCTTGATCAGCGGCCGCATTGTGAACGATTTCCAGTATGTGGCAGACCCCAATATGTTTCTTTCTGGCGCTGCATCGTATCTTCGGCTGGATAACAACTGCCCCATCAACCGGATTGCAATGGTCAACAACAGTGTGATGGAAGACCGCCTGAGTGAATATTTTGATCAGGTCTGGAATTTGGATGAGCAGAACGTGACAAAAGAGCGCAACGCCATTGCGGAGCACATCCATCATGTCCTGCAGGGAATCCATCTGATTACCCGCGCCAAAAGTGATGAAATGGAAGAACTGCAAGAGACCTGGATGAACAAAATCTAAAAATACAACATACATACGCATAAACATAAAGCCCTGGCTGCTGCGGTAGCTGGGGCTTTTGTTGCACCGAGGAAAATGAAATTGCAAAAAAACTCCATGCCAAAGCGTGAAAATCCATGTGAAAAAAGTGAATCATGCGGAATCAATTTCTGGAAATTTGTGCCATGGGATTCTCGTGCTTTCCGTAAACAGGAATGGTATACTATGTTCAGCACCGAAGATAATTGTAGCATTATGGTTCGGCGACGCTGTGCAACGATGTGCACAGCAGGGGAAAGCGCCATAAAGGTTTGGCGTGATTTGATTTGGATAATTTAATTCCCTGCAACTATAAGGGAAAGACATTTGGAGGAAATTGCAATGAATGAAAACGCGATGTTGACTGGCAAGCCCAGCATTGACCGCCCCTGGATGAAGTTCTATCCGGATGTTCTGCGCGGTATCCAGGTTCCGGCCTGCACCGTGGAGCAGTACCTCTCCGTGCGCGCTGCAGACCCTAACGTGGTTGCCATGCACTACTATGGCGTGGATATCACCTGGGGTACTGTGTTCCGTAAGGTGGACGCCACCGCCCGCGCTCTGCAGGTGCTTGGCATCAAGCAGGGGGACCAGATCCCCGTGTTCCTGCGTTCTGTGCCGGAATTCATTTATCTGCTGCTGGCAGCCGAGCGCATCGGCGCTTCGCTGCTGTGCCGTGACAACACCCTGGAAGAAAACATTGAAGCTGTTCAGAAAGCCAATGCCAAGGTGATTTTTGTTCACGACTTCTTCTCCAAGGCCGAAATCGAAGCCTACCGTGAGCAGACCAACGTGAATACCTATGTTATCGTTCCCGCTCTGGAAAGCGGCGACCGCGCCGCTATGCCGGTTTACCTGCAGCATTCCCTGGATGCCCTGTATCCGGATGTTCCCGCCCGTGGCTCTGATACCATGATGTGGGCTGATTTCTGTAACATGGGCCAGCGTTTTCGCGGCTTTGTGCCCGCTCCTGTCAACATTGACCGCCCGCTGCTGCGCGCCTACACCAGCGGTTCCACCGGCCCTTCCAAGCAGGTCATCCATTCTGCACACAGCATCATCGGCGTGCTGGCCCAGATGAACTTTTATGGCGCTTCGGATAAATTCCGCCCCACCTGGCTGCTGACCATCCTGCCCCCGGCTCTGATCGCTGTTGTGGTTTCCATGATGCTGCTGCCCCTGGCCGGCGGTATGCTGCTCATTCTGGATCCGTTTGTGGATGTGTACGATGTTGACCTGGAAATGATGCGCTACCGCCCCAACAACTGGCCCCTGATCCCCATGTTTGTGGAGGTTATCCGCCGCAGCAAGCGTCTTCCGGCTGACTATGATATGTCCCACATGCTGGCCATCGGCGCCGGCTGCGAGGCATTCAACAACAAGCAGCTGCGCAATGTTGAGGAGTTCCTCAAGCAGCATAACTGCAACCTGCGCTTTACTGCCGGCTACGGCAGCAGCGAGGCCGGCTCCAACGCCACTCTGCCCATGGCTCCGTTCCCGGTGCGTGACGGCAACGTTGGTGTGCCGATGATCCACAGCGTCATCAGCATCTTCAAGCCCGGCACCCAGGAAGAGCTGACCTACAATACCCCCGGTGAGATCTGCATGACGGGCCCCGGCGTGATGCTGGGCTATGACCGCCCCGAAGCAACCGCCAAGGCACTGCAGGTCCACGCAGACGGCAAGACCTGGCTGCACACCGGCGATATCGGCTATATGTCCGAGGACGGTGTGCTCTACACGATGACCCGAGGCGCATCCCCGCGCTTTGGCGGCGGCGACCTGATGGTGCAGCCGCTGGAGAACATCGTGGCTGATGCCGACATCAAGGGCATCAAGGACGAGTTCTTTGTTATCGTGCCGGATGATGAGCACGAGGGCTGCTTCCTGCCGTACCTGTACGTCCAGCTCAAAGATGGCTACACCTTGGACGATGTGCGCGATAAGATCAATGCCTGCCTGCCGGAACGTTACATGCGTCCGGTGGAGATTTTCACCGTACCGGAACGCCCGTTCTTCCACTTCAAGACCAACCGTATTGGCCTGAGCAAAGAAATCATCGCCAAGCGCAACCAGCAGAAAGAGAAAGCCAAGCGCAACAGCTTTGCCGATGGCTGCATTGCCTGATGACTTTGGCGTGATAAAATCATGATAATGTAAAGGCATGTGCCCACCTTATGATAGAGATAAGGGGGCACATGCCTTTTGTTTTGGGGTGGGGGAGCGGATGAAGATGAACGGTACGCGCGGTTGGGGGATAGGGGAGAAGGGCAATCGGATTCCGGTGCGGGGGAGATACTTGTGAAGTTGTGGGGTAAAACTTTGAAATCCATCCGCGGATGAAAAGCACGATAGGGCACTGTATCATTAGCCACATACTGAAAAAATGCTGTAGGGAACGGGATTGACCGTTCCGCAGCCTTATAAAAAGTCAACCTTTTACGGGGAAAAGAAAAATATTTTCTCAGGCACAGATGCTGACGTGTATCTTGTAAGCCTTGAATCCGACCCACCCGAAAGATGGCTTGTGTGCCAATTTAAAAGCGAAAGCCGGTTTCAGCTCGCATGGGAGGATAACGACCACTTCTGGGTCAACCGAAATCCGTATTCAGTCGAAGAAATTATAGCGGCGCCGAGTGAGGAGACAAATAATACACAGTGAAAAGCCGAACATCTCAGGACGTCGGCGGACATAAACGGCGGGACGCATTGACAAACGGGTGTTCGTGTGTTATACTAAGTCACAGTGAAACGTATGTTCTGAAAGTTCAGTAAGGGAGCAAAGCCATGCAGGAGAGGGATAAATTTGTACTGAAGTCAAAATATCAGCCGACGGGCGACCAGCCGAAGGCGATCAAAGAGCTTGTGGAGTCCATCCGCGCGGGGCATAAGGAGCAGACGCTGCTCGGCGTTACGGGCAGCGGCAAAACGTTTACCATGGCGAACGTCATTGCGGAATTGAATCGTCCCACGCTTGTTTTGGCACACAACAAAACCCTTGCCGCGCAGCTTTGCAGCGAGTTCCGCGAGTTTTTCCCGGATAACGCCGTGGAATACTTCGTTTCCTACTACGATTACTATCAGCCGGAAGCGTACATTGCGCAGACGGATACCTATATTGAAAAAGACAGCGCCATCAACGAGGAGATCGATAAGCTGCGCCACAGCGCCACCAGTGCGCTTTCTGAGCGGCGGGACGTCATTATCGTCGCGTCCGTTTCGTGCATTTACAGCTTAGGCGACCCAATCGATTACCGCACGATGGTCATTTCACTGCGCCCCGGCATGGAAAAAAGCCGCGATGAGCTTTTGCAGAAGCTCGTCGAGATCCAGTACGAGCGCAACGACATCAACTTTATCCGCAACAAGTTCCGGGTGCGGGGGGACGTGGTCGAGGTTTTCCCGGTGTATTCGGGGGATGTGG
>OGPL01000501.1_pt1 | contig 41374 bp, 40 predicted proteins | sample 1552901 | NCBI WGS metagenome assembly OGPL01 (sample SAMEA2580244, study PRJEB22360) | human gut metagenome | biome: human gut; feature: human-associated habitat; material: faeces | place: Denmark | collected 2008/2010 | reverse complement strand
GTGAAAGTCCTTTGTTTTCGGTCAAAAAAAGAAGGGACTAAGCCAGAATGCCTTGGTTTTCAAGGTCTTTCTGATTTAGTCCTATTATCGCACAATAATCCTTGATGATAATGCAGTTGATCTTGCCGCTCCGTACATCCGCCATCATCTGATGAAAGGCCGGACGATTGTAGTTCATGCCGGTGTAGCCGTTGTCAGCATACCGCTCGACAATTTGGATATCGGGGTACCCCGCAAGGAAAGCGTCGGCAATTTTTGCCTGATTGCCGATGGAATTGCTCTCGGTGTCGTCGCCGTCCTCCACAGATAACCGGCCATACTGTCCGGCCAGATAGTGAACTGAAGTCTCCGGCAGAGGTTGGGCCGACAGATATTTGCTTTTCCGTGCCATACTTACCCAACCTCCTTCGCCGCTGCTGCGATCATCTGCTGATAAGATGCCAGCTCGTCGGCGTAGTTGAACTGTATCGTAATTTGCTTTCCCTCGGATACCGTGATCCTGCGGATCAATCCGGCCACCATTTCACGGGTAAGCTTGTCGATTTTCCTGAATTTGGTATATTCGGCGACCCAGTTCCGGGTGTCTGCCGCCCCCTCCTCCAAGGCTTGCCGCCGCTCGTGCAGACTGGCGAGGGCCACCTGTAACGCGTCGATCCGCTGCGTATAGCGCTGCCGCATCATGTCATACTCCGGGCGGGAGATCAGATCATCGTGAAAAGCCTCCAGCAAACGCATACGATATTCCTTCTGCTCGGCGATCCGCTTCTCCTTTTCCTCAATGGTCATATCCAACTGCCGGTGCTTGACGGCTTGGATGCTCTTTTGACCGATCTCGTGGATCAACTGGTCAATATCGACCACCATCTCAATTTGCTTCTGGATGGCTCGCAGCACCACGTCCTCTAAAGCAGTCTGCGAAATGGAGTGGCTGCTGCACAGCTTGGAGCGCTTGTGGGTGGAGCAGACATAATAGTAAAACATGCGATTGCCGCGCTTTACGCTGCGCCTGCACATGGCGCGGCCGCAATCGGCGCAGTACAGCATTCCAGCCAAGGGCTGTACCACTTCCTCGGAAGGGGAAGTTCGGGTATCCAGTGACAGCAAGTGCTGCACCGAAGTGAAAAGCTCCTCGCTGATAATGGGTGCGTGGTTCTTCTCCACAACACACCAATTCTCTTTGCTGCGCAGCTTCATCTGCTTGATTTTATAGTTGGGTGTTCCGCGTTTGCCTTGCACCAGAGTCCCGATATAGATGGGGTTTTCCAGAATGGCCCGCACCGCGACAGGTGACCATGCGTTATTATCACCGACTGCCTGAAAGCCGGACTGATATTTCAACCCCTGTTGCTGCTTATATGCCGCCGGCGGCAGAACGCCCTCCGAGGAGAGATAGTTGGCGATGGCCTGCTGGCTGTAGCCCTCCATTTTCAGTTGGAAGATGGTGCGGACCACCATAGCGGCATATTCGTCAATAATGAGCTTATGCTTGTCAGCAGGGTCTTTCAGATAGCCATAACAGGCAAAGGCGCCGAGAAATTCCCCCGCCTTGCGCTGGACACGGAACTGCGCCCGCAGCTTTTGGGAAAGGCTGCGGCAGTACGCCTCGTTCATGATGTTCTTGATAGGGATGGAAATATCATCGCACAGCGGCGTGTGTTCACTGTCCAGATCATCATTGACGGAGATAAACCGGATGCCCATATCCGGGAAAACGGTTTCCAGATACTTGCCGGTCTCGATATATTCACGGCCAAGGCGGGACAGGTCTTTTACAATGACGCAGTTCGCCTTCTTTTCACGGATGGCATCCATAACACCCTGAAAGCCGGGGCGGTCATAGTTGGTGCCAGTATAACCGTCGTCTACCTGCTCCCCCACCAACGTGATCTCTGGGTGTCGTTGCACAAACTCGTGGATCAGCTTCCGCTGGTTGTCGATGCTCTCACTCTCATAGCGTTTGCCCAGCTTTGACAGGCGGAGATAGGAGATGCCATACCAATGCTGTCCGGAGAGTTCTTCGGTTTGTGGGCAAAAAAATGCAGCCATAAAACGTACCTCCTAAAAATTCAGGAAAGCGGTTTCTGGCTGTCATTGCCGGGCGGCAACATTATTTTCACTGACGGGTCTATTATGCTTTCCCGCTTTGCTTTTGTCAACTGGGAAACGTTGGAGGATCAGGACAGGCTGCACGCATAGGCCCGCAGGCGGTCTTGCAGGCTCACATCTGTGTTGGAATACGCAAGCTTTACCACAATGCCGCTGTCCGTATAGCAATACGGGTCGCCCACCTGCTCTACATACTGTTTGATGCGTTCGGCGCAGGAAGCGGAGGTGTCGATACACACACAGGCGATGTCCTTTGGCGCTGTATGGGTGGTGTGGCTGGCGCTCGGACGGTTTGCTTCCATGAAGATTCCTCTTTTCTAATGGCGTTGTCGGTAGTATTGCCAGATCTCGGTGTTTTATGAAAATACTGATAAAAGAGCAACGCCTCCCAGCGCAATGCCAGGAAGCGTTGTCTACGATTCTGTATTCTATAGAATACCAGCTTCAAGATGCCCTTTCAAGGTAAGACTTGGTGAACAATAGGTGAAGCCTTTGAGAAAAAGATGGGAACATCAAGGCTTTACCGCTGCAAACCGGCAGTCAGCGCGTACATTTCCGCCAGCTCCTCGACCGCCTGGTTGCGGATTTTATACAGCGTTCTTGTTGTGATCTGAGTCTTAGCGCTGATCTGCTGCCATGTGTGCCCCTCGAAGTAGGCGAGTCGAATGACCTCAGCCTGCCGCGGCTCCAGAAGGGCCACATAGTGCTCCAGACGGTTGATCTCCTGCTCCAGCGGTACAAGGCGGCTGACCAGATCGTGTGTCAAAGCGGCATTTGCCTCATCCGCCGCACTCTGGAAGTTCATGGCGATGTAAAGCGTCTTGTTGGACATACTGCCGGAAGACCGGCCCTCGCCATCACCCTTGGCGAAGTTCATGGCCTCAATCATTTCATCCGGCGTCACTCTGGCCGGGTGTTCCAGCTCGTAGCGGAGCTGCTCAACCTTGCGCTTGGTGGCGCGGTAGTTTTGCAGAAGAGAAGTGACGTGGTCTGTAAAGTTGTTCATAATATCCTCCATAAAAGTATTATTTTCAGAGACATGCAGTGCATACGGAGGATCACGGCAATGATGGCTGAACAAAAACGAAAAACACCATGAGCAACACAGCGGCCTGCCACTTTTTCCGATTCAATAGCAAATATATTAAAATTATGTCAGGTTTTGGTGATTAATGACATATTGTTTATGAGTACGCTAGAAAGGCATGTCACCTGAGATAAGGAGTTGTCAAGATCATGTTTAACTATGAATGCCCGGAATTTAGTTTTGCTGCACCTCTTGAATATGCAACCCGATTTGGCGCAAATGAGCCCAAGAACCAACCATATCGGACAGACTTCATGCGTGACCGCGATAGAGTTCTTTATTGCAGTGCATTTAGAAGGTTAGCCGGTAAAACGCAAATTTACTTGACCGGGAAAGATGATCATCAGCGAAATCGATTAACCCATACCCTTGAGGTTTCTCAAATTGCGCGCACCATATCTCGAGCCCTGTATTTAGATTGCGACTTGACCGAGGCGATAGCACTTGGTCACGATTTAGGACACACTCCATTTGGACATGCAGGTGAACAGGTCCTGCATGAAATAATGGTTCCAAGCAGCCCAATACACATAACAGACTCCCCGATGAATGACAAGAGATTGACAACGGAAAATGTGGTTAGCCAAAATCTTTTCGGGTTTAAGCATAATATTCAAAGCATCCGAGTAGCCGCATCTCTTGAATCGAGTTACGGGAAATATGGATTGAACCTAACAAACTTCGCTTTATGGGGAATTCTACATCACTCGTCCCCAACCTATAGAAAAGGCACGGTAAAAACAAGTCATGTAGACCCTACTTATCGAAGACAATTTGAAAAGCATCTAGTGTTACCACCATCTGGAAACGGAAAAGAAGCATGGTCGTTTGAGGCATTTGTTGTCGGGCAAGCAGATGAAATTGCTCAATGGCATCATGACTTAGAAGATGCCCTACGCGGTCAAGCAATGACAAGTTCCGAAGTATGCTCAGCTATTAAGGATAATTTGGGAGCAATTATGAGTGCGGACGACAGTGTAACGCTAAATAGCCTAAAAAAGCGACATCACATGGGGAAAAAGGATATAGCCGACATTTCTCGCGTGGTTGTGAACACCTTAGTAAATCGCCTGATTGAGTGCTCACTTTATAATCTCCGATTGCTTTGGAATGATAAGGTAGGAGATGAGGAAAAACTTTTGGATTTTTTGGCCAACAACAATTGGGATCAAGAGCAAATTGTATCCGCCATAGGATTTAAAAAGCATGGCGAACAGGATAAGCGAATCGACCTATTTCAACGGGAGTATCCAAGTGTTATCAGCGAAAAAATTCATCATTCGCAGGAGGTAGAGCGGATGAATGCAAAAGGGCAATACATCATAAAGAAACTATTCCAGGCATATTATTCTCATCCGCAGCAATTGCCCGATAGCGCAATTATCCAGTACATGATAGAAATTGGTCAATATAAAGACTTAAATTCCGCAACAAATAGAGGCATAGGCGCCGTACGGGTAAAATTTGAAAAATTTCTTTCCAGTAGCAGATTTACCATTAACAATAGAATTGCCTTAATGCGAAAAATATGCGACCATATTGCCGGTATGACCGATCATTTTGCCATGGAAGAATATAAAAACCTATATGCTTAAATGCATAAACATAAATGAGAAGACTTGCCTCCAGTTATAAAGGCAAGTCTTCCCATTTGCATTAATTATATGGATTAGCCGGAATAGTTTTTCAGTTTGAACTTACCGTTAAAAATACATAGCATGACCAACTATTTCACGCCGCCTTCTTCGCCCGAATTGCCTGAGCGCGGAAGGATAGCTCCTGTGATAAGAGCTTCAGGGTGGCGAAATCATCGTCCAGCCCATCCAGCTCACGGCGCAGCGCGTCTTCATAGTGCTGCTTCTTTCCCTCCAAACTCTGGATCTTCAGCACCCAACGGTCCATGACGCTGGGGCTCTGGCAGCCGCTCTTAATAAAATAGTCGGCACGTTCCTGATACTCCGCGATTTCCTTCTTGACGGCGGAATAAAACTCTTCCGTCATTTTCTGACGCTGTTTGGCATCGTCGATGATGTAGATAGAGTTCGCCATCAGGTGCGTCTGATTGCGGCTGAGCCGGCTGAGTTCGGCGACGAAGTCCTCGAAAATATCTACCTTCTCCATATTGTGCCGCGGCACAAAGTAGAGATGGCCGTTGACACTGAGCTTGGTAGATTCCAGCATACGAAGGAAATTCACACAGATGGTCTCCACCTGCCTTCGGTTGGCGCAGCGCTGGTACAGCTCAAACAGCTCCTCCGCCCTACGGCAATAGGCCATGGCGTCTATCTGACTGTCATAGGCCAGATTATCATAGCTGAAAATCTGGCTGTCCTTATCGTAGCTGATGTTGGCCAGCTTCTCATATTGGTTGGTTTCCTGGTGCATGGTCTCCTTTACCAGCTCACGGGAAATAACGCTGTCGGAGATACGCCGGTTATCCCGGCAATAGATCTGATAGATGCGGTGCTCGCCGTATTCCTCACTGATGATCCTGTCCCGCACATCGCCGGTGGCACTGCGGAAAGCGTCAGACACCGACAGGCGGTTGCCGCCCGCATAGGGGATGTTCATATCCGCACAGAGCTGGCGCAAATCATCCTTATCCACTAAAACACTGGGCAGAGAGAAATACAGCAGCTTTCCCAGCATATTCTGACTATCGCCGGATGCGGCGGCAGTCATGTCCTCAAATTTAAGTTCTGTCATATAGCATGTCCTCCTCATTGTGCCGCGGCGCGGCTAAGATAGTAGTCGTCGATCCCCTTATACGCCGGATTCCAGACGTATTTGGAGTAGCGTATGCCACGGATGCTCTGCACTTCCCGACGGATGGCCTGTATGGCACGCCGCACCTGCGGATTGGTCATCTGATCCATGTCCATTGCCTCCACCACCTCGGTCAAGCCAAGGCTTATCAGCGTATCTTTCAGCCCGTGGAGGGCAAAGACACCACCGATGCAGACGAACAGGGCGTCGTTGTCCAGATAGCTGGCCACGTCGCCTTTCAGCGGTCCCTCCGTGATATAGGCGCGTTTGCTGGCGGTGTTGCCGGTGACGTGCGTCCATGAATAGCTGCGTGTCCCGTTGGGGGCATTGCGGCTGGATAGCCAGCGATACTTCCGACCCGGTTCACCTTCGTCGAGCCGTATCTTCATACCCTGTATCAAACCGTCCTTATCACGGACAGGGATCAGAAAACCGTTTGGTCCGGACAGCGTCCATTCCCCATAACTGGTGCGGAAGCCGGGAATACCTTGCAGGTCATGCCCGATGTCCCGTAGCAGCGAGGCCAGCAGCTTTCGGCCTTCCGGCGTCTGCGGCATACTGCGATATTGGTTTTGGTCGATGCGGTCATCGGAAAGGCCGCGTTCACGCAGGTTTTCCCGATGTTCTGCCGAAAGTGTCAGAAGTGAGAGCATATCCATATATACCTCATGCCGCTGTGCCAATGGTTTTGGCTGCGGCTCTGTATTTTGGGAGCTGGGCTGTTGGGGCATGGGGTACACGTTGCCGCCCCGGCTCAGCTCCATATATGCCTCTTTGTTGGTCAGACCGTGCAGCCGGGCATACAGTGAAACGCTGTTGCCGGACGCGCCGCACAGGTTGCAGCGGTACTGGTCTGTATCCACATTGAGACTCAGATGATATTTCCCCTTACCGTGGTCACCGCAGAAGGGGCAGCTTGCCTCGACCTCCCGACGCCGAAGCGTCGAGAGGTCAAGGACAAGCCCGCACCGTCTGGCCGTGTCTACGATGGGGATCTTTTCATAGGCACGAGCCAGAGGGCGCACCTCCTTCCCGTGCCGCTTATGCGGCGGTGGGCATTGCGCTCAGGATCGGCTTCACCGGCCTGACGGACAGCTCCGCTTTGCTGACGCATTTTGCCATGATGACCTGTCCCGTGGGGCACACATTGGCGAGATCGTCCACCGACTCCATGTTATCCACGAACTGCGGATAGTTCCTGCCGGTGAGCCGCTTCATCAGCTCCGACACCTCCATGCCCGCGCGGATCTTCTCCGAGAGGGAGAGCCAGTCATAGCGCCGCCCGTTATAGGTGAACTTGAAGGCGTCCTTGACCTCGCCGGTGGATTTCACCACGTCGTAGAGCGAGATCTCCACGCGGTTCATCTTCAGGGCGGAGAAAGTCATCTCTGCCCGCTTGCTGATGTACTGCGCCAGATATTGCAGCTTCAGCTTACACTGTTCGATCTCCGCACGGGCCGCTTTCAACCGGCTGTCCAGATCACCGGCTGCGGGCGTGGCTTTCTCAATGGCGGCGATGTCCGCACGAACCTGCTGCAATTCCTCACGGCAGGCAAACATACGGTCATATTCCTCCTGGGAGAGCGCGCCGAACTCCAGCTCCGCCGTCAGTGCCTGCATCCGCTCCTGAAGCTGCTGTGCCTCAGGACGGGTTGCATCCGGTTCAGCGGCTTCCTTTGCCTCCTGCAAGGTTTCTTCCAATTTGGCAATATCGTCCTTCTGAAATTGCAGGAACGTATCCCGCGCTTTTTTCTCAAGGGCTTGCAACTCCTCCAGCTTGGCACGCTCTTCCTGACCTGCCTCTACGATCTGCTTGATAGAGGTCCGAAAAGCATTCTGCATCGCGGGCAGTTCGTCCGCCGTTACGGCGCGGCGGCAGGTGGGGCATTGATAGCCGGGCTTGAGCTGGCTGCACTGCTCCTTTTCCTGCTGATATTGGCTGCCCAACTGACGTATCCTGGCGTTGACCTGCGCGGTGGCCTCCACATACTTAGGCGTGTAGACCGCTGCTTTTCGAGCGGTCAGCTCCTGCGTCAATGCAAGGATGCATTCATCCGAGGCTGTAGGTATTTGCCGTTGATTTGCCAAATCACTATAACGGGCACTGAGGTCTGCCAGTTCATCGTTCAGCGCGGCAATATCCACGCCGACAAACTGCTTACTTTTCAGTGCCTGTTCCTCGTTCCGGAGGGCATCCTCCTTTTCCCGCAGCTCCCGCAGGGCGGTTTTGCTGTTCTGCTGCTGGGCGGTGGTCATGTCCTGCTGCCCGGTGAGGTACAGGATGTTGTTCTCCAGTTCTCGAATGGTCTCTCGCAGCTTCCGACTCTCCACCTCCGGCGAGAGCAGCGGCTCATCCCGCAGGGCTTCCACGGCGGGACCTACCATCTGCGCCAGAATGTTCTCCTTGGTGAGCGCAGGCAGGTACCGTTGGAGAAGGTTCTTGCCATCGTTGCCCAGTTCCTCAATAAAGTACAGCGGGTTGAAGATGGACAGGAACACGTCCCGCTCTCCGAAGAGATCGGTGAGATCCACCTGCCGCACCTCGCAGCCATCATAGGTGATGGTCATACGGTTGCTCTTACGGGCGCGGGACAGCTCATGGAGCGTCCCGTTTTCATCCACAAACTGCATGCGGATGAACAGATCCGGATTATCCTCGCTGTGGAGCCGGTCAATGCGGTGCTCTCCGAAGAAGGGCAGACCGGTAACAGCAAAGGCAATGGCGTCCGCAATGCTGCTCTTGCCGCGTCCGTTGCCGCCCGTAATGACGGTGGGATCGCCGAAGGACAGGTCGGTGGGCTGACTGTAGGACTTGAAGCCCTCCATGTGCAGTGCCGTGATCCGAAAAGATTTGAGTTTTTCCATCAAAAGCTCTCCTTTCTCATGCGGCGTCCTTCTGCTGAATGACCTCAAAGCTGTCCAGCAGATAGAAAACCACATTGTCTTTTTTTTACCATGCGTTTTTCCACATGGTATAGCTTCGCACCCTTTTGCAGCTCCGGGTGATTCCCCATGGCGTATGCGTAGCAGCGTTTGCCCTCCGGGGTTTCCAGAATAAGCTGCACGGTCGTCCCCGCAGCCTTGGCCTCCAACACGGTGTACTCGCAGGCAGGAAACGGAACAACGGTCGTGTCCTCCTGTGGCTTGTGCGGCTCTTTCTTCGCCGTGGGCTTTGCTGTGGGGGCAGGGGCCTGTTCCTCCGTGCGCAGGGCGGGGATCAACAGGGATTGGATGCCGCAGGCTTTCGCCGGCGTCAGACCGAGACTTTTTAACGTCTCCAGATACCGGGCGTCCAGCTTACCGCGCTCTGTGGGCTTGATGATGAAGCTCTTGCCCTTCTTCTCCACATTGACCCAAACGGTGTCCATGCTGTAGAGCACACGGCCAATGCCCCACTGGTTGGCGGCACGCTTCATGGAGTCAGATAATCCGCCCTTGATGGGTTCGATATCCGAGTCCTCGGCGCCGTCCCATTTGGTGACCCAGCCACGCTCCTCAAAATAGAGGGAGATGCCGCAAAGCTGTGACTCCCGTTTGCCTGTGCTGTGCCACGGCTTGAACTCATTATGCCAGCGGTCGGGGCCCATGACGTCATCCAGACGGTTCTGGATCGCACGGTTGGTCACATAGGGTACAGCGATGCCCTGCATCCGATCCTCATAGGCGATTTGCAGCCGCCATTCCAGATCCTCCGCCGCAAAGGGCGCGGCCAGCCGTGACAACAATTCTCTGGGATCGTTCATTTGCTACCTCCCATTGATGAAATCAGAAAGTGTTTTGCCGCTTTCTACCAACACATCTGTGTAATAGTAGGCGGGTTCCTTGTCCTTCAGATGCTCCAGCAGTTCCCTGTGAGACATATGCAGCCTGTTATGGCTTTCCTTGAAAAAATCGTCGTTGTTGGGAATGCCCAGCAGAAAGCGTGGGAACTTCGACAACTGCGTCTGACTCTTGAAATGCGGCAGCACATTGTTGCCCACGCAGACACGCAGATCGTCATAAACATTGGAGAAGGGATAGTGATACATTTTCGTATCTCCCGTTGGCGGCTCATCCGCCACAACGCCCATAGAGCAATCTACCGCACGGCCATCCCGTAAGGTTCGTATGCCGAACACCATACGCGGGATAGGAAAATCCAGATACTCGGTATCGCCATAGAAGATGTCGGCTCGAAGCTCCGGATTCCAGAGTACAAAGTATTTGTCCTCGCCGCAGAAGCTGACCTGAAGGCAATTTGGCGGCAGCAATCCGCTCCGTAGGAAGTGTTCCTGGTCAAAGCTGCCATAGATGGTGTTGTAAAAATCCAGCGGTGATATTTCCTTATAGCTGACCACACCGTTTTTCTTGTGCTCCTCTACGATAAATCTGCCGCTTTCGGGCGAGACGCGCAAAAGGATCTCGCCGCTGTGATCCCGGTTTACGGCTGTTTCCATACTTACGCAGCCACCTCCATTTCCTGCTCCGCAGCGGTCAACGCTGCCAGCTCTGCTTTCATGCGGTCGATCTCCGCGCCGATGTAGGCCATCAGGTCGATGATGGAATTGGCGAACTCAATGGGGTCATAGTAGTCAGGCGGCGGCCAAAGATAGATCACACACCCGGCCTCGCACGGCACGATTTTGAAATCGTACAGCACATTCCCCATAAACATCTCCACCGCGTCACGAAGCTTATTCCTCCCGGTACATTCGGTTGTTCTGAAGCGAAGGGTCTCTATCTGCGCGATAAGCGTCAAAAAATCATCCAGCTCCGACTCCATTAGAAGGTAACAGGTATATTCCTCCCCGTAAAAATCGTTTGGATCGTCTTCAGGCAGATAGTCTACGCAAATGTACTCCACAAGAAGCATCACGGATAACTCAAATATGTCCTCGGTGTCGATCTCGCCACAACGATAATCACGCACGAGGTCGGCGAGAATACTTTTATTTCTCTGCCAAATATATTTCAGTATCCGCAGAAATCCCAAGATCTGCCATTCATATTCATGATCATACATAGGCCACCTCAGAAAAACGTGCGTACACATTTTGACGCTGCGGCAGTATTTCTGACCTTGGCGTTGAAACCTTCCGCCCAGTTGGCGTGTACCCGCTTCACTGCCTTTGGCATATTGGCCGGAAGGACGTGCTTCATCTCGAAAGCGGTAAGATCCAACTGCTCCAGATTGAAAGTCCCGTTCTCGGAGAGCTTGTCAAACACATGCTCTTTCAGATAAGGATTGAACTCCTGCTCCTCAAAGACGGGATAAATTTCCGGGGCGGCGATGGCTCTTTGGAAGAACAGCTCCGGAACAAACCGGATCGAAGAATCGGTCATTTGTCCTCAGCCCCCTCCGCATAGAGACGCACCAGGGAAATGGCGTATTGCTCCATGTTTTTCGCAATGTCCTCGGTCAGCTTGTCCGAGATGGTGGCCTGCTTGACCGCGGCAAAGTAAATGCCGGAATCGGGGAATATTTCCCCACAAGTCATGCCTACATGCCACGCGGCGTGTGCGACCGCAGCTTCCTCGCTGTTTTCCCTGGGACTCATCACAAGGCTGTGTATATTGCCATTGTCCACTTTCTGATCGACAGCCAGACTGTTCATAAGGCCGGAGAGATGGAACTCCATCGCCTCCTTCTGCATAGTTTTGCCATAGGAGAAGAAGTAGAGAAACAGTGCCGGGTCTGTGCGTCCCAGCACTACGCCAAGCGGCGTGTAGGTGGCTTGACGCCATGCCTTTTGCGCCGGTTCAAAGCGAGCGTACAGCTTCCCCAGCATGGGGGTAAGAAGATGTGTCGTTTCCGCCCAGACCTGTGTGCGTACCGCGTCATCACTCCCCTGCAATTTGTCCACAGGATGAACGATGGCTAATGTTGTTGATCTGCTCATAGTCAGTCCTCCTCATGTCAGCGCCTTGAAGCCGTGAGGCGTCAGGACGTTGAAGATCATTTTGTTGGTAATGGTTTCTTTGACCTCGCTGCCGATATGCTTACCGTTGGCAGCGAATCTTTCGTCGGTTTCCCTTCGGATCACCTTGACGATGCGGCCCTTGATGATATGGGGCGAATCGCACTGGATCAGCCCGTTTATCATGCCGGAGCCGCCGATCAGTCCGATCTGGCTGATGGACAACGGCAGCAGTGGGTGTTTGACGCCGCTATCCAGTTGACTTCGGGCCATGAGCTGCTGAAAGCTGTCACACCGGCGCAGCTGCTGCTCCAGTTCCTTCTGGTTGAACCGTTCTCCCTTGAATACCTTGACCTCGGTTTCGTTGGCAGGCAGCGCATAGCGCGGGCTGTTCAACTCGGTCAGCGCCGGTATCCGGTCAGGATAAGCGGCATACTGTTCCAGCCATTCGGTGTCCTGCGGCGTTGTCTCACGGCGTTTTCGTATGCCCATGACCACCACCTGCTTGAACTTTCTGAACTCTCCGTCTGTAAAACGCCAGACGGTGATATTCTCAAAATTATCGCAGAGGATACGGCAAATATCCGACGTCAGACGGTAGTAAGGGATCACATACAGCAGCAGACCGCCGTACAGCAGATGGGGAATGCTCTCGATGAGAAACCGCTTTTCGTGCCGTGCCTTGCTGCCGCTCTCGTTGAGCACGGAGAGGTACGGCGGGTTCAAAAACAGCAGGTGGAACGCCTCACGGCTGATGTCGCTATGGAAGAAGCTGCCGAAGCCCACACGGTGCAGGCGGGTCTGCGCCTCCTCCGCACGGCTTTCATCCAACTCCACACCATAGGCATAGCAGTTGTTGCCTTGTGCGATCTGCCGCAGTGCCTTTCCGCAGCCGCAGCAGGGGTCAAAGACATTGGTGGTCACGCCCTCCGGAAAGGAGACGCCTTGCAGTATCAGTGCGATGTTATCCGGATCGGTGGGATAGTACCCCAGTTTCACGTTGTTCATGAGCCGCCCGATGATGGCCGCGTTGACAGTATTTTTCTCTGGGAGCTGCTGCGCGAACCGGCAGACCGCATCATATACCGGACGGTAGCCGGTACTCATCAGGTCGAAGCCCTTAAAGCCCCGCAGCAGCTGTCCGGCCATGGCCGCCAGAGCATAGCTCTCCAATTCCATCAGCAGGGGCTGCACGTTGGCCAACGCCTGTGTCAGATCGTCACGGACACGGCGGAGCGCGTCGTAGGTATCATGGGCGGCGGACAGATCCGTTTGCCGGTACTTTTCAATACGGGCGCGGAATACCACCATGGCCTGCATCGCTTGCGGGATCTGTTCACGCAGCTCACTGATCCGCTCCAGCACATAGTAGCGCTGGTTCTGCAAATCTTCACTCACGGCACATCACCTCACTATCTGCATAATTTGCAGGAAAGGCAAGGAACAGGTACGTTCCTTGCCTTTCTCCCGTCGCTATGTTTGTGACGGTATATGGGGAGTGGTTCATGCGGCCTTTTGAGACGCAAAGGCTTCTGCCGCAAAGTCAAACACGGGCGCGTTTTCCTCCGGCGTACCGGGGACGAGCTTCAGCGTGTAGCCGCTCTCCCGTGCCAGCTTGAACATATTGACAAAGCGGGAGAGTTCTTCGTCGAAGGGCTCTTTGGCAGCTTCCGCAGTCTTGTCCTCCTGTGCGGGAGGTGCATCTTCGGTATCCGTCGTATCGGGGCGATACGATGCGTCCACCGCGTTGGTGTGGACAGGATACGCGAACAGGGACAGCCAGAACGCACGCCACATGGACGCCAGCAGCGTCCCCAGAAGGGTGCGCTGGCGGGTAGGCAGGTTGATGATCTGCTTGGCCTTTACTTCATCGATCTCACTGATGGTAACGGTCAGGCGGCCAGTCTCCACATACGCCGCGGAGCAGAAGCAGCTCACCACCGCGCTTTCGGAGGCGAACACCTCGGAGGACTCCACCACCTTGGCGATAAGCCGGCGGCATACGGTGCGGGCTGTCTCAATGCAGCGGATACGGATGATGTCCGCCTCCACGGTTCCGGCGTGGATCACGCCATCGCCGTCGATCAGCTTTGCGACAACGCCATAGGTCACTTCCAACGTACCCTCTACGATGAGATGATCCGTGGACAGGCTTTCATAGTGGACAGTTTCACCCTTGGGGATATAAATGGTTTTCATGTTCGTCGATTCCTTTCATTATTTGTTCATGCGGCGGCACGGTATCTGACGGGCAGTACCAGTGCTACATCATTCGTACCATCTGCGGTGATAGTGACAGGCGAAACAGGGCTGAGCACATGAAGACGCACCTTCTCATGGCCGGAAAACTGCTGTAAAGCGTCCCACATATAGGAGAGGTTGAAGGCAAATGCGACCTCACTGCGGCCGGGAAGCTCAATTGCCGCCCGATACCGTGCGGATGGCGTTTGCAGCGACAGACACCCGTTTTCAAAATAGACAACAGGTGTGGTTTTCGCAGGGGAAGCACATTCCTTCAGATAGGTCAGCCTTTGCAGAAACTCTTTGCGGTCCACCACATAGCTCTCACGTTCGCTGCGGGGGATGGCGACCTCCGGCGTCAGCGTGTCGCAGGTTTCCAAACGGCGGACATAGGCGCAAAGCCCATCCGCCGCGAAACGGACATACCGAATGCCCACCTGAACGGACACGTTTTGATCGCCAAAGGCTTTCAAAATCCACATGGCGTCCGCAGGGACAACGAAGGTCTTATCCACGGTTATGGCATCATTTGCGCAGACCGCCAGACGCTGGCCATCCACACAGTAGAGCTGCTGCCGGTAGAAGCGTACACCGCTCATTACGGGGCGGCTGTCGCTCCGTCGCTGGGCCGCATACTTGATGCGGCCAATGCAGGCGAGAAGCTGTGCCGCGTTGGCGATGTATGCCTGCTCACAGGTAAACCGCGGCAGCTCCGGATAATCCCTCAGCGGGTATCCGGTAAACTCCGCGCTTTTGTCGGCACAGGCCATGGTGATCTGCGGGGATGAAACTGCCGCGTCCGCGCAGGAAAATGTCAGCGGGCCATGGAAGAACTTCCCTGCCTTCGCAATGGACTTTGTGCCGGAGAGGACAACGCCAAAGTCGTCCCCCACTGCCGGAATATCCGTCTGTACCCATAACTCCAGATCTGTGGCAGTAATGGTACAAACACCGTTGTGGAACTGAATACTCGCTTCGCTCAGTGCGGGGATCGCACTGACTCTCAAGAGTGGAATTACGCGGTTCAGCGCCTTGAAAAATGCGCCGGCATCTACAGTAGCTTTCATGCTGCACTCCTTTTTTTCTCTAATTTGGTTTTCATGCGGACAGTCTTCGCAGAAAAATCTGCTTGCCGCACGTTACACTCTCCGCAGACGAGAATGTTGTAGACCATATCCACCACGATCGTAGCGGCGGTGATATTGGCGGCCATGCTCTGCGGATCTGCCAGAGAAGCTTCCGCACAGGAAAGCTCCGAAGGAAACCGATCCTGTGCCTTCAGCAACTCAGGAAACATGTTCGCCACCGGTTTACGGACGGTATGCCTGTCTAAGCGGACGCCGCATACCACTTGACCGGAAAACTCACCGTTGCCGCTGTCGATATAGATAAGGTTTTCCGCTTTCAGGAATGCCTTGTGGCAAAGCTGACGGGACTTATCGTTATCTACGGCGCCGATGAGAATGACCTGCTCTCGTACATCGGGGCGGTGGCTGTATTCTTCCTTTGCCCAGCCATCTGCGTGAATAAGCGCGGAGAGGGTATCCAGATCCTCCACGAAGGTGGGCAGGTATTCTGCCTCCATACCGAATACAGAGGCGTATCGCTCTGCCAGGATCTTGGCCTTGTTTTCGCCCAGATCAGCGGGAGAAAAGTTCTGACGCACAAGGTTTTTGAACTCCACCTTATCACCATCACAGATGATAAAGCGGCTGGGCCGATCCAGCGCGTACAGGAGCCGATAGATATGCGGCGCGATATGTCCGCCTGTGCCGCCTGCTCCCAGCATGACGATTTTCACCGGTGTATCTGTTGGCAGCTTCATTTTAGATCCCCCAGTAGAAGATCCAAAGCCTTCCATCCCCAGATACCCGTTTTCTCCGCTTTACGAGGTGAGACCCTCGAGACCGGCACCTTTTCGTGGCTTACTTCAGTACACCATTCGGGCGGAAAGGGTTCCTCAAGCCCTTCTACCACCGTGCCGGGGTCGATGTCCACGAAAGAGCCGCCGCAGCAGATGCGCGCCGCGATTTCCGGATAGAAATGATCCAGATGGCCCAGCACCATGTAGATACCGGTCCCGCGTTCATCCGCATCATCAATAGAGGAGAAAAACGCCTCCATGCTATTGTGGGAATGAATGTCGGCATAGTGGATATAGCGGCTTTCATCATCGTAAGGATTTTCCTGTAAACTGGCGTGGATGCCCGCTTTGCTGACGTTCTGCTTGGGGACGTAGGCAAGGTATTCCTCCTTCCACTTGTCCCAATAGATCAGCACCAGCGCCTCATACTCCTGTCCATGCTCTGCCATGAAGGAGCGGAAGAACGCGATGATCTGACGCATCAGCGACAGCGGGATCAGGGGCAGGGCCGGGGTAAACCCGGCCGCAACCGCCTGAAAATCAATGATCTTGTGTTTTGGGGCGATAAATTCACCCTGCTCGGTCTTGTGCATCTCGTAGATGTGACCGTCATTGCCGGGGATCAGGCAGATGACCTTATCCGAATTGCGGGCGGCCTCCACGGTAGGAAATGTTCCCTTGTAAGCGGCAGTGCCTTTATTCTTCATGGTCACCTTGGGACGCACGATGCAGTCCGGATTCTTGTCCTTGGCTTTTTTGAGCGCGTCCAGGAACTCACGGGAACGTTCGATGGATTCCTTCATAGAGATGATCGTTGTTCCCTTGGGGTCTTTGACGTCCTTGCGGATAGTGCCATACTCCACCGACCATGACACATTTTTACCTTCCTCCAAGTCAAGAAAATCCTCTGACTTACGGATGCGAAGCTCCTCGAACGTCATGGTAGGATCTTCAATGACCTCCTTTGCGCTCTTATGGCAAAAGACAGGCTTCTTTTCAAAAAGGCTGGCTTTTGCGTTTTCCACGGTCTTTGCCTCGAAAGCTGCTTCCAGCGGATTACTGGGTACAGGCTCTGCGGCGGGGATCGTTGCGGGAGGTATAGTCACTGCCGTCGGCTGCGGCGCAGGGGTCTGCTCCGCTTGGGACGCTGCGGGGGACGTAGGCGGCTGCTCCACGTGGGGCGTTGCTGCCTCCGGTGCGGGAACGGTCTGCTGGGGTACCTGGAATGGGTTGGCTTCGGGTGCTGCTGCGCCGTTGGATGTGCCGGTGCCGAAGATCTCGTTAATGTCAAGACCTTCCTCCGCGCTGATCTCCTGAAACGGCCACATGTTGTTGCTGTCACTCATGGTAACGGCTCCTTTCGTGTTTTGGGACAATAAAAAAGAACGCAACCGCCCCGAAAGGCAATTACGTTCTTCTTGATGTCCAGTTTTTTACATACTTCAAGTCTTAGTCAGAACGAAGAAGGGGGTTGACCTCCTTTCTCGCCCGTGCCTGCTCTGCTCCGTCCTCAATGTCTAATGACCTTAAGTACAAGGCAATTGTAGCGGAAAGCTGCCGGGGCGTACAGGTGGAAAGCTTGATTGAGTAATACATCTTTTCAAGCATTTGAAAAGTGTAGGTTGAAAAAGAAAGTTTCTTTTTTTTAAGAAAGAGTGTCCAAAAATATGAGACTATTTCGTTTAAGGAGTTTAGAATGGTGAATAGGAGGTGAACTTGGTGCGGTAATACATCCTTTCGGCAGAAAACATTGTAAAATATATTGTATTGATGAATGGAGGCTAATATGGCAAAAAAGATTATTTCGCTTTTGTTGGTTTTATCAATGTGCTTTTCAATGATGGTGACAGCATTCGCTGATCCAGTTACTAATGAAAATATGGCCGACCCGGATTCACTATCCGCTTATGATCAATATGTAATAGTAACATGGAGATGAACCCGAAAACAAATATGCATAGAAAGAAAACGGCACCTTGGATTATTCTGGGCATCATTGCTTTGTCCGTGCTGATTCTGTTTATTTATCCCATCCGCTTAGCGGCTATCGTAATGCCAGCAAATGATACGACAATTAATCGCATCGTTATAAGTGAAGCAAATCTTCAAGATAAGCCGCAAGTAGTAACAATTGATGACAGCGATATGTGTGACAACCTTCTTGCTTGCTTTAGAGATAACTATGCACAATGGAGATTTTTTAATCGCTCGACTATCGTACAAGACCACGGCACATTATATTCACTGTATATATATTGTTCTGACGGCAGTCTTGTCGAGTGTAGGTTATCATCTGATAAAAAGCTTTACTGCGGACACTTTTGCTATGGCCTATCAGACAACGTAGCAAATGAACTTTTGGAGTGTATCCTAGATGCACTATCGCCAAGAAATGCAGGAAGTAATATGGCTTTGACTGAAGGTACATATGTTCCGACAAATAACACAGACATCGATATAGAGATAGAATTTGACTTATCTAACAATCGTTTTAGCATTAAAGCGTTGGGAAATGACTTCATGAGTGGGAAAGTCAAGATTGTCGATGGAAAAGTGAGTGCAAAAACCGACGATGAGAGATTTGAATTTGTCTTTGAAGTAGAAAATGACGAAACAATTTATTTAGTATCGGATGAATCCGATACCCTAATTGTCAATAATGGTGACAGCCAATTGGATATGTCTACTAGAAGAATCAAATTTAGTCTTCTAAAGAAATAGAATGGTTGTATATTTCCGGATAATTCTATTTTTGCTTATCGCACTACCAAAAGAGGGGATTATATAATCCTAATAATTTTATGCTTTTGATAAAAAAGGAGTGAATTTAGTGAGCGTTTTAAAGAAAGTCGTCAGCTTAGTACTGGCTTTGGTGTTAATGGCCTCCTTGTCTGTTCCTACGTTTGCAAGTGAGATGACCACCTCTGAAGGGTTTGCCCCCACTGCCACTTCAACTTGGGGAGATCTGTATTGTTATTTTGATCCTGAGGGATTTGCTAAACTGCCTGTTGCGATTCAGATCGAATATAACAATGCGCTGCTTGTTTCTGAGACAGGGACAAACACGATGAATTTGGAGATGATACCATTGTCTGACTCAAACGCTGAGACTACGGCATCGGCATACGCAACTTTGTATGAAGACACTAGTGCTGGTGAGATCAGCACTCAGGATCTTAGTATTAGGGGGCTAGTGGAGCTATTACTCGGGGTTTCCTCGACTAAGACAACTATAGAGTATACAGCTACTTTGCTTTGTACAAAAACTTGCCCATGGATGTATTGCAGTGTAACTGTCTATGACGCAGACACGGATAAGTTCGTTGATTTTGATAGTGCTATTGAGAGTGACCCAACGAAAATATGCGTTGTGGATGGAACATTTGATGGCCTAAAAAGCAAACATAAATATAAAATCAAAGCTTTTGGAAATTTAACTCCGCCCCAAGGATATTATCTGAGCAACCCGCTTATCACAGAAGCTACTAAGGAGACAAAGGATCAATGATGTGACCACCCCCACGGAGAAGGATGCGATAATCCCATCGAACCCTTCCTCCGGGGGGTGTTTCATAGATAGCCGATTATTATTGCGAGACAATAAAAAATGCCCAAGGAATGCTAAATCTTTGTATTCTGCTTTTGTTGCATAAACTTTTTCGTGGCCAGCATATCCTCATGAGACTCTTTCCGTTATCATCAATTGTATAGTAGCGTCACCGGTCAGTTCGCTGGTTCGGTAAATCTTCTGACAAAAGGGTTTTAGGCTGAAATCCATGCCAGCGTGCCCCTCGTCCAACAAAATGCCTGTTACCGTGAAATGATATGTGGCCTGCGCCGCCTGCAATTCCTGCCGGCAGGCATCGGGCAACTCACATTCACCATCCGTGATGAATACCACATCGGCCTTTTCAAAGCCCTCAGTGTCCATCAATCGGATCGCTTCACGGACGGGGCGTTCAAAGTTGGTGCCGCCGCCGAGGAATGTTTCCGCAGCGGGCAATTTATCCTCCAGCGTGTATTCACCCGGGCGGAATATGTCCACCTGGCAACTGCTTCCTCCGGCAAAATGGATCAGCGCAAAGCTTCTGTGGCTCTCAGCGGCAATCTCCAGCAGGGTCATGGCTACCGCCTTGCCCCAGGCCGCAGCTTCGCCTTCGGTGGAACTGGACTCATCCAGACAGCAGATAATGTCGCCCATGCCCTTATAAATAGGTTCGCGCCGACGATACTGTTTGATCTGCTTTTGCTGATACTTCCGCAGGAATAGCGGGATAGTCTCCGGCGTGGCCAGCATGGCAAGCTCTGAAGTCAGCGCACGGGACAGGTTATTACCTAACTCCAGAGAGTAGGTTTCACCCCGCCCATAGGCGTAGCTGTTTTTCTTGGCCTGCGCGAAGATCTCGCGAAAGCGTCCCAGATACTTGGAAATATCCTTTAGTGCCGTGCTTTGGCGTACCTTTTCCAACAGCGCAAGGTTTTCAGGTGTACGGCGCATATTCGGGGGTTCATCGCTCCATGCGCCGATGATGCTCTGCACCTCCTGTGCCCGCTCTGTGGCAGCCTGCACTGCGGAGGATACCGCTAGATTGACCGTCTCTGTTTGACGCAGCATGGTCGTGTCCAACAGCTGAGATACAGCCTCCATCTGCCGTTGCTTACTGTCCAGCCGATTGGCAGCATTTATCAGCGTCTGCTTATCCGTCTCGGTCACTTCTCCTGTAGCTTGGGCATCAAGCAGCTTGGCGAGTTCCTCTGCCGCGGTATCACGCGCCGTTTCCAGCTTTTCGAGGGTGTTCAGCGTACCTTTATCACCGCCCAACTCAGACAGCAACCCGTCTAGTTCTTCGGCGGCTCGGGCGGTGAACTCTGCTGCCGCTTCATAGGCGGGTAGGCTGCGACCCTCGCAGATATTCTTCAGCGTGGGATAATCGTCCTGCTGGGCAACATGGTCGAGGATGGGCGCGTTGAACCTCTGCGCCGCAGCGGTGAGCATATCCGCATCGTTTTTGCGCGGAGCCAGCGAATACAGGGATTGAAATACATCGCGGGAGAGGGCGGGGAAAGACTTGAGTCTCTGCGCCGCGGCGTTCTCCGTCATATCCATTTCTGTATCATCCTCGCGCAGCTCTGCGTATATGCTGTCCTCCAGTTTGCTGGAGCGCATCACCCGGTCGGTTTTCTGTGCCGGGTTTCTCCGAAGGGCCGCAAGCTCCGCAATGGAGGAATGCAGTACATCCACTATTGTCCGAAAGGATTTTCTCATGCGAAATCCTCCTCAAAGCTGCGAAACCACGCCAGCAGAACAGTGTTGGCGGCCTCGGCCCGTCTTAGCTCTGGGAATTCCCGCTGGAGATACAGCGCAGCGCCGAACATATTAGTTTCACCGGATTGGCGCAGATTTTCAAGGTAATCGAAATATATCTTGTTACTGTTGTTGGTGTCCATATCGCATCTCCTATCCGCAGGGGGAGGCGTAAGCCTCCCCCCTGCTTATTTCATTACCATACAGAATCAGAACGGCAGCTCTTTGCCGGAACTACCTTCGATGGGTGAAAAATCATCCAGCGGCGGGAAATCCTTAAAAGCGTCTGCCTCACCGGGTCCAGACGATCCTTCGACCTGCGCCGGACGGGAATCGCCAAAGTAGACATTATCGGCGTTGATCTCCGCGTTGCGGCGTTTATTGCCCTCCTTGTCCTGCCATTCGCGGATCTGGAGCCGTCCCTCTACCACGACCATGCGGCCTTTGGTAAAATACTTGCTGACAAATTCTCCAGTGGCGCGCCAAGCCACCACATCGAAGAAGTCGGTCTCCTTTTCTCCGGACTGCGATTTGAAATCGCGGTCACAGGCAATAGAGAAGCTGCATACCGGTGTACCGCTGCCGGTGCGGCGCAGCTCAGGATCATGGGTCAAGCGGCCCATCACAAAAATCTTGTTTAGCATAAATCGTTCCTCCAAAATTGTAGTTATTGCAGAGCAGCCATCTGCTCCAGCGGGATATAGGTGAAATTCACCGCATTGTGGGCGGCCATGCTGATGGCCTCCAGATCGTTCAGGAGCTTGTTCACCATGTCCTTTGCAGTGTCAGACTGTGCGGCGGCACATAGCTCCTGCTGCCGTTTATAGAGTTGGAGCAGCTCACCGCGCAGCTTCAGCAGTGCTTTGCTGCCAGCCTTAGGATTGCCTCCATCCGCAACAACGGTGTTGAAATCCTCCTGTGCCTCCACCGCCATGGCAAGAATACTGTTTACCTTATCCTGCAAGGGATTGACGCACAGGCGGGTCAGCGTGTTTTCTACCGTGGGCCGGTCGCCGGGCGTCTGCCAGAGATAGCACTTGAGGATCAGAAGGTCTTGGGGCTCCACCTTGTCGTGCCCTTCCAGCCACGCCTTGGCCTGCACCAGCGGGTAGTAGTTGAGATATTTGCGGTCGGACACCTCGATCCCGTTGCCACGCAGTTCACAAAGCACATCGTCAGCCAGCTCGTTGATGGCATCTGGCACAGGGATGGCAGCCACCTCCTGCTGCATGGCATACAGCTCGGACAGCGAGATCGTGGCATTTACCGATCCATCACCGCCGTTTTGCTTGCTCTTGAGGACGGACAGACGCTTATCGCGGTCAGCAATATCCTCTGTCACCACCTTGATCTGCAAACGGTCATACAGCGGCGCGAGGATCTGCTCCTGCGGATCGGCAAAATCAGGAATCTCGTTGGACGCTGAAAAGAAGGAAATTGCCGGAATGGGATAGGTGCGTCCTTCATTGGTGTACTTGCGCTCGTTGAGTGCTGTCAGCAGGGAGTTCAGCACGCCATCGTTGGCCTTGAATATCTCATCCAGAAACACGATGTCCGCCTCCGGTATTTTACCGGCGGTTTGTACCACGGGCTCATTCTGATGCAGCGCGGCCACGGCCTTTCGGTAGCCGAGCAGCTTATCCGTTGCCTTTTCCAGCATGGCAAAGGTGTCCGGCATATCTTCCCTCGCACCAAGGCTATCCACCATACATTGAAGATCAAGGCGCAGATTCTTATGCACGTCATCATCCTGCAGCACTGCGTCCGGTACGCTGCCGGGTATCAGGCTGGACAGGTCGATGCGGCCAAAAAGCTGATCCTCATCGGTCTGCTTGGAGAGCAGCCGTTCAAACTGCCGTGCACCGGTAATGCGCTGTCGGAACAGGTTGATGGACAGGCTCTTGGCCTGACCGGGCTTTCCGAGAATGAACAGGTTATTCCGCGTCAGCAGCGCAATGGCGATCAGCTCAACCAACTCTTCACGTTCCGCCACCTGACTGTTGACGTCCTGCATCACGGCCAACATTTTATCTCGCAGTGTCATATTATCGTAACATCCTCCTTCGTTTCATTGTTTCCGCGGCACAGTTCAATAAGCTTCTGGCACTGGTGCATCTCAAAACCGCCAATATGCGCCTTCCGTTCGGGAAGGTGCATTTTCTTTGCCAGCCAGCGATACGCCTGTGTCCGGCTCATACCGCGCTCTGTCCAATAGGCGTCGAAAACCTGATGTGTTTCGATGCGTTTGAGACGCAGCACCTCATTGGCCAGATCACCAAGAGGGCGAACCGTCCCCCTGTGACAACCTACTCTGGCATTGCAGTTCTGACATTGATACAGTTTTTCGCCTTTCAGACCCAGCCGCACGGCAGAATCGCCGTAGACGCTTTCTGCCGGTACAAGGCGGACAATACCGCCGCAGTATCGGCAAATATGGGGTACCTCCAATCGCACGCCCCCTTACGCAGCCTTTGCGGCTTTTTTGCGGGGCGGTTTTGCTTTCGACGCGGTCATGCGGAGCTGTGTCTGCATATAGAACGCATCCTCCGTGGAGAGCGTCAGCATTCCCGTCTGGGCGATACCCAGCGTAACGGTGCCGCGCAGTGCCCGCAGGCAGCGTTCCAGCCGATCCACCGCAAAGCAGTAGTCACCGGCAGGCTGTCCCGTCAGAGGAATGACCGTTACTGCCGCGTTGGAGTAACCGACCTCGCCGGTGCAGCGAAGGGTCAGCCGATTCCCATCAAAGTGCAGGATCGTCCTGTTGTCCATGCACGCGGCAGTGGCCGCCTGCAATGTGCGGCGCAGCTCCTCGGAATCGCTCAGCACCGTAAATGTGTTTTGTGTCCCCGCAATGAGACTGTCCGTGTCCACATAGCTGCCGTGCATGAGCCGTGCGGCAAACTGAAAGCCCTCTTTCACAAAGACGAGCTGCCTGTCAGCCATGCCAACGGAAAACGTATCCTTTTCCTCACAGAGCTGGGCCAGCTTTTCCAGATTGGCAGCAGGGATAAGAAAGGTCTGGTCACCGGTACATTGCTTATCTCCCTTTGCGGAAACAATACAGACGCCATCGCTGCCAACGGCACGCAGACCATCAGAGGTCAGACGGAGGTTTACACAGCGCAGCAGGGGCATATTGCTGTTGTTCGGGTCTGTGGCAAACGCCGCACGGCGTACCATGGACGGAACACCGCTGAGCTTCACCATGCTTTCAGGAGCAGTGATGTTCATGCGTGGGAAACCTTTGCCGCTGGCTGTTGGTACCTGATAGTACGCATGGTCACTGGATAGTGCCAGCGTATCCTTGTCTCCCTTGCAGCACTCCACCGTATTCCCCGGAAGATTGGTGAGCATGGCGGAGAGCAGCTTGGCGTCAATGGCGAATGTGGTATCACCGCCCTCATAGGCCAGCAGCGGCACGTCCTGCCGCAGCGTCACCTCCATATTGGTGGCGGTCATGTGCAGGGAGCGCATCCCTGTGTCGATCTCCAGCAACGCACACTTCAGCACCTCTAGTGGTGATGCGGACGGCGCCAGCTGCACGGCACGCTTGGCGGCAGTCAGAAACGCCGCCCTTTCAATGGTAAAATTCAAAAATATTCCTCCTTTACGCGGCAGTATCGAACATACTGAGCTGGTCCTCCAGTTCGGTGTGTTTCGGTTTCCTGCCGGTTCTCGATGCTTGCAGCAAGCCATCATAGAGCGTCTGCCGCGCTGCGGTATCTGCGGCGCGGACACTTTCGGGCTGCGGTACTTCGACCACCCTTTCTTTCTGAACAGTGACCGGCTCCGGAAGCTGCTTTACTGCGCGGTGCGGGTTGATAATGGCCATCTTCTTGAAGGTGACGGCAATATCCTCCACATTGTCCTTGATGCCCAACATCAGCTCCTTTGCCATCTGCGAGGTCATGTCCTGCACGTCACTCATGGCCGCCAGTCCTTCCTCGGAGAAAGTCCCCTCGATCAGTCCGGCCACAGCCAGCTTGGAGGCCATCAGCTTCATCGCCTTCGCCTGCATGGTGTCGGCGTAGTAGAGCATATAGACCTCGACTCTCGGCGCCGTCTGGTTGATGCGCCATGACCGGCGCGACGCCTGCCGTAAGGTGAACAGGTTATAGCCCATGGAGTAGAAAATCAGCGTCGTAAATGCGTTCAGGTCAAGGCCGGTCTCCACACATTTGGGGTTGGTGATAATGACCTGTGTGCCTGCGGACAGCCTCTTACTGAGCCAATCCTCCCGCTTTTCCGGGACGATCTGTGTGCTCAGGATCTCCGTTCGGATACCTTCCTCACGCAGCAGTCCCAGCAGCTTTCGCTGGGTATCTGTCCGTGTCCAGCTGGTGTAGATCATTACCCTCTCGCCTGCGGCGATCTTGGCCCGCACGATCTCCAGCACCTTCTCCTCTTTCGGGAGGACGGTCTGGAAGTCTGCCATGTCCTCCGGCTTCACGATGGTGCAGCCGCTGATGGGGTGGATGATCTCCGGCTGGTCATAGGGCTGATCCGGATACACCGTCAACAGATTGAGATAGGCGGACAAGATCTTATTGGCCGCCTTACGGTCATTTCTCAGGACTGACGTCAGTTCCCGTTCCACTTCTTTGTATGCCTCTTCGATTGGCTTCGGCATCGTCAGTGGTATGGGAATTTCCTCGTAATCAGGAAGATCCTTGCCCATATCGGACAGCGACAGGAATGCCGTACACTCCAGCAAGAAGCGGGAGAATACCAGCGGAGAAACACCGGGGAGCTGCCGTGAGCGTTTTTTGCTTTTGGCACTGCGGCGGTTGGAGTTATAGTCCGCGTCGGTGATCTCATAGGTGTTTTCCACCACGCCGTATTCCGCATCGAACCGGGAAGGTGCATCGTGTGGCTTTCCATCCTTCCGCATCAGTCCGGGGACGATCCGGTACAGAAGATGAAAAATGCCGGAGCTGTAACCGTTGATCAGCGTTGCGGTCATGCCGATGAATTTCCGGCTGATGCCGTAAAGCTCCGCCATGGCGTCGCCCTGGCCGCTGTCATTGTTGTACTCGTGCAGCTCATCACAGAGAAAGCTGCCGATCCGTCCACGGTACTTTTTCTTGAGGTAGGTACTCAGCGGAAAGCGGTGGTGCGCACCCTTGATGCAATACGGGCGTTCCGGATGCTCCACGAGCTGCTGCAGCTGATCCAGAATGTGCTCGTTTTTCGTGCGGTTAAGGTGCATAGCAGCCTGTGGCCGGAATACCCAACCATACCCGCCAATTTTTATCCACGGCATTTGACGCCGGTCATTGACCGGTGCCCAAAGCGGTGTGCCGCAATGAGGGCATAGGTGGTTCGCCAGATGCTCCTTCTGGAAGAAAAATTGATCTGAGGGTACCATGTATCTTGTGCCGTCGCCGCTGGTCTCCATCTCAATGAGCTCCAGACAGTCCGAGCAGACAAAGCCGCGCTTTCTGCGGCTCCATAACACGGCGGGATAACGCATATAACCGTCTCTGGCACGCTCTTTACTGAAAACGGCGTATACGTTTTTATCCCCGCGCTGGTACAGGTCGAAGAGTCGATCCACGTCGGTGATACTTTTGACCACCATGCCATAGGTATCCGGCAGTGTCTCTGCGATCTCCCGTACCCATTTTCCTGTGACGTGAGAAGGGCACATGACAAGGTTGAAGGATTTGCCAGTCCCGCGGCCCTTGAGCGCGTTCAACGCTCCTGTCGCTGCTGCACTCAGCTTGGTCTTGCCGCTGCCGCATTCCGCCACAATGAGTGCCATTTTGTGTTGGCAAAGCTGCCGTTTGACAGCCTCCGCCACCGCAAGCTGGGCATCATAGAGGGAATAGCCGGCTTTTTCGTGGATATAATCGTTGACCTCCAGGATTTCTTCCGAAAGCGGCTCCGACGCCGGATCGAACTTGGGAACGAACTGGCTGCGGATACGATCGGCCACAGTAACGCCAAAGGTGTTCAGATAGCTGGTCACGCTGTTTACCTCCGCAAAGCCGTCTGCCGCATCAGGGATAGCACCAGGAATGGTGATACGCCCAGCTTTGAGGCCCTGCTCCAGAATGTCCGTTACGTTTCGATCCTCTGGCAGCAGCGTCAACGACCATGCTTCCATGCGCTCAGTGGAGGAAAGCACGTTCATCTGCCGCAGATCGCCGCTGGCAATGAGAGAATCCAGCACATAGTCCTGAAACTCAGAGATCAGTGGCGCGGCGGTTTTTCGGTCTACCTCAGCGAACAGGCTCGCACGGTCTCCGGGCGGGCAAAAGATATAGCATTTGCGTGGGTTTTCGGGGGCGTCCTCATCGCAGTTGTCGGCAGGATTCTCCTCCGTCTGGCTGTCATCGTTGGCCATCAGGGTCGCAACGGCATATATCCCATCATGGGACAGAATCCGTCGGTAGCCTTTGGGCCTGCAATCCAGATATAGGGTCGTATCATCTTGTTTCAGCTCCACCGATGCGCCGCCGTATATGGCGTCCGATAGAGCCCGAACAACTTCGGGATAACCGCCGAAGCGAATGGCGCTGATCGTCTGCTGCGCGCCGCTGTCGATGATAACGGTATCCGCATAGCCGGTCAGCCGGATCTGAAATTTGGGGTCACTGTAGCTGATTTCCATCAGCTTACTTCTTATAGGTGCCATTCATTTTGAAATCTCCTTTCTTCCGGACAATGAAAAAAGACCGTAACTGCCCCAAAAGGCAATTACGGTCTTCTTGATGTCCTATATTTTTACATACTTCAAGTCTTAGTCAGAACGAAGAAGGAAAACTGACCTCCTTTCTCGCCCGTGCCTGCTCTGCTCCGTCCTTTATGCTTTCACCTAAAGTACAGGTTTATTGTACCGCGGTGAAAGCAGAGCGTACAGGTGGAAACTATCACCTTGTGTTTTTACACATTTGGTATATGAGCAGAAGTCGGTTGCCCCTCAGAATCCTCAAAAAACAGTGGTCACTTGTTTAGTTTCCGCCGTTGTATTTGTTTATCATTTCCGCTTTTAGTGCCAAAAAAGCATTTAGCCCTTCATTATCAACAGCAAAAAACTCATTGTTAGAAACCTCAGCATATGGCACATAAGTGGACTCACCCGAAATAGGATATGTTATGTTTTCGCATTCTTTATAGGAGAATACGGGCGCAATGAATTGTCCACTCTGCAGCCGGAGCACGTTTGTGCCGTCCTCTGCGTTACCTACGATTCCCGATAGGAAAACAAGATATTTGTTGCCGACTTTCATGAAATTGACATAGCCCATATCCATACTCCTATCGTCGGCATAGACTTTCCATCTATCCGCTGTGATAAGAATCTCCTCTCCCTGCGTCACTTTTTCGCCTTTGAATATCTGTTCTACCCGGACACGCTGCTGTCTGCCTTTAAAAAAACAGATTGGCTCATCGACAGGCGTCACTTGGAGGATGACAGGGGCTTGAAGGAGAGTTTTTCGCATCTCTTGACAATCAGCGGTCGCCATCTCCGACATTAATTCGGCTACGTAGCAGGTATATTGATAATCCGACTCTGCGGTAAAGTTTGTGTAACTGCCGTAGCGCGCTCTTCCCAGTATTCCAAATGCAGTCAGCAGAAGGGCAACGAAAACCAAGTGATAACGCAATTTCAAGTTTAGTCACCTCCCCACAATGGCTCCGCTATCCATGGTAAAAGTATGATCGCAGAGTAGTTGGATGTCCTCTTTGTTGTGACTTGCGAGCAGGACTATAGCCCCTCGATCTTTTTCGCTTTTGATCAGTCCTCGAATCAATTTTACAGAATCTTGATCTAATGCGTTTGTCGGTTCATCCAGCATGAGAATGTCCGGCCTCTCCATAACCGCCTGAGCAATGGCCAACCGTTGCTTCATACCTAACGAGTATTTCCCATACTTCCGCTTGTCCGTCGGTTCAAGGCCCACTCGTCGCAAGGCATCTATAATCCCGGTTTTATCCACCTTGCGATTAAATCTCGCAAGATATTCAAGATTCTCATATCCTGTCAACTCTGGATAAAGCAAAACATTTTCAAGTAAAATCCCCAGGTTAGGGAGAACAGGGAAGTCCTTTTTGAGAATTTTTCCGTCAAGGCTTACTACACCTGCTGTCACAGACATCAGCCCAGAGAGCGCTCGGAACAACATTGTCTTTCCGGAGGCATTTGGTCCAATAAATCCATAGACATACCCGCTATTTAATGATAGGTTGATATGTGAAAGTACAGTTTTTCCTTTTATCACCTTTGTGACATCGGTAGCTGTCAATTGCATATTATGTTCCTCCAAATTCGGCATCTACGGTAATAAAGTCGTGCCTTTTAACCAGAATCCCCCCTCCTATCAATATCAAAGACACAATAAATACTATATAGGAAAGCGAGTTTTGAAGCCGCAACACCCCTCCTAGCACATCTAGTCCATCTATGCCTGACGATTGCCAACCTAAAACTAAACGCGCCATCGGATTGATCTTTAGCACCACAAACTGTATTAAATAATTACTTTTTGGTAATGCCAGAAGCGTAATAAACACAACCTGTCCCCCCAGCACAATAGCAAAAGAGTTTTCACTACCCAAAAGTATAGATAGAATATTGACCAGCATCACCATGGCGAACAGCCATAAGCCATAAAGGACAAAATGGGTTATCAGTACCAGAAGCCCCTGCCACACCACATCATAGCGACAGTGCGTAACGATAATAACCGTCCCCAGCAGAGCAACTTGATAAAGGATGCCTGCACCGCAAATTTTCAGACATTCCTTGATATACCAACGTGTGCGGTGAATAGTTCTTGAGAACACATAGACGCTCGCTGTACAAAAATGCCGATATAGATATACTCCAATGTATAGTTCAAACAAAAAATAGGGTGCCATTTTTATGCTGAATGACAATAGCTCCGGAAGGGAGGTTCCAAGTGGAAGGTCTCCCCGGGAACCACTGAGCTGTAAAACCAGCTCCGCCAGAGTTATTTGCCCATTATGCGGATTAACGAAAGCCAATGACAACAGCGCGCCGCAGAGCACCGCCATTGAGACGAGTGGTACAGATTTTTTGCTGCTCATAAATGGTCACGTCTCCCTTTATAAAAAACGCAAAAAAACGACACAGCCATCAGCATAACAACTGCAACGATAAAAAACGCCCCGCTTTTCTCGGCATCGTTGAAAATATACACATAGTCAAACCATCTGACCGAGAACGGAACGCCCTTAATAATTTCCGAAAAATATAGCGATATATTGAGCAACACAAACACCGGCAAGAACAAGAAGATCTTATACCGCACCTTTAGAATCATGGATAACGCAACCGTAAACATTCCAAGAATTCCGGAGAACACGCCAAAAAACAAGGTGCTGATTACAGAATACAGATATGAATCGATTTTGAACAATTCAGCGAAAGTATAATGGCTGACCATTTCAACATAACGCGGATTGTACTGATTCAAATTGATAAAATCTCCTGTAGCAGCTGTGGGGAATGATATGCAATTCAGTACCAATTCGATCAACGGTGGGATCACGAACACGAGCGAGGTTACTATAAAGCTGGCTGCTACCTTGCTCACATAGTATTTCTTGCTTCCCATACGGGCGATCAGCAGCGTATCGGTCTTCCTGTTTTTTTCGGAAATGAGCGTAAAGCCAGCTGGGCAAACCACGATGACCGGATATAATTGCACAAGCAAAAGCGTCATATCGGCATTGTAATATATTCGGTTATAGCTCAGCACAAGCATTTTGGCAGGATGATACATCTCAATAACGTCGGACCCTTGAAATGCAAATACATTCGTAGTAAAGTTTAACAGCACGAGTGTCAAAAGAAGGTAAAACGTCAGAATTGCCGCCTTTTGCTTCATGGCAAAAGCGACTTGTGATTTTATGGCTTGTATCATGTAAACTCCTTTCACAAAAGCGGTGACAACTGCAACGTTGTCACCGCTCCGAGAGATACTATTACAATATCCCCGTGATAACACCTACGTTCAATAAGTGTGGTAACTTACGACGGCGTAGGCTGCCGCGTTACTATTGCCGCTAAATTGGAATGTTACGGAGTTTACATGCTCATAGCCTTCCTTGAGTGTAATCGTAGTATAGTCGGGGCTGCGTTCGCTCAAGTGGACTATGTCGCTGATCACAGCAGAGTCTCTCTTGAGGCGACACCGAATCGTGCTGAACAGATCCAAACCGCTTTCGGGGTAAACAGAATGGCAACGAACGGTCGGAAAATCACAATAGTTACGTGCTTCAGTTCCGGCAGTCATCCAGCTCATTTTCTCGGGAAGATAAATGGTCTTATTGTCTGCAGCAAAGGCCGGCAGAGCCATTACAAAAGCCATGGCGAGTGCGATGATAAGGGTAATCAATTTTTTCATAGTAAATCTCTCCTCGTCTTGTCGTCTTGGTTTGGTTTTGTCGATTGCATTTCAGTTAAATCTGTCCCACCTCTCTCCCATAGCAATTATGCAGAGAAGCCGCGCGCATTTCTCTGTATCCAACTCAACACAACGATCTATCAGCCACATGTACCTTCAACCGAAACTTGCGGTTTGGTGATACCTCCAATCACAACATCCACAGTCAATGTATAGCGCCTTCCTTCCACCACCTGTGCTGTATCACTGAACAACAGATATCCGGTTCCAGCGGCCGTCCAACTATCAATAACCTTTGATCCGTCCCAAAGAACCAAGGTCGCACTAACTGAGTCTGACATTTTATCCGCAACCACTGATACGCTACATTTTGCAGTTGTCCCATCAAATGAAATCGACGGCTTAATGGAAATGGTTCGTGGTGCTGCATATGCTGAAATCGTGGACACCATAATTGTAAAAAGCATAAGCAGCGCAATGATGTTCTTTTTCAAAACCGTAACCTCCTTCGTTCGTTTAACACGTAAACGAATGAAGGAGGTTATTTTGGACAGGCTGTCTTAAAATTTTAGGAAACTTTTTGCACGCTTTTGCACAGTTCTATAATTATATCCTTTGGCAGAGAGGTAGTAATAGAGAACAACGTATCTTTCTGCGCTGACATCCATACAACGGTACTACTTTGGCTATTATTTTGAGCCTGATAAAAATCGGCAATAAACTCCCCTATCTGAATCGTTTGGACTTCTCCATTGAAGTCGCCAATGAAAAGGCTATCAGCATCGGCGCCGGTCGAATAAACAAATTGGATCAAACTGACATCATGACTGTAAATGATCGTGCAACCGTCCTCCGTGATCAGGCGGTCAATTTCGGTATAACCATCGGGCAGCCACGTTAACTCGTAATCCGTTTTCTCCTTTTCCGATGAGGGCTTCCCTACAAAACGATACTCAATAAACTCCTCATATTTCTCCCTGATCCATGCAAAAATTTCTGTTCGCGCATCGGCATCCACAGTTAACCATGTACTACCAATAATTATCGCAGCAATAATGAAGCAGGCAACTCGCTTTGGAATATTATAAATAATGGGATGCTTTGCTCTACGTATTGTCCGCTGCATCTTTTTTTGGAAGCGTGGCGTGAATTCATGACTACATTCTCCTGGGGCAGGAAGAGAATCTATAATTGCCATAGTTGCTTTTGCTGCAGATGCACTCAACTTGTCTTTATGAATCATAAAATTCCTTCCTTTCTACAGATTTCTTTCAATTTGTTCTTGGCGCGCTGATCCAGCTTGATTGCAGCCGGGAACGATATCCCCATAATGGCTGCAATTTCTCGCACACTATATCCTTGATGATAGCGTAGAAGAATCATTTCTCTGTATCTTGCCGGCAGTCCGAGAATGCACGATGTCAGTGTATCGTCGCCGTCATAAGCCACTTCTACTCCGTGAATATCATCTGTAAAGGGGATCGCTTGGCGCTTTTTTGCCTTGCGATATTGATCTATAGCCTCGTGCTCAACAATAGTAACGACGTAACCATGCGTTTTTGGACATACAGGTTCACCAATCTTTTTTATGTTTTCTGCAATTCTCACAAAAGCTTGATGCGTTGCATCCTCAGCACTTTCCTCATTGCGCAATATTCCATAAGCCACATAGAACATGAGATTCCGGTACTCCAAGTAAATCTGTTCAAATTTTGATTGGTCATCCTGTGTCTCAAGTATTTGAAGATAAATAATCATGGATGTTCCGGCCTCCAATTCCCCATCGCTTTTCTCTTCTGATATATACTAACAAAAACTATGCGGCAACACAATATGCACACACATTTTTATATGTCTCCGCAAAAAAAAGCTGACCCAATTGAGCGGTAAACCTGCTCAATTGGGTCAGTGTACATCTATATAAGTATTTACTGAATTATCTGTTTACACATACTTGGTATACGTGCGGCTATCTGTTGCGCCATCAGAGTCCTTGACGAACAGTGTCACGACAACTTTATAATCTGCGCCCGCCGTGCCTTGGTAAGTAATTGTGTTATCGTACGTCACCTTATTCATCGCGCTCATCCCAAAATAATATTCGGTATATGACTCAACCAGCTTCCACGAAGTCCCGTTTTTAATGTAGAAAGACATGCTTTGGGCCCCGATACGCGACATTATTCTTTTCCCTGTAATAGAAAACGTAACGTTGATTTCTCCATCGGTATCCATACTTGCAATGCAGGAATGAGATGCGATTAGCATACTGGCACGCGTTTCTACAGCAGCCGCAGTAGCCATCAATAAAGTTGCGAGGGTCAGTGCAAGGGCAAAAGAAACCATCCTTCTCAGCGCAATTCTTGCTTTCATAACAATGTTTTTTCACCTTTCATAAATTGAATCTATAGCAAGTGTCAAATCTTCTTCCGGCAAATTTGTGTCAATAAAGCACTCTAAATTGCCGTTAAACCATGTGACGCAGTTTGAATCCATGTTCGTGTAAAAATAGTGCCTGATCCCATTTTTTACATACTCAGTTACCGCATCGGCATCCTTTTCAAAGCTCTCCATATTCAAGTTAAAAACCTGCCGAACCTGCAACGTCAAGTAGTGATCTCCGCCTTGGTATACCGCACAAAACTTAACAGAATTTCCTTGTTCGGACTCACTCACGTCTATAGTTACAACCTCAAAGCCTTCCGGGAAGCTTGTAGGCACAACTTTCTCAGTAATTCCATATGCTGCCAGAGCTTCTTCCATTGAGGCGTACTGTGCATTCTCCAGCGGAGCAGCTAATTCAGCCCCATCTTCCTTCGGTATGTCTCCGTCGTAGGTATTCTCAAAGGCAAAAACTTCAGATGTCCATTTCCCAACCATTTGGAAAAATCTGCCAATACCGCCGACAGAGCACGCCGCCAGTGAAAACACGCAGACCAACACAGCCGCGATAAGTCCCGCACCTCGGAGAGAAAACTTGCGATGTCTCGACTTATGGAACACTTTAGCGGGATCACTTTCGGCTTCTTTGTCACCCAAGTTGTCACTGGAATACAGCCGAAGACCATCGCCCTCCGGCGTTGCATACGTAGAGAAAAAATCTTCCAAAGCGGCAGCGGCTTTTTCTTTATCAGAACCACCCTCGCGCTTTTCAATCACCTCCATAATGTACATAACCATATCCAGATCTCCGCCGTCTGGGTCTTCCGCGTCTTTTTGCAGAAGGATCTCCAATTCCTGCGTACTCAATTGGTCCAGATAGGAGTACATATCAGCACTATTCGTTACAGCCATATTCTGAACCTCCTTCGCTTAGTATATGTAGCTATCGGGCAGTAACTGACAAAAACAAGTTCAAAAGTCCGGAAATTCTTCCTTTATCTTTTTTCGCATTCGTTCTATCCGCTTTTGACTCGTCCACACCGTTATTCCCAATTCTTCAGCTGCGTCCTTATGACTCTTTCCATCGACTATTACCCTTTGGAACAGGACAACATCGTCATCCTTGAAATTATCGCAAATGAACTTTTGTATAGTCGAAAGAGTATTGACCGTTATGATCTTATTGACAAAATTATCGGGAGCAGCAATGTCTTCCGGCCTGTCGAGATATTCGGCAAATAGTTTGACATCTCGCTGCCGTGACCGTATGTAGTTCCGCATCTTATTTTTCAATGTCAGCATCAGCCAGCCGCCGATATTTTCGTGGTCACTCAGTTCGCCGAACTTGCTCCAAGCATCATGGAATGTATCCTGGACAAGTTCCTCTGCTACACCGGCACACCACTTGTTCGCTTTAGCGTAACGCAACAGCTTAGGCCAATTATCTATATAGATTTCGCTGAATATCTCACGTTGTTCCGATGTCATGCTACTCGCCCCACCTTTATTGACCTCATCCGACCGCATGCCTCTCGTCGGCATGACAAGTCGTCCTATCTGCGATTTATCTATTTCAAGAAATGGTCATTCACATATTGAAGAAGCGCAAATAACTTCCGCGAATCATCTTCACTTACAGATACAAGAAGCTGCGCAATGCTCTGCCTTGCATCGTTCGCAGCATGTTCGTATATCAACGCATCCACGCTGACATGCAAAGCTTCAGCCATACGTACAAGGCTGGGAACGCTCATCATCTTGTCGCCGCGCTCAACCTGTGTAATATGCTCAACTGAAATTTCGGCCTTTTCTGCCAAAACTTCCTTTGTATATCCGCAAGTTTTACGGGCGTCCCTGATATTTTTGCCGATAGTACATTGTAGATCCTTTTTCGACACGGCCATGCACATATACCATCCTTTGAAATTCCTATTGGTACTTATTATATTGCCCAAATAGGGTCGGCGGAATGTGCCATCAGGGTCTGTTATAAGTCCTGTCAGGATTAGATTATAGCACAGACGACAAAGATTTTCCTTATTTTTGTCAGCTTTTATTTTTCTGCCAAATACAACTCAATGAAGGCGTCATCAGGCAGCGGCAATCTATGAAAGGAGGCTCACCCTGCACCGAGTGTATGCCGTAAGCCTTGATTCGCTAATTCGAGAAAAAGAGAGGAAAATCATATGAAAGCACCACGCATGACAAAAGTCCTGTCATTCCTTATGGCGCTTGTATTCTGCCTTTACCTTGTCCCCACGGAAGCTTTAGCGGTCGAGGTCAAGAAAAATGCGCTTGAGGCAGCAAGCGAGTACGCCCGGGATTATGATCCTGTGGATTCGCCCGACATTGTTTCCGAGATCGTATCCAGCCGCGATGAGTACCAAAAGGAATACATGCTGTCTAACGGGCAGCATCTTCTGACCGTTTATCCCACCGCTGTTCATTATGCGGACGAAAACGGCGAATGGCAGGAGATCGACAATACGCTCCATGCCACATCAATGGACGGAAAACGGGTTTATCGGAATACGGCAGGACTTTGGGATGTTACTCTGCCCTCCAGCCTTTCCGGAGCCGATCCGGTCACGGTCGCACGTGGTGACAGTGCACTGAGTTTCCGCTTTGCCGGTCAACTGCTGCAGGACGATGTCCTGACCGCGAAGCTGGCGCGGATGAACGAAGATATTGCCGCCTCCGAAAGTGGGAATAATACATCAGAGACAGAAGGCTCTGCAGAACCGGAACCTGCTGATACATTGGCCGATACGTCTGAACCGCAGAGCGATGCGAATAGCGGCGCCTCTGAAGAGGCATCCTCTGCAGACGAGAACACCGCAAATCCCACCGAGTCCCATATTGCGGTCACTCCTCCGGATACTACAGCAGGCGCCTCTTCTCCCGAAAGCGAAAATGACGCACAGCCCGAGGCTCCTTCTTCCGGGGAGGACACGGCCAATGAGTCGCCGGTTTCTGGGACTGCGGATGATGCTGATGAATCCGCGGCACCCGTTACCAAAAATGACACAATCGACATTATTGCAGAAAACCAGTGGGAGACCGCCACTACCACAAAAATGGGTGATACCATTTTTGGACGCACGCAGGTGCAGCCCTCTCAGCTCACGCTAAAGGATTCGGAGATCGTCTTTTCTCAGAACGACAAAACTCTGCAGGAAACTTTCTCCGAAAAGCTCAGCAGCACTGCGGAATACACCGCTGTGTTCAACGGCGTCAATGTGCGCTATGATCTGAACTCCAATTCCCTGAAAGAATCCGTTATTATTGCCGCTGCTCCTACCGGGCGGACGGGCTATCAATATTTGCTGGAAGCCAAAAACCTCGTGCTGGAATTGCAGGAGGACAACAGCATTTATGCGTATGCCATTGGCCATACCGAGGGAGATGAGCCTGTCTTTTTCATGCCGGCACCGTATCTGTTCGATCAGGATAAGGCATATTGTGATGACATCGAACTTATCTTGAAGGAAACAGACGAAGGATATCTGCTGACGTACCTGCTTCCGCAGGAGTGGATGGCAGACGAAGACCGCGCCTATCCTGTTGTCCTGGATCCTGTGGTACACGCCGAGCTTAGCTTCACCAATATCGCAGATCAGACAGTCTTCTCTATTACGCAGCTCAGCCACACATGGTCGATGCTGTGCATTGGTCAGGGCTCTTATGGCATTGGCCGTTCTTTTGTGAAGTACAAGAATCTACCCGCGTTGACATCGGCAGATGTCATTGTCGATGCGAAGATGGCACTCTACAAGATTCAGACCAGCAGTTCCACCTCTGAAATCGATGTTCACAGCGTCTATGACACATGGGAATCCAACACCATAAATTGGAGCAATAAACCTGATTATGATCCCATTGTTGAGGACTACCAGATTGCCGGTGCGCAGGGCTGGTACTATTGGGATGTAACGGATATTGCCCAGGGCTGGTACGCCGGCGAAAATACCGGTATGATGTTCAAAATGGAGGATTCTCAGGAAGCGGCTGCCCGCGGACTGTACCGTGAATTCTGCTCCTCCGACTATTCTGCAGGCACCCTCCCCTACTTGAGCATCGCCTATATCAACAACTGCGGTTTGGAGAACATCTGGGATTATACCTCTCACAGCGCAGGCGCCGCCGGTACCGGATACATCAACGACTATACCGGAAATCTCGTTTGGGTATACAACGGTCTTGGCTTCTCCGGCAATCGCATGCCCGTCGCCATTAACCACGTTTACAATGCCAACGACAAGGCCAACAATGATTTTGGCATGGGCTATGGCTGGCGAAGCAATTACAACCAGCTTGTATATCAGTGGTCCACGGACAGTTCTTACTATGTTTGGGAGGACGAAGATGCCACCCGGCACTACTTCAAATACAAGTCCTCCGGCACATATGAGGATGAAACAAATCCGACTCTAACCCTGACCACCACCGGCAGCGGCACGACCAAGTACTGCATTACTGACAAGAACGGAAATAAGAGCTACTTTGACACCAACGGCCGTCTGACAAAAATCAACAATAATCAGGCCGCTGTCAGCAGCATTACTATTACGTATTCCTCTGGCAAGCAGATCGCCAGCATCACGGATGGCGCTGGGCGGAAGTATCAGTTCAATTACAGCGGGACAATGCTCAGCAGCATTTCCTTCCTTGGAACAGGCACTTCTTCCCTCGCAACAGAAAGCTATACCTATAGTGGAAACGAATTGACCGGCATCTCGTCCACCCTGCTTTCCTCTGCCAGCTTCTCCTACACCAGCAATCATCTTCTGTCGCAGGCGGAAGATGCAGGCGGGTATCGACTTGCCTACCTTTACAACACCACAAGCAGCACTAAACCCAATCGTGTTATTCAAATCAGTGAACACGATGGGAACACTGACGGTGACGTTCTGTACATCTACTATGCGCATAAGCAGACCATCTTTACCGACAGCAATAACAACCAAGAGGTCAAGCAGTTCAACAACTACGGCAGCACGGTCTCCATCCAAGACGGTGAAGGAAAGGCGCAGTTCTACAAATATAAGAGCAACAATGATGTGACAAAGGCCAGCCAGCTGGCACTTTCTTCCAAATTGCAGAATACTGTTGCCAACTGGGTTCGCAACAGCAGTTTTGAACAGACAGGCTTCTGGACAGCAGGCAGCGGAAATGCCTCCACCGGCTCGTGGTCCTATACGTCTACGGGGTACATCGGTTCCAAGTCACTGGCCATTTCCCGCACCTCCAGCAGCGGCACTATCCGCGTGGATTCTACGCAGGCGGCCTATTGTCCCGCCAACAGCAGTTACACGCTCTCTGCTTATGTGAAGACTACCGGTATGAGCGGAGGCGGACTGGGCGCTCAGCTTGTCCTGATGTCCTCTGGGAATGTCATCGCCAGCAGTGCACCTATTACGACCAACACAGATTGGACTCGCGTGGAGGTCACATACACGAACACTACCGGAAGCGACATCTCCGACCTTACAGCGGGAATGCGGAATGGCACCTCCGGCACGGCTTACTTTGACTGCGTGCAGTTGGAGGCCTCCGCCAACGCCAGCCGATATAATCTGGTCGATAACGGGGATTTCAGCTACAATTCCTCCTTGGGATGGAACAAGAACAGCGCATGCACTTCCGCTGACGGCTCCAGCTCGAACTATTACCGCGCTCCTGCGCTCAACGATTCTTGCCTTAAACTTGTTGGTGCCGCCGAAAAGGACAAGCAGGTTTCTCAGACCATCACTGTTTCCGGCAGCGAAGGAGATGTGTTTTCTGTCGCAGGCTGGGCATTAGGTGACTCTGCCCCCATTGCCAACGACAGTAACCGCCGCTTTGCCATCAGCGCAAAATTCAACTACACGAATGGCACAAGCGATGCTACTCTTATCGCATTTAACCCCAACGCCATTGGATTTGTAAATTGGCAATATGTGGCAGATCGTATCGTTGCGAAAAAAGCTTATAAATCCATCACTATTTCCCTACTTTACAGCTACAACGTAAATGAGGTATACTTTGATGGGATTCAGCTGTTTAAGGAGGAGTTCGGCCACAGCTACGTCTATGACAGCAACGGCAATGTAACCAGCGTCACCGACTTGCAGAAAAAGACCACCACCTACGAATACAGCAGCAACAATCTCACGAAAATGACGCTGCCGTCCGGCGCCAGCCAGACCTACACCTACGACAACTATCACAACGTACTGTCCGCCACCAGCCCCGAGGGTGTGGTATCCAACTTCACCTATGACAGCTACGGCAACAATACGAAGGTAACTGTCGGAGGCAGCAGCGCGAAAAAGATCACTTCCTCTGCGACGTACACTTCTAATGGCGATCAGCTGGCTACCGTTACGGATGCGCTGGGGCAGGTCACCGCTTATGGCTACGACACGCAGACCGGCATTCTGAATTGGACGCAAGCCCCCGGCGAAACGACCGCTACCCGTACCAATTACAGCCACGACAGCCGTTACCGCACCACCAGCGTGGCCAAGGGCAGCTCCGCGGTGAACTACACCTACAACAGCGACCTGCTGTCCGCCATCTCCAGCGCTTCCGGCACAGACTATACGTTCACCTACGGCGCATTTGACCTTGTGAACAGCGTCAAGATCGGCAGCCGCGCGCTGATCAGCCATACCTACTCCGATGACTCCAGTCATTGGCTGACACGCTCCGACTACGGCAACGGTGACTACATCACCTACAGCTACGACCGCTACGGGCGCACGTCCGCCATCGGCTACGAGGACAACGCCGAGGCTGTCAAATACACCTACGACAACAACGGCAATCTGGGCATCCTGACCGACAACATCTCCGGGCGCAAGACCAAGTACGCCTACGATTTCCAGGATCGTCTGATGCGCTATGAAGAGACAGGAAGCAACTACAGCAACACCGTGCAGTGGGGCTATGACGACAAGAACAACCTGTCCTCGCAGACCCAGACGCTGAACGGCACCAGCTATACCACCAACTACTCCTACGATAACGACAACCGGCTGAAGCAGGCAACAACAGGCGGCAAGAGCGCCAACTATACCTACGATGTCTACAGCCGCATGACCGGCATTACGGCCAAGAGCGGCAGCAGCACTGTTGTCAGCACCGGCATTACCTACAAGGATCCCACTTCGGCCACCACCAGCACGCAGGTTTACAAGTGGGCGACCGGCGGCACGACCTACACCTACACCTACGATGCACGGGGCAATATTACAGCGATATCCGACGGTACCAACACCACCAGCTACATCTACGACAGCCTCGACCAACTGACCCGCGAGAACAATCAGGCGGCGGGCAAGACGTGGGTCTACACCTACGACA
>OGPL01000500.1_pt1 | contig 41380 bp, 48 predicted proteins | sample 1552901 | NCBI WGS metagenome assembly OGPL01 (sample SAMEA2580244, study PRJEB22360) | human gut metagenome | biome: human gut; feature: human-associated habitat; material: faeces | place: Denmark | collected 2008/2010 | reverse complement strand
AAAAACCACTCGCCGTTTCACGGCGAAAAACCCCTGATAATAAAATGATTTCTTGAAAAGAGGTTGTATCAATCTCCCAAACGATTTTGCATGGTAGGAACGCGATACTTCGCGTCCGCGACAAATGACTGATATCCAATGTGATATTACGATTATGGGCGGACGTGAAGTATCACGTCCCTACCGGGTTAGGTTTTTCGCCGAAGGCGAGTGGTTTTTATGTTTTTGTTTCTGTGCCCCGAGCATTTATCCACTTAACCGCAAAATGTGAAAAGGCATATCCTGATTGGGGATATGCCTTTTTTATGGGGTTATTTGATGTTTGTTTTTGGGACTTTGGGGTTAGCGGCGGCCGCCTGACACGTCCACGCTGCCACTGTTGCCGTTGCTGTGGCTTTTTGTGCTGGTGGCTTTTTGTGCTGGCATGGTTTGGGTGGGCGTGGTGCTCAAGGTTGCTCTACCAGTGTTAGGAGCCACTTTAGTGGCGGTAGAAGTCTGCTTGCGTGATGTTACGCCATTGCCAGAGTTGCCGCCGAAGTCACGGTTTGGACGGTTGCCACCGCCATAGTTGCCATTATTGTTGTTGTTATTGTTGCGGTTGTAGTTGCCGTTGCTATTATTGCCGTTAGGACGCTTTCCACCGCCGTAGTTGCCGTTGTTTTTGTTGCTATTGTTGTTATGGCGGTTGTAGTTGCCTGGGTTGGCGTTGTTGCCATCGCCAGGGCGTCGGCCGTTGCCCGATGAGTAGTGATGCTTGCGGTTGTCGCGGTTAGCATCGCGATAGCCTTGGTCGTAGCCACTGTCGTAACCGCTGTTGTAGCCGTTGCGGTATGCGCTACGAGGCAGGTTGTTGGCGCGGCGCACGCTCATTGTGCCATAGGAATCGTATGGGAGGTAATACACGTTGTTGTAATAGTAGTAGGTGGTGCCTTCGTAGTAGTAAGGCGAACCATACATCACCACGTCGTTATAACTTGGTTCGTCGAATATGCCGCAAGATGTGGTCACAAGCGCCATGAATGCGAGCATTGCCAATATGTTCATCTTTGCTTTCATAATGCTGTTGTTTTTTTTGATTCTGCAATCTCGTTGTTTGTTGAATAGACAACCGATTGCAGATTTGGTTTAATGAATATTGTTGATTATTTGTATAATTCTTTCTTTAGCCTCACAGGGGTGGAGCCACTGTATATCAGGGTCTTTTGCATACCATGTGAGTTGCTTTTTTGCATATACCCTCGTGTTTTTCTTCATTCGCTCACGAGCGGTGATAAAGTCCATGGTGCCATCGAAGTAGGCGAACATTTCCTTGAAACCCACGGTGTTGAGCGAATTGTAGTGGCGCAAGTGGTACACACTCCGTGCCTCTTGCTCAAACCCAGCCTCCATCATGGAATCTACACGGCGGTTGATGCGGTCGAAAAGTTCGGCGCGCTCCATATTGAGCCCGATTTTCACGATGCGAAACGGCCGCTCTTTCTTGTTGCCTGTGCGAAACGAGGTGTAGGTTTTGCCCGTCTGTCGGCACACTTCCAAGGCGTGAACTATTCGTTTCGGGTTCTTCTTGTCCACGATGGCGAAGTATTCGGGGTCGGATTGCTCCAGTTCCTTCAGAAGTGGTTCCAAACCGTGCAGCGCCAATTCTTGCTTGGCTTGCGTGCGGATTTCGTCGGTGATGTCGGGCACGATGTCGATGCCCTTGCACACCGCATCCACATACATCATGCTGCCACCGCATAGCACCGCATAGTCGCCTTTCGCCCAAAAATTAGGGAGCAGTGCCATCACATCGGTTTCAAACTGCGCCGCGCTGTAATATTCGTCAAGATTCTTAAACGCCACAAAATGATGCTTCACCAGCGCCTGCTCCTCGGCTGTAGGGGCGGCGGTGCCAATGGGAATGTCGCGAAATATCTGCCGGGAGTCGGCGTTGATAATCTCGCACCCCAAATGCCGAGCCACAGCAATGGCAACCGTAGTTTTGCCAATGCCGGTAGGCCCTGTAATCACTATAAGCGTCTTTTCGTTCATTGTTTTTTGGGGAAGTCAACGAGTCAACAGGTCAACGAGTCAACGAGTTTGGGCCTGACAAGTCCGACAAGTCTGACAGGTCTGACAGGTCTGACGGAAACACCATCATATCAAAAGCCAAAGACTATCGTCTTAACTTCTTTAACTTCTTAACTCCTTAACTCCTAAAAAAATCTCCTTAACTTCTTGATTAAAATGAAATCTTGTTTCCTTCAAGGGCGGTGATTTGAGCGAGCGATTCCACGCGGTAGCCACCGTCGATAAGTAGTTTTCTGCCGTTTTGGAAAGTTTTCTCAATCACGAAGCCGAAGCCTGCAATTTTGCAGCCAGCCTGGTTTGCCAACTCGATGATGCCTTGGGCGGTGTTGCCTCTTGCCAAGAAGTCGTCGATTACCAAAATGCGGTCGTCGGGCTGGAGAAATTCCTTACTTGCGCAGATGGTGACATCAATGTTTTTGGTGAAGGAGTGCACACGGTCGAAAGCATGTTCTGCATCGTGGATGGTTTCTTCTTCTTGACAAACACCACTGGGCGGTGAGTGGCTATGCCCATGGCTATGGCTGGTGCTATGCCGCTGGCTTCGATAGTCACAATCTTGTTGTAATCACTGTCTTTGAAGCGCTCGGCAAACTCTTTGCCGATAGCCATCATCAGGTCGGGATCCATTTGATGGTTGATAAAACCATCCACTTTCAGTATGCCACCGTCGAGGCACTTGCCTTCGCTTAGAATACGGTCTTTGAGTAATGGGAAGTTATTCATGCAATGAATGTTTTTACAAAATTAATCATTAATTCCCGAAAATGCACTATATTTGCACCAACTCCTAACGATTTAAATTTCCAGACTATGACAGATGCAATAGGACGCAAAAAATATGACCTCGACCGCACGGTGCGGTTGGTGCTCACTTGCGCAAGTGTAGGCTTGGGCGTGTTTTTGATTAATTACTTGAGTAGCATTTTGTTGCCTTTTGTGGTGGGTTGCCTGTTGGCGTATATGCTGGAGCCGGTGGTGCGATTCTTCATGCGAGTGTTTCATTTGAAAAACCGTATGTTCCCTGCGCTGCTCACCATGACGCTTTTCTTTGGCGCACTGTTTTTGGCTTGCTGGTTTTTGATTCCGTCGGTTATCGAATCGTTTGTGGATATGGGCAAACTGCTCGGCAAATACATCACCCACGAGGTGAAATCATCCACCATGCCCGACTGGCTGCTTCAGTTCGTGAACGAGTATCTGAGCGCCGAAAAGTTGGAGGCGATGTTCTCAAAGGATCAGATTTTCGACTTCTTTAAGAGTGTGATGAGCGGCACGGTGTCGGTGGTGGGCACTACCATTCATTTTGTGCTTGCGGTGGTTTCGTGGCTGGTGGCATTGCTGTATATGTTCTTCGTGCTGCTCGACTACGATATCATTGCTCGTGGATTCAAGGCAAGTGTGCCAAAGCCATATCGCCATACCGTGTTCCGCATCTTCAACGATGTGACAGGCACCATGCGACGCTATTTCCGTGGCCAGGCGTTGGTGTCGCTGTGTGTAGGCATTATTTTCGCCATAGAGTTTTCTATCATCAAACTGCCGATGGCTATTGTGTTTGGTCTTTCAATTGGCGTGATGAATATGGTGCCATATCTCCAACTCGTTTCCATTCCGTTTGCGGCATTCCTTTGCGTGGTGCAATCGGTGGCTACTGGCGCGCCACTCTGGCCGCTGTTTGGCTGGACTTTTGCCGCCTACTGCATTTGCCAAGCCATTCAGGATTTGGTGCTGATTCCTCTGATTATGCGTTCGCAAATCGGACTTCGCCCGGCCATCGTGTTCTTGGCGTTGGCGCTTTGGGGCTATGTGTTGGGCTTTATCGGACTGATTATCGCTTTGCCTCTCACTTCGCTGCTCATTTCGTACTACAACGAGTTTATCCTCCATGTGCCTAAAATTCCGTCAGGCAAACGCAAATCCAAAATCGACGAGACGAAAATGGATGCCGTGATTGAGGAAAAGGTGAAACAGCACCTTGAAGAACACATGGACGAATTTCTCGAAGAACACCTCGACGACATCAAACAATCAAAAAACAAGTAATCTAAAAAATCATTACACGGCCTAATTGCCGGTTTGGGTACCCAAATCGGTAATTAGGGCTTGTGGTATTTCGGATTTTTAGAAGAATGAATTTTGCTTCAATTTTTCTGCAAAGCCCCCAAAATACGTTTGCATGGTAGGGACGCGATAATTCGCGTCCGCGCCAAATATGTCATTTTCAAGATGTTAGTGTGATTATGGGCGGACGTGAATTATCACGTCCCTACCGAGATAGTGTTCCATTCAAATAAATTACCGGTTTGGGTTAAAATGGGCAGGGAGCCTTGAAGGTGAGGCTTTTCTTGCTGACGGGGTGGGTGAAGGTGATGGCCTCGGCGTGGAGCATCAGGCGCGTGTTGGCGTGGCCGTATAGCATGTCGCCCACGATGGGGCAGCCCAAACCGCTCTTGTGGCTGGCGTGTACACGCAGTTGATGCGTGCGGCCTGTTAGGGGGTAGAACGCAATGCGTGTGCGGTGGTCGGGCGTGTGGCTCAGCACCTCGTAGCGCGTGATGGCGCGTTTACCGTGCTCGTAGTCCACCATTTGGCGCGGACGGTCGTTGATGTCGGGGCGTAGCGGTAAATCAATCACGCCTTCTTTTTCTATCACCATTCCGTCGAGCAGCGCGATATAGCGTTTTTCAATGTTGCGGCTTGCGAAATCGGCTTGCAAAGCGGCATACACCGCATCGCTCTTCGCCAAAATCACGATGCCCGAAGTGCTCATGTCGAGCCTGTGCACCGCTTTCAATGGTGCACCAATCTCTTGTGAAATAATGGTTTGTAGTGAATTGTCGTGCAGGCGGCCTGGCACGGTGAGCATACCGGCAGGTTTGTTTGCTACCACTATCCACGAATCGGCATAGAGTATCATGTCGTCGGTGGTAGCCACCCTCTTCTCGTGCTGCTGAGGCTCGATGTCCACGCCTCTGAGCATGTGCGAAAGGATAGGGCGGCACTTGCCCAGACACGCCCCATAGTAGTGACCGTGGTGGCGAATCTCCTTTGCTGGCGAATCGCCCCACCAAAATTCGGCGATGCAAAGCGGCTTCAACTGGTGATTGAATGCGTATTGCAGCAATTTGGGTGCACAACACTCGCCAGAGCCCGATGGCGGAATGGCAGATGCTTGCAGAGTGGGGTTGGCTTGGTAGAAAGCGGCAAACACGTCAATCAGGTCGCGTCGCTCGCCTTCGCCACTGTTCACCACAAACAGCCGGAAAATGCGCTCCTGAAGTGCTTCGCTCATGGTCTTTCGACGGGCTTTCAGCGCAGATATTTCGCTTTGTAAGCGCACAATCGCCGCTTTCTTTTCATCAACGATGGCATCGTGGCGCTGACGAATACGCTTCAATTCCGCTTTCTGAAATTGGCTTTCAGCGATGAGTGCCTTTTCTTCCTCGGCAGAGAGCACCCCACCTTTGCGGCGCGCCTCCCTGTTAGCCTTCGCCTCGCTCATCGTCAGTTTGTAGGCATTGATAGCGGTGGTTTTTGCTTCCTCCGCCTCTTGCAGCGCGCGCTTCGCCATGCGTAGCGAATCCGACGATTCGAGTTGCGCAATTTGTGCGTTGATGGCGGAGATTTGTGCCTCGCCCTGCTTGAATTCTCCGTTGGGCGTAAGCAAATCGTAGATGGGCGGCACGAAATAATCGTGGCTGTTGCTCCCGGCCAAAATTCCCGAATACGCAGCCAAGAAGCCCAGCTCGCCACTCGCATCGCTCACCACCAGCACACCAAGCATCTTGCCACGCGCCAGTTCCCCAGCCCATTCCGAGTGTGCACTCACATAGCTTTTCACTTGCTCGGCGGCAAGCACGGCAAGCGGGTGTGGCGCATATTCGAAAGGATTGTTGAGCCGCTCTGGCACCTCAATTCCCCCAATCTCCGCCTCAAACCTATGTAACTTCAAGTCCTCCATCACTCCACAAAATTAACCATTCTGTTTTTTCTTGGATTTCACGAAGATGATGGTTTGGGGAGATTTTGTTTGATGGGTGCGGAGTGTGAGTTTTCCGTCTGTCACGGTGGCTGTGTCGCGCACTCCGTCGGAGCCTTTCAGTAATATTGAGTTGAAATTGGCGCCAATGGGTTGCCATTCCGAATAATTCATCTTTTTTGCATTTTGAACCGATGCTTTGCCGCCTTGTGCGATGGTCAGTTCCACCGCTATACTGTCGGGGGTGGTCCACGTGGCAATGTATCGTTCACATGCCTTCAGGTATGGCTCGGTCACATCGCTGATGCCGTGAAGCACGTATTCGCCCGATTCCTCACGCGAGATTTTTGCAATCACCACCTTGCCCACGGTGAGCAGTCCTTCGGCTTTTTCTCCATCGGCAGCCTTTTTCGGTTTCAACGCATCGGGGAGCGCTACGTTCACCGTGTCGGGAAATTCGTTTTGGAATTTCAGTACCAGTTGAAGCCGCTCCGCAGTCGATGCCTTGCCAATCACCGCCAACGTGGAATCGGGACCCAACTTCATCACAATCGTATCCGGACGGTCGGCCCTCACATCATCAGTCGCCTTACCGCCACACGACCAAAGCGCAGCCACCATCACCAAAAAACTGAACCAAACCACATTCTTCATCACAAAAAAATATATCTTATTAATACCTATAAAAACTTACTTTATCATCTCCAAAATTTCCTCTGGCTTTGTGACCAGGCGCGTAATCGCACACAAACCAGTCCCCATATCTTTAACACTCGCCCCAAGCAAATAGACCACATCATCAATCACCAAAAACCTATCGTGATGCTTATGAGGTATCTGAACCGCAGTGATTGCTGAATATTGCTGATTATGCTTTTCTAAATCAAGTAAAAAATGTTGATTATAACGAGTGTGGATAGTTGCCGAAACTCCCTCTTTTCGTTTGCATAGCAATGTCAAAACACGGTCATCTACATAGTTGTCAATCAAAATAATTCGAACCTTTGCCCCACGAATAAGTTCAGAAACGAATTGCCATGCGTCCCAAATACAACCTGTAGCAAAAATTTGTTCTGCAGTTGGACTTGGAGTTTTCTCCTCCAATTTGTCTAAAATGGTTTCTATTTTACTTTCAGTCTCAGCCCTCCATTGATTATCCATCAGTTGCTGCCCTTCTATCCTATCAAGACGTTGATATATCTGAGCATTCATCGTCAAGAAGCGACGCATCGTCACAAACGCGCGCATAATCATTATATTTGCTGCAATCGCAACTTCACTTCTAAGCAAACCGCTCAACATAGCCACTCCTTGCTCTGTAAATGCGTATGGCAGTCGACGATCACCACCACGCTGTTTTGAGATGCCATATTGGCATTTCAAAGCTTCGTTCTCTGCTTTTGTGAGTTGAAACATAAAATCTTCAGGAAAACGTTCTATGTTGCGCTTTACTTGGCGATTCATCTGCGAAACCTCTACACCATAGAATCGGGCCAAATCCCTATCCAAAAGCACTTGCTGATCTCGAATCAATGCAATTTTGCTCTGAATAGTGGGAACAGCCAACTGATTATCGATAGTAGGTGAAACGCCAACTTTTATATTTTGTTTTTCTTCCATACACACTTACGGTTTTACTCTGCAAAAATACGAAATTAATATCATTTTTTAGAAGAACATAACTATTAAGCAAAAAACGATGGGAATTTTGCGGGATTTGGTGGCGGGATTTGGTGGTGTGGGGGAAATTGGCTATTTTTGTAAATTAATGACTTTAAAAAATGGACAAACTACCCCAAGACCCGTTTATGCTCTTTAGCTATGTGAATACGCAGCTTCGTGATGTGTATAGTTCACTCGACGAATTTTGCAAAGCAACTGATGTGGACCGTGATTGGCTCGAAAAAAAGCTGAAGGACGCAGGATTTGAGTACAGCGAGGAGCTGAACAAATTTTGGTAATAAAAAACATTTAATATTATGGATTACAAGACTTTGCGCAAACGCGCGCTGATTTTTGATTTTGTGGCGATAGCCGTTGCTGGTGCTGTGCTTTACGCAGGGCAGAGTCTGCTTGTGCCTGGTTGGGTGCTGGTGTTTGGCGCTCTGATTTCGGTAGGTGCTTTGGTGCTTGCCCTTAAGTTTTCGTTTGCTGCTCGCAAACTTGCTCGTGAAGAATTTGCGCGCGTGGTGAAGGAAATGAAACTTCAACAAATTGATAAAGAAGAAAAAAAATAATATGAAATTCATTTCTTGGAATGTGAACGGACTTCGTGCGGTGGTGGGCAAGGGCTTCGCTGAAATCTTTGCTTCGCTCGATGCCGATTTTTTCTGCCTGCAAGAAACGAAGATGCAAGCCGGTCAACTCGATTTGGCTTTCGACGGCTATGAGTCGTACTGGAACTACGCCGACAAGAAGGGCTACAGCGGAACGGCGATTTTCACCAAGCACACTCCTTTGAGCGTGACCTACGGCTTGGGCATTGACGAGCACGACCACGAGGGACGTGTGATTACGCTTGAGATGCCCGATTTCTACCTCGTGACTTGCTACACGCCCAACAGTCAGGACGGTCTGCGCCGCCTCGACTACCGCATGACGTGGGAGGACGATTTTCGCGTCTACTTGCAGGGACTTGATGCCAAGAAACCTGTGATTGTGTGCGGCGACTTGAATGTGGCGCACAAAGAGATTGACTTGAAAAATCCAAAGACCAACCGCAAAAACGCCGGTTTCACCGACGAGGAACGTGAGAAAATGACCACGCTCTTGGGCGCAGGGTTCACCGACAGTTTCCGCTTCTTCTATCCCGACCTCACCGATGCCTATTCGTGGTGGAGCTACCGCTTCCGTGCGCGAGAGAAGAATGCGGGGTGGCGTATCGACTATTTCCTTGTGAGCAACCGTCTTGCCGACAAAATGGCTTCTGCCACCATTCACAACGAGATTTTCGGCAGCGACCACTGCCCCGTAGAACTCGTACTCAACGACTAACCCACACACTACTTACGAAATCAAAAATCACATTTAGACTATCAAATCTAAATGTGATTTTTTTATGCGGAAAAATTCCTGTGGGTTAGTATTCTACTTCGTTGTTCATCATCTTGTGGGTGTCCCATGGGGCTGGATCGCCGCCGAGGTATTTGTGGAACCATTCGAGGTGGGCGTTGTAATACACTGGCATTGAGTTCATGGTGTCGGGCCAGTGGCCGTCGTTGCTGAACACAATCAGGCGTGATGGAATACCGAGGGTTTGCAGCACGCTAAAATACTGAATGCTTTGGGTGTAGCTCACACGGTAGTCGCGTTCGCCTGTGAGAATGAGAGTTGGAGTCTTGAAATTCTCCACATATTCCGATGGCGACCACTTTTTGTAAAGTTCAGAGTTCCAAGGCTGGCCTTTAAGGTCGAAATTAGGGAACCAGAGTTCTTCGGTAGTGCCCCACATCGAACGCAAGTCGTAAAGACCCATCATCGAAGCCAAGCACTTGAATGGGTGGTCGTGGCCTTGCAGCCAGTTCATGAAATAGCCACCGTAACTCCAGCCCATTGCGCCCATGCGGTCGGCATCCACGTAAGGGAGCTTGGCAAGTGCCTCGGTCACCTTAATCACATCTTCGTAAGGCTTGCCGCCCCAGTCGCCCGAAATGCTGGTGGTGAAGTCTTGACCGTAGCCAGTAGAGCCGTGAGGGTTGGGGTAAGCAATCACATAGCCTGCACCTGGATACACCTGCCAATCAGCACGGAACGAGTTCATCCACTGCATCTGTGGACCGCCGTGCACATTGATGACTAAAGGATATTTCTTGTTGGGGTCGAAATCGTGGGGCTTGACCACAAACACCTGAATCTTGGCACCTTCTGCGCCTTCCACCCACATCACCTCGCTTGGGCGAATGTCCACTTCGTCTTCCAACTCTTGGTTGAGGAAGGTGAGTTGCTGTTCGGTCTTGCCGCCGTTCTTCATGCGATAGAGTGCCGAAGGCTTGCCTGTGGTGGAGTAGGTGTAGTAGAGATAGCCATCGTTGCCGAGGCAGAAGGTGGCAACGGCACGGTCGGGCAGCACTTTGGCGTGCTTACCGCTTTTCACGTCCACCTTATAGATGGGCACTGCACCCAATTCCTGCACACCGAAATAAATGCTCTTGCTGTCGGCTGTCCAAAGGTAATCGTCGTTCACCCAGTTGTCAATATCTTCGGTCAGCACTCGCTTCTCGCCAGTAGCGCGGTCGTAGAGCGCCAAGCGGAAACGGTCGCTTTCGTGGCCAGGCACCACTTGGAAGCGGTAGGCGATGTAGCGGCCGTCGGGTGAGTATTTTGGTGTGCCGTCCCAAGCCTTGTTGTCGGCAGTGATACATTTAGCCTCACCACCAGTCACAGGCACAACGAACAAGTCGACGTTGGTGTTTGCCTCTGGGTGGTCGGTGTGGTTGCTGATAAAGCAAAGTTCCTTGCTGTCGGGCGAAAAGGCGAAGCCTGGAGCATTGCCCCAAGTGGGAGCCGAAAATTCGCCAGGAGTGACGTCGGTATAGGTCTTTTCAGCGATATTGTAAACGATGATATGGCTGTAGCGGCCATCGGCATAGTCGGTCCAATGGCGGTAAAAGAGTTTGTCGGCAATGTGGCCTTGCACCGAGCCCTCGGTTTTCTTCTTCCAGCGAGCGGCGTTGGACTTGCCGTCGGCACCGAGGTCGGGATAAACTTCGGTGGCGAAAGCCAAGAGGTTGCCGTCGGGGCTAAGCACTGCGCCCGAAACGCCCAACTCGTAGTTGGTGATTTGCTCCGTGTCGCCAGTTGCTACATTGCGGCGGAACACCTGTGGCAATTTCACCTCCTTGCCATCTTCGGCGATGGTGGTGCCAGTGGCTCCGTAGTAAATCCACTTGCCATCAGCCGACCATTGCGCGTCGCGGCTCTTGCCGTCAATCATTGGGGCAAACTCTGGAGTTTTGCCTTTCTTGGTGTCGAGCCTCATCAGATTGATGCTCGTGTTGGTCTTGTGATTCTTCAAATCCTGAGCGGTGACATTGAACGCCAAAGTCTTGCCATCGGGACTCAAAGCCAATGCGCTCACACTCTTGGTGCGATACACGTCTTGAATGGTGAATGCGCGCTTTGCCGCGCCTGTTTGTGATAGTGCCATCGTTGCAATGGTTGCTAATATGATTTTCTTCATACTCACGGAATTATTGATTATTTTTATGTGGTTAGAATACTTTTTCGAAAGCGTTTCGCTCGCCGTCTTTCACCATGATCATGCCACAGCGAGTGAAACCGATTTTGGGCAGAATGTGGAGCATTTCCAAGTTGTCGAAATTGGTGTCGATGCGCATACTCTCACGCCCCATGCGCTTGCTCTCGTCGATGAGCATGAGCAGAAACGCCGTGGCAAGCCCTTGCCCGGTACGACCGTGGTCGATGCCCAGGCGGTGCACCACCGTGTAGCGGCTGTTGGTGGAATTGCTGTCGGTGAGCCATTCTCCGTCCCAAATATGGTCGTAGCAAGGGTCGCCAGCGGTGATAAAGGCACAATAGCCCACCACTTGAGTGCCATCAAGCAGCACCCAACCTTGCCCTATTTCGATGTCGGAAGCCACGGTGTCGGGGTTGGGGTAGCCATACTGCCACTGGTCGCGCCCGGCACGCCGCATCACCTCAATCTCCCCATTCAGAATTTTCCAAATCACGGGAATGTCGTGCTCGGTGGCACGGCGAATGTGAAGCTCGTGGTTATTCCTCGTCGTCATCTTCTTCGATTGGGGTGTTGAGCAGTTGCTCTGCGTCGTCGAAATCTTCGGGCTTTACCACCACGCGCCACATCCCCTTATCGCTGCCACGGAGCAGGGTGCTGGCTGTGTTGTCGCCCAAAACTCCGGCCTCAATGCCATTGGCACTGAGCATACCTTTCACGATGCTGGCCTCAACTTCGCTCTCGAATTGAGCCAATACTTTCAAATCACCTTCGTTAGTCATAGTAGTGAAGTTTTATGATTATTTGATATTACGTTTGTTGAGTTCGGCTTGATAGCGTTGTGCGTTGGCGTTGTGCGAGCCAAGGTCGGTGGCAAAATCGTGATACCCCGAAAAGTCGCTCTTTGCGCACATGAAAATGTAGTTGTGAGGCTTGCTGTCGAGAATTTGGTCGATGGTCGCCTTTTCGGGCAAGCGGATTGGACCTGGTGGCAGACCAGCCACACGATAGGTGTTGTAGGGCGAATCGTAGGCGCACATATCGTGCGTGATGCGGCGAATGCTGAAATCGCCAAGGGCAAACTTCACGGTAGGGTCGGCTTGCAGACGCATTTTCTTTTGCAGACGGTTGATATACAGGCGCCCCACCTTGCCACGCTCGTCGCTCTTTGAGGTTTCTTCCTCGGCGATAGATGCCACAATCACCACCTCGTCGGGTGTGAGACCTAATTTCTTCGCCTTTTGAGTGCGCTCGTCGTTCCAGAATTGCACATAGTAGTTATACATGTTTTTCAGCAATTTTTCTGGCGTGATGTCCCAATAGAATTTATAACTGTCGGCAAGCAGAATGCAGCCGATGTTGTCGGGCGTGTGGTCAAGCTTGGCGCACACCTCCGGGTCGGCAAGTGCCTTTAGAAAATCCTTCTTGCTGGGCTCGAACTTATTGCCGGCACGAGTGGCAAACTCATCGAGCGTGCGCACATTGTTGAAGGTGAACTTCAATTCCGACGGCTCGCCCCTGCGGAGCGTGTAGGCGGCCATCAATGCCGTTTCGCCCTTCGCAATCTTAAACGCACCGTGCCTGTATTCCACCTTCATGCCACTCACCTTGAGCAGCGTGGTCACACGGCTGGCGAACGTATCGTCGGTGTTCTTTTTCAGCGAGTCGGTAAGAGCCTCCATCGTGGTGCCCTTCGGAATATAGATGATGGTGTCGGCACTCGCTTTCGTAAGCACGAACGGCAGCGAAACGGCAGCCATAGCCACCAGCACCACCGCCACAATCAGCAGCACCCTCTTATGCTTATCCACAAAAGATGATTTTTTCTTTTTCCTCGATTTAGTCGTTTTTGCCATTTTTGTTTGAATTGTGTTTGTGAAAGCAAATTTACACTTTTTTTCCGAGAACTGGTGTCAACGAATGTGAAAACACCTGCCTGTACGCCCAAATCGGGTAAACAAGCCGCCAAAACAGCGGTTTTTTCAAGAAAAAAGCACAAAAGTGAAGAAAAGTTGCAAAAAGTTTTGCGACTTTGAAAAAAAAGCGTAACTTTGCACTCGCTAAAAGCAAATCAGCACAAAGCACTGGAGAGGTGGGTGAGTGGCTGAAACCAGCAGTTTGCTAAACTGCCGTAGGAGTAATCCTACCGCAAGTTCGAATCTTGTCCTCTCCGCCAAGCAAGGCTGCAACGGTTGTGACGATAGTCGCAACCGTTTTTTTGTTGATACCCCAACGCAAGCTTGCTTGCAGTTGGTGGCGTCAGCAAGAAAACGATTGCACCCTCAGGGTGCCGTTGCGGCCTTGATTGAACAGCTTCCCCATATCCAAGATGCACGAGCGAATGCGAGTGAATCTTGTCCCCAGAGCTTGCTCAAGAGCAACTGCATAACAAAATAACCGAAAGATTGCGCAAGCAATCGGTTGCTCAAAGGCAGCGCCCCCGCGGGAGCGCTCCAAGATGCACGAGCGAATGCGAGTGAATCTTGTCCTCCTTTAATCTCACTTATTACTTGTCCAAACTCACTTGGATGAGTCGTGGTGAGTTGACAAGTTTATTGTAGTCATCAAGCAATGAGGCATTACTGAAAATAGTGCCGTCGTGATTGGTGATGCCATAACTCTCGTGGGCATGTCCGAAGAGATGCAAAAGGGGATTGGCATTTTCCACACTATTGCGCAACGGCAGATTGCCCCAATGCGTACCCGACGAGTAGTCGAGTATTTCATGCGGTGGCTCGTGGGTTACGAGCACATCCAGGTCGCTTTTGGGAATAAGGTTCTCGGGGTGGTTATAGCCTAAGCCGAAGAACTTCATGCCATCAATAGTCACGCCACGGTCCTGCAAAAAGTGCACATTGGCAGGCAGATCCTCTATGCCTTCGGCATCCCACAGGCATAAGTCATGATTGCCCACAACAAAGATTTTGTTGGGATAATCAAGCGCAATGAACCAGTTGAGAAAGTTGAGCACTTCTTGTTCGGTGCCGCTGTGGGTGAAGTCGCCACTATGCACAAGCACATCGGCTGGAGGCAATGCCCCCAGCCTGCCATGCAACCCGTGCGTGTCACTGATGTGAAGAATAGTCATCGTTCAGCTCCCTCCGCAAATTGCATATAACGCTGCCACAAATAGTCTTTCAAATCATCTTTATCAATTTGATTTTTCATCAAGTTCCACAAATCGGTATAGGTTAAAAATTCAATTTTTAGTGATTTCTTCTCCATCTTTATCTTGTTGTCAACTATCTTGATCACATTTTCCAAAAGTGTTCTATACTTGTCAAAGTCATCGTGTTCGTCATTAAAATTCTCTTTTTGTGGTTCAAAGACAAGGTTAATAAACTTGACATCAAATGGCTTTTCTAACTGTAGTATATTGTTTTTTTTATCATTAAACCATGCCAGAGCTTCATCATTGCATAAATTGGCTATACCAAATAAATGAGTTGTTAATTGCTTAATTCCATCTTTGTATTTACATGATTTACTGCTTTTCACTGCGTCTTTGATTTCTTTTATGATTTCATCCCATCTAACATCATTGTTAAAAGAATTTTCATTTTTATATGAGTCACTTAAATCCCATTTTTTTGTTTCACAATATTCAGTAAATTTTGATTCAATAAAAAGTAAATGCTTGTGTTCTTTGTCAGACAAAACAATGTCCATATTAGCAGGAGAATTACTATTCTTTAGGGTTTTCATCCTTACCTCAAAAAACACGTTTGTATAATTAATACCATTGTAATCAAAACCTGAGGCGTCATCAATCCAATGAAAGAAATTGTATGCTAACATGGATGAAGAATGAATTGCTTCTGCTTTTGAATGGAGTTCATTCCCGGAACCTTTATTAAACATCTTTTGAAACTTCGAATCCATTTGGTTTGCATACACATTATCTAAGAAAGAATTAAAGTAGCCGTTATCGTTACATTTAAATCCTGCTTTTAATGCGGTTTTAAGATTCATTTTTTCCATATTCTATATGTTTTTTAATTATTTATAATTCTGTTTGTTTTCTCTATCTCATCGGCAATGCGGTTGCCGATTTCGTTTTTAATGAAGGTGACACGAATGGTGATGTCATTGATGTCGCCAGCGGTTACGAAGTGTTCCATTGCGACTGGTTCATCATACTGGAGCCAGTGGATTACTTTTTGTGCGAGGATAGGCTCTTGCGGCAAAACGGCATGGACAAAATAAGGCATGCCCAGCCCGAACTTCTGCTCCACTTCGGGTGATAGAAGGTGCTTGGTGCGCTCAATAATCTCGCCCACTTCGCACTCATCGTTAGACCACTTCATTTTCACTAAATTAGCATCCGCAAAGTCGAACATGAAAGCCATGTCGCTCAAAGTGCAGGACGCAAATTCAACACGAGAGCATTCGCCCTGCGGAGCAAAGATTTGCTCCAGCAGGGTGAGGCGCTCGGCCGTTGTCAATTGTGCGATGACTTGTCGTTTCATGATTCCTTGTCTTTTAGAACAGAAACACATTCTCGTCGGTCAATGAATCCTCCAACTTGTCTTTGATTGTAAATGCCTCGCCACAATCTAACTTTACTCTAACCAAATGCTCTATAACATCATCACATATCGGACGGTCCATACCAAAAGCATTACAAATTTCGTCAAGTGTGCCAATCTTTAAAGCGATTTTGCCTTCACCACAATCAAGTCGCGCCACTTTCAAGCCATCAGAAAGGTTGCCGTTTTCATCGGCAATTGGCTTGAGGCGGCCTCCGTTTTTCACGCGTTTTGCGATTGCCTCGTAAATCTCGTCTTGAGTCATTTTTTTGTTCATAATCGTAATTTTTAAATGGTTTTTTAATTGATGTCTCTACCTATATAATACGATTGAGAATTGACGAAAACTCGCATGATTTAGTGAATGGATGTTAAAAACTATAATTTATGGTAGTGATTATTGCTTGCTTTTTGTGCCGTATTTGTGGTCTATATTGTTTGATACCAAATTGTTATAAAAGTTTTAAGAAAGTTTAACTTTTTGACTGAAAAATGGACGAAGAATACGCGTCTGTTTATCAAAAAATCAGGGCATAATCCAGTTTATGCAAATATATAACATTTTTCTTAATTCGCAAGGCTTTTTGTTATGTTTTTTTTAGAAAGTGCTGATTTTGCAGTGGATTTCACATTCCGCTCATCAATAATTTGTATCTTTGTGGAATAAAAACTTAAAGATTATGGCAGATAACATCACAATAGCTCCTAACCAAGCAGAGTTGGAGAGGCAATTCGCGTTTGTCAATTCGATGATTGAAAGATATCGCTCATCAGCCATATCCATGGTAAACACAGCGGCTTTACAGATGAATTGGGAGATTGGTCAATACATTTCAATGCAGTTGAAATCGGCTCGCTGGGGCACAAAGATTGTCAGCGACTTGGCAGACTATCTGAAACGAACTAACCCTAAGCAGAGAGGGTTTGGCAAACGTCATTTGTACAAGATGGTAAAGTTCTACGACACTTATAGTGCCAAGCCATTTCTAAACACATTAAGTAATTTGCATCTTCCAGAATTTGTGCAATCGAGAATTGCACAATTAGAAACGCCCTCAAAATCAGTCACAAATGAAATTGTGCAATTGGGAATTGCACAATTAGAGGAAGACTTGCAACCATTACCGAAACTGTTATCCATAATACCTTTTACAAGTCACATTGAAATCATGAATCGTTGCCGTAGCGATGAGGAACGTATCTTCTATATGTTATATGCACGTTATCAAGGTCTGAAAACTGAGGAACTGCGACGTTGCATTGTCAATCAAACATTCTCGTCACTAATGGATAAGGAAAAAATGCTGTCTCCAAACTCACTTGAACGTCGGTATAAAAAATAAACAAAAAGTTGTATTTCTATATAACTTTTATTATCTTTGCACTATGAGAAAAATAATCGCATATAAAGGCTACTATCAAGAGTTTATGTCTTCGCTTTCAGACAATGAGCGTAAAAAGATTATGCGTGCTTTATTGTTATTTGAAACAGAGGAAAAAATGCCTCACCATTACATTAAATATATTCGTGATGGACTTTATGAGTTTAGAGTCACCTATGGCAATAATGAGTTTCGATTATTTTTCATTTTTGACGGAGAGCAAATAGTAGTGCTTTTTAACTGCTTTCGCAAGAAATCGCAGAAAACTCCAAAGAAAGAAATAAACAAAGCATTAAAATTGAAAGGAGAATACTATGAACAGAAAGGATAATCAAATTTATGATGTTAGTGCCGAACTGGCTCGTGAGTTTGGAGAATTGGGCAGCGAAAGTCGCGAACAAGCAATCGCTCATGCCTGGGAGGAATATAATGCACAAATTCTACTTGACGCGAGAAAAAATGCAGGTTTAACGCAGGCTGAACTCGCCGCAAGAATTGGAGCAGACAAAGGTTATATATCACGCCTTGAACGTGGGCTGACCATACCAACAGTTTCAACGCTCTACAAAATTGCGGCCGCAATGGGGTTGTCTGTAACATTACAACCAGCGCAGTAACTTTTGTTAAGAATTGTTATTCAGACCGGTTTGTAAACATTTGCCCTCTCCGCATCAAACGGTTGTGATTCTATCGCAGCCGTTTTTTGTTTTTATGCCCAAATTTTCAAAAACGATTTTATATGGTAGGGACGCGATACTTCGCGTCCGCGCCAAATAACTGATACTCAATATAATATTTTAATTATGGGCGGACGTGAAGTATCACGTCCCTACCGGGATTGGTTTTTGTTTCAGTGCCCCCAGTATTTATCCACTGAACAGGAAATTGTTTTAAACCGCAAGTCTAAAGTTGTCGGTTGGGTTGTTCTTCTGCAATTTTGGTTATGCGCCTGGTGTTGTTGATGCGATGATTGATAATCAGCGGCACACGTTCCACCACCACCATAGAGGTGTCGAGCCCCAATGCTTTCGAATCGTCAATGCCTATCTTGCTGATGAGCGAGTAGAGGTTCATTAACAAGTTTTGTTGGCGATTGACGGAGTTCTCCGGGTAATACACGCGGTGAATGATGATGAAACGGAAATCGCCAGGAATACCGTTTTTGCGGAGCGATGGATAGGCACTGGTCAAATCCACCTTCTTACTGGCCACAAGGTCCTCCACCACTTGTCTCAGGTATAGGCTTACCCTGGGTTCTATGCGGAAACCTATGTGCATAGTCACGTTGTACAGGGTATTGGGAATCAACGTCTCGCAGTCGTACTCCAGCGTGTCAGGTGTGTCGACAAACTCCATATTGATAAGCCAGTAATGGTCAGCACGTTTAGGTTGCTTGTTGATGATTGAATAGAGCAACTTGTCATCTACGGCGCCTTCCTTGTTGGCATGGTTGATATAGACAAGGTTGGAAGCGTATTTAGGGATGCTCCCATCGGCTTTGATGTCGGAGATGATCTGATAATAGTCGTCCAGCGGTTTGGCGCTGATGTAATGGTGGCGTATCTTTATGGCACGAACCCACACATACATCGTCAGAAACAATATACTGCCAATAAGCATCGTACACCATCCTCCTGCGAGAAACTTTGACAGATTGGCTGCAAGAAATACCCCCTCGATGGTGCAATATGCGCCAATAAACAGTATCATGATGAATCGCGATACACCCTTTGTGTGCAGGTAGATGCCAAGCAGCAATGTGGTCATCAGCATAGTGATGGTGATGGCAAGTCCGTAGGCAGCCTCCATATGCGAGGAGTCGCGAAACAGCAGGATGATGAGAACCACACCGATGTACATGGCAAGGTTGATTGTAGGGATGTAGATCTGTCCCTTTACATAGGTGGGATGTTTGATTCGCATACGAGGCCAGAAATGCAGGTTCATGGCTTCGCTTAATATGGAGAAGGTGCCGCTGATAAGTGCCTGACTCGCAACGATAGCCGCTCCCGTGGCCATGATGATGGCGAAGAACAGCATGCTCTGTGGCATAATGGAAAAAAACGGATTGACGGAGGAGGCTGTCTGTGCATGGGTCAGCACCCATGCTCCTTGTCCCAGATAGTTGAGAATGAGCATGGTTTTTACAAAAGCCCAGCTGATGGTGATGTTCTTCCTTCCACAATGGCCCAAGTCAGAGTAAAGAGCTTCAGCACCAGTGGTACAGAGAAATACTGCACCCAGAATTAAAAACCACTGTGGGGATTTTGCCAGCAGAATGACTGCATAATAAGGATTAAAAGCCTTCAGTATCAGAGGATAATATGTGATGCTGATAATTCCCACCATGCCAAGGAGCAGGAACCATAGCAACATGAATACTCCAAACGACTTGCCTATGCTCTCTGTGCCAAACCTTTGAACGAAGAAGATGATGGTGATGATGGCAAGCGTGATGGGAATGACAGGCAGATTTGGGCTGATGCTTTCGAGCCCTTCAATGGCTGTAGTGACCGTAATGGCAGGGGTGATAATTCCATCTGCTAACAGTGTGCTGGCACCAATGATAGCCAAGATGTAGACCCACTTACTCTTGAGGCGACGAAGCAGAGCGTAGAGGGCGAGGATGCCTCCTTCGCCATTGTTGTCGGCACGCAGAGCCACACATACATATTTGATGGTGGTCTGTAGGGTGAGTGTCCAGATGATACAAGACAATGCCCCTAAAATAGTACTCTCGTCGATGGTTTCGCCTGTATGTAGGATAGCCTTCATCACATAAAGGGGTGATGTGCCGATGTCACCAAACACGATGCCTAAAGTAATGAGTAATCCCAGGAAGCCTACTTTATTATGGTTGCAGTTTGTTGAAATTTCTGTATTTTCACTCATAAGTGTTATCATTTTGATATTTTTGCGCGCAAAAGTATCAAAATGCGAGTTGAAACTATGATTTATTTAACAAGAATTATCGGATTTAACATTCTTCAAAGTCATTTATTTGAGAGATGAAATCAATGGATTGTTCATTAGGAAAGGCTTTTACGTCAAGATTGGTGGCGTATCAAAGGATGTATTTGAGAATTTCGTTGAAGAGGTTTTTGTTCGTCATATAGAGGTAGCGCATGGTGTGCTCGAGGAGATTTTCATTGATTTTGTAATTTAAATTGTAAAAATCACCTGGCACACGTTCGCCTGAGTATTCATAACCATATTCTTTTGTGCACACGCAGAATTGTGGCTTATCGTCATCAATGTTGGTGTCAATCGTTAGGCCAGAAGGACAGAACTTGCAATTCTCCATCATGTATTGCTTGAACTCTTTGGTGAAGAACACATCGTCGAGCATTTTATCATACTTAAATTTGAACTGTAATTTTTCTTCTTTTGTCATACTTATCAGCGGTTAAAATGGTTAATAAACGAATCACACCACCATATATAGTAACAAAGAAAGAAAAATTCAAAATAAAATCAAAAAAAACGCCTTGCCTTTGCTGTCAGGGTGTTTTTTTTGATAGGGTGGGGGTTATTTTTGGTGGATGCAGATTTTTAGGCCGGGGTCGCTTTTTTGGAGGATTTGCACCATGAAGTCTTCTGGCACTGCCACGCACCCTGCTGTCCATGGGCTTTCGCTGGTGCAGTGGAAGAAAATGGCGGCGCCCAGTCCGGGCGTGTTGCTGTCGTTGTAGGTGGTGGCTACGCCGTAGTTGTAACTCGGCACATATTTAATCATGTGTTCGCCATGGCATCGGTGGTGCTTGTCTTTGGCGTTGATGATGGTGTTGTAGTAGCGTCGGTCGCCACATGCCCAAATGTCGGGTGTCACGTCCACGTATGGAATGGAAGTGCCGGGATTCGCTTTGATGCCAAACGCCTCACGGATTCCGAAGTTGCCCTCTGGTGTTTTCTTGTCGCCCTGGCGTTTTTTCCCCAATCCGTATCTGCCTATGTGTGCCGTGTCGGCGCGTTCCAGTTGCCAATGTTGTTGTGCATCTTTGATGTAAAATTCTGCCTCGGCATTGCACCCCTCCGTGCATTTCACCAGCACGATTTGATGTGTGGTGGTGTCGGTGGCGTAGGTGTCGAGAATTTCTGTCCACTTGTCGGCGTGGGCAACGCTTGCGATTGTTAAAAGAATGGCGGTAAATAGTATTCTGATATTCATTTGAATTGGCGTTGTTTTTATTTGTCGATGATGACTGTGTCTTGCTGTGGAATGGGCACTTGATGCTCAGCCTTTTCGGGCAAGAAGTGGCTGATAATGGCGCACGCAAGCACAAGCAGCAGGAAAATCAAGAGGCTCAACGCATTGCGTTTCTTGATTTCTCTAATTTTCTTTTTCTCTTTTTCGATGCTGTAATTTGTGTTCATAACGCTGCAAAGTTACAAAAAATCTGCTTTCTCAATACCTTAATAATTGTCAAAGAATGAAATACTTAACGCAATGGAAGGAAAGAATGCACCTATTTAAACCGTTTTCAAACCTATTGGCACCTAATATTTAGAGCATTAATCTGATTTAACACGGCGTGGGGCTTGCATGATGTTTTTTGCCGTGCATTTGAGGGCTGGTTGGTAAAATGAGAGGTCGAGGGCTGCGATGGTGCGCATCAACTCATTGTTGAGTTCGGGATAGAACGAACAGAGCCGATGGGCAATTTTCATGCATAGCGCCTGAATGCCGGGAGGTGTGCTGAGGCGCACCATTTGGTCGAGGCAAAAATCCAAGAAATCGGTGCGCAAACACTCCTTCGTCAATGGCAGGCGCACGATGAGGTTGAGGGTGAGCCTTCGTAGCGAATCGTTGGAGGTGGATAGTGCGATGTCAATCAATTCGTCGAGCGCAGGCAGCAACTGGCTAAGTTCGCGGTCGGTGGCTTTTGTCAGCACCCAAGCAGCATTGCGAGCCACATGCGCATCGCCATCGTGCAGCAGTGCCACAAATGCCACGAAATCGCCACTCCGCTTCAACCAAGCATAGGCTTCAAGAGCCATCTCGATGCCAACGCGTGGCTGTGCGAGCCGCATCCGTATGTCGTCAATATCCACCACCTCTATTATTTTTGAAAGTTTAGCCTGAGCACACGAATGGGGCGGTTTGCTCCGGAGTATAGACTTTTGTCGAAGCACTCCTCTCCAGTTGCCACAAATCCACATTTCTCCATCACACGCCCCGAAGCGGGATTGTCGGTAAAGTGTCCGCTAATCATCGAACTGATGTCGGTGGTAGATTGTATGTGGTTGAGCATCAACTGTAGAGCCTCGGTGCAAAATCCCTTGTTCCAAAACGGCTTAGCCACCCAATAACCCACCGTGGGTTCGTTGGGCAGTGCAGGCAGATTGCAATCGCACGACGATCCATAACCCATTGCGCCAATCGCCTCGCCAGTTTCACGCAGCACGATAGCCCAAGTGGTGTCGTTGTGAAACACGGTGCGAATGATGCCGAGACTTTCTTCCACCGATTTGTGTGGAGGCCACCCGCCTCGTGGTCCCACATCGGGGTCGGATGCGTATTTGAAAAGTGCTTCGGCATCGCTGTCGGTCCAAAGTCTTAAAAGTATTCTATCTGATATGAGTGTCATTTTTATTGTGATTTTATTGTTTCCAGCGTTTAAGCATCGGGAAAAATCCACGTATCATCTGCTTGTATTGCTTTGGGAGTTGCATTTTGCTAATAATGCACAATACGCAAAATTAATCTTTTTCTTGAAAAATCCCCACCATTTCCCCCCGATTTTAACAAAAACCACCCTACCTACTGCAAAAATACAGATATAAATGTGCTGATTATTTGAATGTTTATAGTCGTGTAGATGACGTGCGCAGGGAAAGCATGATGACGTGGTTTAAGAAAAAACTATTTTTTAATTTTTTTGCTAAAAAACTAAACCTATAAGTTGCATTTTTAGAGTTTAATGATTAATTTTGCTTATGTAAGAGACTTAATAAGAGGTGACTATGGAAAGTAAGGCGTTAGATTTTTTGAAATCACATCAAAGCGAAGCTCCATCTCGCTTTGTGGAGAATGCTGCGTGGCGAAAAGAAAATGCCAGTTGGCTTCGTTGGTCACGCAAAGTGGCTCTCGCCATTATCGACTATATGCAAGAGAATGGCTTGAAGCGAGCAGATGTCGCAAAGAGGTTAGGAGTTAGTCCTCAGTATGTGAGTAAGTTACTCTCTGGGACCGAGAACCTCTCTTTTAAAAGCATTGCTAATATTGAGGATAAACTGGGCATTAATTGTTTGGAAGCAGCATTAGTGTAGCATAATTTAAAGAATTGATATACAAAAAGAAGGTTTGCGACGAAATTCCGTTAGGAATTTGATGTGTGTAGGCAGGTATGCAGCGAAGGTTATGCGAAATGAGCGAAGCGAAATGGAGCATAACCGAAGCGAAATGCCTGCAAATATCGCATAACAAATACGCATCCCAGCGGGATGCGATTTCGCATTCAATGGGCAATTTGATGTTGTCGCATTCCGCTGGAATGCACAATACTGACAAATCTATTGCAGGCATTTCGAAAAGATTCCATTTCGCTTCGCTCCATTACATCTTTTCTGCATACTTGCCTACACACATCAAATCCCTATGGGATTTTTTACAATCATCACTAAATATACAGGGACAACTTGTAGATCATCCCCTATATTTAAAAGATAGAATAGAACTTTTACGAGAAAGGCGGAGTTGCGATTTTTTTTTGCTACTTCGCTTGTTTTTGTTTAAGTTGGGGGTGGTGTTGGGTGGAAATTTGGGGGAAATTGTTAACTTTGTAGGTTGAATGCGTGAGGCGTGGGTTTTTTGATGCACGCGCGTTGCGTAGGCTTTTTTTTAGATTGGAGGTGGCGTGATGAAGATTGTTAGCAATCGCTTTGTTCCGTTTCCGGGATTTAAGGCAGTAAATCTCCTGGGCGTGATGTTTGTGCGCCGTGGCTTTCGGGTGACGGAGGTGGACATCAGGCATGAGCAAATTCACACCCGTCAGATGCTTGAACTGGGTGTGCTGCCGTTTTACGTGCTGTATGTGGCGGAGTGGCTTGTGCCCCTGCCGATGCGTGGCGATGCCTATCGCAGCATCTCGTTTGAGCGTGAGGCTTACGCCCATGAGCATGATGCCGACTACCTCAGTCGCCGCCACCACTATGCGTGGCTACATTATTTTAGAAACAAGAAAATACAACGATAATGACAGTAGATATTGAAAAAAACAAACAGGAGTTTAACGATTTACTCCGCAGTGTGGGTCGTGAAGGCACCGACTATCTGATTGAAGATCTCGAAGATTTGGGCTTTTACGATGCTCCGTCGAGCACCCGTTTTCACTTGGCGTGCGACGGCGGTAATGTGCAGCACTCGCTCAACACTTGCCGCGCTGGCTTGATGCTTCGCGAACAAATCATCCAGATGCGCCCCGAAATGGAGCGCGAATTGCCAAAAGACAGCGTGATAGTGGCTTGTCTGCTCCACGATGTGTGTAAAGCCGACGTGTATAAGAAGGTGGTGAAGAAGCGCAAAGACCAATACGGCAACTGGGTGGACGTGAAGGGATTCGATGTGGACTACAGCAATTTCCCAATGGGCCACGGCGAAAAGAGTGTGATAGTGGTGCTGCGCAGCGGTTTCGACATTCACGACGATGAAATGCTTGCCATTCGTTGGCACATGGCGGCTTGGGATTTGGCGTTCCAAAGCCCCGAACAAAAAAACAATATCAACACAGCCCGCGACAAACACGCCCTCTGTGGCTTGGTGCAACTCGCCGACGGCATCGCCGCCAACCTGATAGAGTGGGGCACCGACCAGGAGGAAATGTTGTACTAAGAAGTTAAGGAGTTAAGAAGTTAAAGAAGTTAAGACGATACTTTTGGCTTCAGAAATCAATTTCAAAAAATAATTAGAAATGAGAATAAAAGAAGCAATAAAAGAGAGTGGTAGCAGTGTAGGAGATTTGGCGCAAAAAATGGGAGTTAGTAGGCAGGCAATTAGCCGGCAGATTAATGGCGCAAATATAACAGTAGGCACTGTGCAAAGAATAGCAGAAGTGCTTGGTGTTCCAGTATGGCAGTTATTTGTTTCTTCTGATGATTTTATTAAGGCAAATGCGAACGATTTCAGATGTCCACATTGTGGAAAAAAGATTCGAGTAAACTTATCTAAAGTAGATGAGTGAATTCTTGATAATCGGAGGTTAATCTAACTTCTAATTTCTAATGTCTAATTTCTTGCAAATGATACGCTTATGAAAAAGATATTGATTTCAATGGTTTTTGCCTTTGTGGCAATGGTGGGTCAGGCGTTGACCCACGAGGTGGCGCAGAAAGCCGTCGAGGCTTTCGGCACCGATTCCGCCCTCACTCACGGCTCGGTGACGGTGGCTGTGTATGATATTGATGCTGACACGCTTGTGGCAGGCTTCAATCCCGATATGTCGTGCATCACGGCTTCCACTATGAAGACCGTCACCTCGTCGTCGGCACTGTGCTTGCTCGGTCCGAATTTCACGTTCAAAACTCGCGTGTATTTGGTCGGCGAGCAGAAGGGCAAGAAATTCAAGGGCAATATCCACATTGTGGGTGCAGGCGACCCTACGCTCGGCAGCGTGTTCTTCCCCAATAGCCCCGACATTGTGCAGGAAATTATCGGCAAACTCAAAGAAAAAGGTATTGAGAAAATTGAGGGCGAAATCACTGTGGATTCTTCTATGATGCCTTCGCCTGCCTCTAATGGCTGGTGGGAAGTTGGCGATTTGGCGTGGAGTTACGGTATGGGTATTCACGGCTTCAACTTCTTTGACAATCGCTCCAACTTGAAGTTCACAGCCAAAGACGGCGAAATCCTCAATGCCCGCTTCGAACCAGCAGTGCCAGGCGTACAGATTATCAATCGCCTGAAATCGGCAAAGAATGAAGATAACATCGATTTGCGTTTGGAGGAAGCCGGCCCTGCCATCGTGCTCTACGGCACCGCCGCCAACCGCGACTATAATATGCGTGTGGCAATTCCATCGCCATCGGCTTTGTTTATCGACAGCCTTTCGCGCGCCTTGGTGGCTGATGGCTTCAAACTCAAAATCAAGCCAGTGAAACTGGAGAAAATGAAAAAAGCGGTGAAAGCGGATCTTGTGGTGCATCAGTCGCCTACGTTGGCTGCCATCATAACCTCGCTACTCGACCGCAGCGACAATATGTTTACCGAAGGCGTGCTCCGTGCCGTGGCTTATTACACCGGCCACGAGGCCACAGCGGCTGCTGGTGTGCAGGTGGTGGACAGTCTCTGGCGCAGCAAGGGCATCGACACACGGGCTGTGTTTCAGCGTGACGGTAGCGGACTGGCTCGCGCCAACAAGATTTCGGGCCGCTTCTTTGTGGAGATGCTTACCTATATGGAGAAACACCCTGTGGATGGCGTGACTTTGAGTCAACTGATGCCACCAGTGCGTAAACGCATCGGCAAACTCATTCCCAAAACGCCACTTGCCGAAAACATGGTGGTGAAAAGCGGCAGTATGAACGCTGTGCAGAGTTTTGTGGGATATTTCCCTGCTGAGCGTCCGAAATATGCATGGGCACTGATTGCCAACAACTGGAACGGAACCCGCGCCGACCTGCGAAACAAGATGGACGAGATGCTCATCAGCCTGTTCGGACAGCCCGAAATTGAATAACCCCAAATCGGTCATTAGGACGTGAAAGTTTTTTTTTGATTACTTCTTGCGGTCTTTCGGTTTTTATAAGATGCCTTTTGCTTGTTTTTAATTCGTAATAGCTCGCTATCACTCATTAAAAGACAAACAAAATTCATTCTTCTAAAACTCTGAAATACCACAAGCCCTAATGACCGATTTGGGTAAATAATGTGAAAGAGGCAAAAAAAATTCTTTTAAATTGGTGTTTTACAAATTAATTTAATTATGTTTGCACCGAAAATCGTTAGCTTACATAAAAATAAAAGTTATGGCTACTACTTACGGTAAACTGCTTCTCGCAGTCTATGAACTTGAGGGACTGCTACTTGTGCTGGAAAAGCATGGCGACGACACCCCCGCTTCTGTGGTTGAGCTTATCAAACAGAAGGCGGCATTTGTGGCTGAGGAAGCCCAAAGTGTTCAATTCCCCGACCAATCATCGGAGGAAGAAATGCTCGATGCCGCACTCGACGAGGCCGAAGACACCACCGATGTGCGTGCCGAGGTGGCTCAAGATGAAGTGGTGGATGAAGCACCTGCCGATGAACCAGAGGAAATCAGTTTCGCCGAAGTGGAGGCTGTGGCAGAGCCAGCAGCCGAGGCAGAGGAAGCCATCGCCGATGAGGAACCTCCTATGTATGTGAAATGTCCTCAATGTGGCAAGGTGCTGCCTATGGGCTACACATTCTGCAACGAGTGCGGTTGCGCATTGGGCGCAGATGAGGCAAACAATGCCGACGAAGAGGCTGTGCCAGTGGAAGACGAAGCCGCCTTCGTGGAACCGGAAGAAGAAATTACCCATCCAGCGGCCTACGCAGATGATGACGAGGAGTTTGAAGAAGTGGAGACCGAAGATGAAGAAGAAATCACCGACGACGAAGACTACGACGACATTCCCGACGCTCTCAGCATTGAAGAAAAGTTGCACCGAGGCATAGCCAAGAACATGCGTTCGGCATTCTCGCTCAACGACAGCATTCGCTTCCGTCGCGAACTCTTTGGCGGCAGCCAGGCTGAATACAACGATGCTCTCGACATGGTGCAGTCGATGCACTCATTCGGTGAGGCAGAAGAATACTTCTACGACGACCTCGCTTGGGACCCTACCAGCGACGACGTGAAAGACTTTATGGAAGTGGTGAGAAAGCATTTCCTTTAAAAAATCCTCTAAGTACTAAGTGGATATTGTAAATAATAAGTATTGAAGATTTAAATTTATAATGGCTGGAAAACTATATATTGTTCCAACCCCAGTGGGAAATCTCGACGACATGACCCCACGCGCTATCGCGGTGCTTCGCGACGCACATTTGGTGCTGGCTGAAGACACCCGCACCAGCGGTGTGCTGATGAAGCATTTCGGCATCACCACTCCTATGCGTAGCCACCACAAATTCAATGAGCACGACACACTCCCTGCTTTGGTGGAAGAGCTGCAAGGTGGCAGCATCATTGCGCTGGTGACCGATGCGGGCACTCCTGCCATCAGCGACCCCGGATTTTTGTTGGTGCGTGAGTGCCGCCGCCACGATATTGAGGTGGAAACACTGCCGGGCGCAACGGCTTTCGTGCCAGCGCTGGTCAATTCGGGTTTGCCTTGCGAGCGTTTCACCTTTGAGGGCTTCCTGCCGCAGAAAAAGGGTAGGGTATCGCGATTGGAGTCGCTTGCCACCGAGCCTCGCACCATGATTTTCTACGAATCGCCAATGCGATTGGTGAAAACGCTGGAGCAGATGGCAGAGGTGTTTGGTGCCGACCGTGAAGCGTCGGTGAGCCGTGAAATCTCCAAACTCCACAACACCACCCACAATGGCACACTATCCGAACTTGCCACCTATTTCAAAGCCAACGCCCCACGCGGCGAAATCGTGCTCGTGGTGGAGGGCAAGGCTCCAGAAGCCACAGTAAAAGTGGACAAATACGCTAAATTCAAACAAAAGCATATTAATCAACTAAAAAATAATGAATGATGAAAAAGATTGTGTTAATGTCGTTGGCGTTTATCGCCGTTTCTTCGCTCTCTGTTTCATGTAATAAGGGTGCAGAAGACAAGAAAGTGAATACCGATTCACTCGAAAATGTGGAACTGAAAGGTGAACTTGCCTCGGTTACCGCTGCAAAGGATTCGCTCAACCTGCTGATGAACGACATCGCTGATGGTATGAACCAAATCATCGATATTCAAGATGTGATGAGCGTGTCGAATCTGAATTCCGAAACCGCTGACAAAAAGAATGCACTTCGCGACCAAGTGGTGGCTATTCAAATGTTGGTGAAAGACCGTCAACAGCGTTTGGAAGCACTTGAAAAGAAATTGCAAGCATCTGGCGTGTATAACGACGACTTGAAAAAGCAAGTATCTACACTCAAGAAGCAAATCGACAACCAAGTGAAGATTATCAACCAACTCACCGCTGAATTGCAAGCCGCAAATGTGAAAATCGGCAAGTTGAATGTGCGTGTTGACTCTCTCCGCACCGAAAACACTCAAGTGAAGAACGACTTGAGCGTTGAAAAGCAAAATGTGGCAGCAGAGAAGGAACGCAACACCAACCTCACCAACACCATGAACGAATGTTTCTACGTGATTGGCTCTAAGAAGGAACTCAAGGAACAAAAGATTATCGAAACTGGTTTCCTCCGCAAGACCAAGGTGATGGAAGGCGACTACACCAAGTCATACTTCACTAAGGCCGACAAGCGTACACTCACCCAAATCAACCTCCACAACAAGAAGGCGCAAGTGATGTCGAAACACCCAGCCGGCTCGTATGTGATTGAGGAAGTGGGCGGTCAGAAAGTGCTTCGCATTACCAACCCTGCACGTTTCTGGGAATTGTCGAACTATCTCGTAATAAAAGTAGGATAATATGCCATAAGGTTTCAACCCAAATCGGTCATTAGGGCTTGTGGTATTTCGGAATTTTAGAAGAATGAATTTTGCTTGTCTTTTAATGAGTGATAGCGAGCTATTACGAATTAAAAACAAGTAAAAGGCATCTTATAAAAGCCGAAAGACCGCAAGAAGTAATCTAAAAAATCATTACACGGCCTAATGACCGATTTGGGTTAAATAATTGGGGCTTAATCACGTATTAAGCCTCTTTTATTTTTCGTGTCGTGAAAATAGTATTGGCATTTGATAAGTTTAAGGGCGTGGCCACTTCGCGTGAGGTGGCTATGGCTGCGCGTGACGCCATTCTCGGAGTGGTTCCCGATGCCCAAGTGGTGCTGATTCCTTGTGCCGATGGGGGAGAGGGCACGATGGAGGCGCTATCGCCAGCACATTCGCAGCGTGTGAGTGTGGAGGTGTGCGGCCCATTGCCCGATATGCGTGTGAATGCCGCTTACACCATTTCGCACGGCACGGCTGTGATAGAGATGGCGGCTGCCAGCGGGCTGGCGTTGCTTGCCGATTCGCAGCGTGATGTGATGCACGCCACCACTCGTGGCACCGGTATGGTCATTCGCCATGCCATAGCGCAAGGCGCACAGCGTGTGACGCTGGGCATCGGCGGAAGCGCCACCAACGATTGCGGCATGGGCATTCTATCTGCTTTAGGCTTCCGATTTCTCGACCAGCAAGGGCTTGATCTCGCTCCATGTGGCGCAAATTTGGCGAAAGTGGTTCGCGTTGATGCCGATGGCGTGCCACAGCAGGTGCTCGACACCCGATTTGATGTGATTACCGATGTAGACAATCCGCTCTGCGGCACGCATGGTGCGGCGGCGGTCTATGCTCCGCAAAAGGGCGCGTCGGCTCAGCAGGTGACGCTGCTCGACGAGGGCGCACGCCATTTCTCCCAGTTTATGCCTGGTGGCGTGGCTGAAGCCCCAGGCGCAGGAGCGGCTGGCGGTGTGGGAGCAGGACTGAAGGCATTTCTCAACGCCATTTTGCACCCTGGCGCTGATGCCGTGCTTCGGTTCCTGAAGGTGGACGAGGCGATAGCCGATGCCGATTTGGTGATGACGGGTGAGGGAAAAATTGACGCTTCCACCGCTCACGGCAAACTTCCCTACGCTGTGGCTCGGCTCTGCCGCAAGCGCGCCGTGCCAGCCGTGGCACTGTGCGGTATTCTCGAAGGCGAAGCCCCTGGCGTGTTCACCTCGGTGCTTTGCATCAATCCTTTGCCTGTGGATCTGCCATTGGCGCTTAACTCTGAAGTATGCCTCTCACGAGTGGCATCAACAACCGAAAAATTGATAAAAACCATATTCAAATGAGAAAAAAACTATTCACAATCCTTTCTTGCATGATGTTGGCTATCGCCACGCTGATGGCTGCCAACTCGCAAGTAGATGAAGCCATGGCGCTGGCAAACCGCCTTTCGCCCCGATTGGCTCAAAAAGTACAATTCAAGCAAGGCAAGAAAAAGAGCACCGACTATTTCACGCTCTCAAACAATGGCGACAAGGTGCTCATCACCGCCAACAATGCCAATTCTATGGCGGTGGGCTTGAACCGCTATCTGAAAAAATATTGCCACACCACTGTGTCGTGGTATGCCGACATCGCCGTTGACCTCCCCGAAGTGCTTCCAGCAGTCGATGCCACCGAATCAGTTGATGCCCGTGTGCCAGAACGCTTCTTCCTCAATTACTGCACATTCGGCTACACTATGCCGTTTTTCGATTGGAACGACTGGGAGCGTGTGATCGACTGGATGGCACTCAATGGCGTGAATATGCCGCTTGCCATCACTGGTCAGGAAAGCGTGTGGTACAATGTGTGGCGCAGCATGGGCATGACCGACGAGCAGGTGCGCAGTTATTTCACAGGTCCTGTGTATCTCCCTTGGCACCGCATGGCAAACATTGATGTGTGGTGCGGACCGCTGCCCAAGGAGTGGCTCGATGGTCAGGTGGTGCTCCAGCAGAAGATTTTGGCGCGCGAGCGTGCGTTGAACATGCGCCCGGTGCTTCCTGCTTTCGCTGGCCATGTGCCCAAGCAACTCACCGAACTTTTCCCTAAAGCCGACATCAAGCGTCTCGATCCTTGGGACGGCTTCGGGGAGGATTACCAAACCTATTTCCTCAACTCCGAAGACCCGCTGTATGCTAAAATTCAGCGCAAATTCCTGGAGGAGCAAACTCGCCTCTTTGGCACCGACCACATCTATGGCATCGACCTTTTCAACGAAATGGAGGCTCCAAGTTACGATTGTGGCTACATCAGCCGCCTCTCGCGCCATGTGTATGAGTCGCTGAAAGCCGTCGACAAGAAAGCGGAATGGCTGCAAATGGGCTGGTTCCTCTACTATCAGCGCAACAAGTGGACCAAAGATGTGACCAAAGCCATGCTCACCGCCCTGCCACAAGGCAAGATGACGATGCTCGACTACTTCTGCGAGCGTATGGAGGTGTGGCGTATGCACGATAAGTTCTACGGTCAGCCTTATATTTGGTGCTACCTCGGCAACTTTGGCGGCAACTCGGTGTTGCAAGGCAATGTGAAGAAGTCGGGCGAACTGCTCGAAACGGCGTTGAAAGATGGCGGTGCCAACCTCAAGGGCATCGGCTCTACGCTTGAGGGTTTCGATGTGCAGCAGTTCCCATTTGAATACATCTTCGACAAGGCGTGGAACTATGGCGCTACCGATGCCGATGTGGTGAAACTGGTGGCTGACAGCCATGCCGACCAGCCCGATGAGAATGTGCGCAAGGCTTGGGACGTGCTTTATAACAAGGTGCTCACCTCACACGCCACCACATGGCGTGGCACTGGCGCCAACGGCTTCCCGAATTTCAAAAAGCAGACCAAAAGATGCCGCCCTTATTCCGATATGAAGGCACTCAACGAGGCTTGGCAACTGCTGCTCAAGCAGAAGTCGGTGACTGTGGATGCGGCAAAGTTGGATTTGATTTGGACAGGTCGTGAACTGCTCGGCAACCTCTTTGGCTACGAGAAGGCGGAGTTTGACTCTGCCTATGTGGCTGCCGACACCGTGAAGATGCATGAAAAGGCGTATATCATGCGCGCGCTGCTCACCGACCTCGATATGCTCAATGCCCAACACCCATTTTGCACCGTGGATAAGTGGATTGACCAAGCCCGTGAATTTGGACAAACACCAGAGGTGAAGGATTATTACGAAATGAATGCACGCCGACTCATCACCACATGGGGTGGCGACCTCAACGACTACGCAGTTCGTAATTACAGCGGACTTATCGCCAACTATCACGCAAAGCGTTGGGAAATCTATATCGACGAGGCATTCCGTTCGGTGCGCACAGGCACTCCGTTCCGCGACAAAGAGCGCATCAAAGCCACCAACGAGTTCCAACTATCGTTTGCCGACAAGCATGGCGAGCAATTCCCTAAATATCAAGGCATCGAACTCCTATCATTCTCACGCGCCCTCGCCTCAAAATACGCCACTGAACTCCAATCCTGGCTCACGAAATAGAAGTTAGAAATTAGAAGTTAGAAGTTAGAAATTAGAAGTTGGATTTTTGCAGAAGAGCCTCCGAGTGCTCCTAAATTTATTCTAAATTTCTTTCCGAGGGAAAATGCGTTATATTCAGCTAAATCTATCATTTTTTGGCACATTTAGCTGAATATAGCGCATTTTTTGAGATTTATCCAAAAACGATACATCCATTCTCTAAAATTTCTATCTAATCTCTAATTTCTAATCTCTAATTTCTGACCCCTTATTTCTCTTTCTTGCTTCTTTTTTGTAATTTTGTGTGATTTTAGATAATAAATAGCTTTTGGAACAGATATTCAACATCTTCTCACAGCACACATCGCTGCAAGCCGTGATTCTTTTGGCTTTGATTTGTGCATTGGGTCTAATCTTGGGAAAGGTCAAGTTAAGAGGCATTTCGTTAGGTGTGACCTTTGTGTTTTTCATCGGCATTTTGATGGGTCACATCGGGCTCTCCATCGACGAGCAGGCTTTGGGCTTTGCACAGGATTTCGGTCTGGCGTTGTTCGTTTACGCACTTGGTGTGCAGGTGGGACCGGGTTTCTTCAGTTCGCTTCGCAAGGGAGGCATTTCACTCACTATGCTTGCCCTGCTTCTGGTGGCTATCGGCACGGCTTTCACCATTCTCATGCCTGTGATTTTCGACATTTCATTGCCCGATGCGGTGGGTGTGATGTGTGGTGCCACCACCAACACTCCAGCCCTCGGTGCTGCTCAGCAAACCCTTGCCCAACTTCATCAGCCCACCAGCGGTGCCGCTTTGGCTACTGCTGTCACTTATCCGTTGGGCGTGGTGGGTGTGATTTTGGCATTGCTGGTGATGCAGAAGGTGCTTGGTCATAAGGGCCGCATGTATATTGCCCCCGACACCCCCGAAGATGGCACATTCGTGGCTGCATACCATGTGAATAATCCCGGTGTGTTTGGCAAGCGCATTAGTGAATTGGCAGAAATCACCCACGAGAAATTCATCATTTCGCGCCTGTGGCACAATGGCAAAGTGATTATCCCTTCAAGCGAAACGGTTCTCAACGAAAACGACCGCATACTCGTAATCACCAACGAAGCCACCAGCGCGGCAATGACGCTGCTCTTTGGCGAACAGGAAAAAACCGACTTCAACAAAGACACGGTGGACTGGGACGCTATTGACAGTCAACTCATATCGCGCCGCATTGTGGTCACTCAACCCGATATCAACGGCAAGCGACTGGGTTCGCTCCGACTCCGCAACCACTATGGCGTGAATGTGACACGCATCTACCGTAGCGGTATGCGACTGCTTGCCACCCCCGATTTGCGCATTCAGCTGGGCGACCGCATCACTGTGGTGGGTGAGGAAGCCGCCATCAAAAATGTGGAGCATTTTATGGGCAACCTCGTTTCCGACCTCGACGAGCCAAACCTGATTTCCATCTTTATTGGTTTGACGCTCGGTTTGCTGCTCGGTCTGATTCCAATCGCCCTCCCCGGCATTTCCACACCTGTGCGCCTTGGCCTCGCTGGCGGTCCTATCATCGCAGGTATTTTGATAGGTTCGTTCGGACCTCGACTGCACATGGTCACCTACACCACCCAAAGTGCCAACTTGATGATGCGCCGACTGGGTTTGTCGCTCTATCTGGCATGTTTGGGACTTCATTCGGGTGCCGATTTCTTCACCACCGTCATGCGTCCAGAGGGTGCGCTGTGGATTGTGGCTGGTTTTGTGCTCACGGTGATTCCTGTGCTGATGGTGGGCTATGTGGCACTTAAATTCTGCCGTCTCGACTTTGCCACTATTAGTGGTATGCTTTGCGGCGCAATGGCTAACCCGATGGCACTCGACTACGCTCGCGACACACTCAAGAGCGACCGTGCGTCGGTGGCATACACCACGGTTTATCCGCTCTGTATGTTTATGCGCGTGATTTTGGCGCAAGTCATCTTGCTGCTGTTTCTGTAGCCGACTGAACATTGACTAAATTACTATAACGATGAACCAAAAACTTTTGAAATCATTATTGATTTTTGTGGCTGTGCTGAGTTGCGTTTCGGCATCGGCACAAGAAAAATGGACAGGCATCGACCGCTATGCCGCTGATAACGAAAAACTCATGGCAGCACCTGCAGACACCGCTCGTATTGTGCTCTTGGGTAACTCCATCACCGACTTTTGGCCAACACGCAGCCCTGAATTTTTCAAGCGCCACCCTCAACTCGTGGGCAGAGGCATCAGCGGACAAACTTCACACCAGATGCTGGTGCGCTTCCGTGAAGATGTGGTGAATCTGCACCCCAAGGCTGTGGTAATCAACTGTGGCACAAACGATATTGCCGAAAATCATAAAATTCCATATATCGAGGCGAACACTATGGGCAACATCATGTCGATGGTGGAGATTGCGAAGGCAAATGGCATCACGGTGTATCTGGCGTCGGTGCTGCCCTCGAAGTGCATGTATTGGGCACCTGAAAAGACCAACATCGCCGACAAGGTGGCGAGTCTCAACGCACGCATCAAAGCCTACGCTCAGCAGCAAGGCATCACCTACATCGACTACTACTCATCAATGGTGTATGGCACCGAACGTGAACTCAATCCCGCCTACACCAAAGACGGCGTACACCCCACGCCCGATGGCTACCGCCTCGGAATGGAGCCAGTTCTCCAATCCGCCCTGCACCTCAAATAACATAATATGGTAGGAATGCGATAATTCGCGTCCGCGACAAATGGTTGATATTCAATATAGTATCGCAATTATGGGCGGACGTGAAGTATCACGTCCCTACCAGGTTTGGTTTTTCGCCGAAGGCGATCTGTTTTTTATGTTTTTGTTTCAGTCCCCCAGTATTTTTCCACTGAACCGCTTCATTCGCTTGCATGGAGTTAACCATAATCAGCCGTTTCCAACGGCTAATCAAGAATTGATTCGGTCTGTTTCTTCGTTTTTTCTTTGGCTGTTGATGGTCAAAATGTCTGATTTTTAATTCTATTATTACTCATTGTGCAAAAATTTGGTAAATAATTATTACCTTTGCAATTGGTGTTTTAGCGCCTAACTGTTACAAAATTAATTTGTCATCATTAAGAAAACTATGTTTAAGCGTCACAAAATAGGGTTATTAATGGGCTTGGTGTGCTTGCTTTTTGCCTCTTCCTGCAAGGATGAGCCGCTGAATGCGGAGTGCGACATCGAGCAGGTGATTCTTCACACGAATCACGTAGATGAGGTGTTTTTCAATAAGACAGATTCTGCCAAATCCCTTCTCTATACCGACAACGAGGCGGTGTTTAACGTGCGTCGCAACGCACCGCTCGATGGCATCACGCTTGAATTTAAAATCACCGAAGGTGCCACCATTCAGCGCATTACCGAGGGCGACGACTTTCAGGCTGATGTGCCTGTGAGTTATCGTGTGACTTCGCAAGACGGCAACTGGCACCGCGACTACAAAATCACCATTTCGCCAGAGCCTGTGCATGTGGTGAAGAGCGTAATCAAGTATGATTTCGAGAATTTTGAATTAGATCCACAAACTAAAAAATACTACATCTGGCACAACGAGCGCCTTGATGGCACTTTCGGCAACGAATGGGCTACGGGCAATCCGGGCTACAAGATGAGCAAGTCGTCGGCACTCCCCGACCAGTATCCTACCGTGCCCATCGACGGTATGGACGGCAAGGCGCTGAAGCTCACCACTTGCGACACTGGTCCGTTTGGCGCAATGGCAAACATGCGCTTGGCGGCTGGCAACTTCTTCTTGGGCGAGTTCGACGTGTCGCAAGCCTTGGGCAACGCCATGGCGGCTACTCGCTTCGGTGTTCCGTTCACTCTTGAGCCAGTGAAATTGTCGGGCTACTATCAGTATCAGCCGGGCAAGAAATTCCAGGACAAGAGTGGTAAAGAGGTGGTAGGCCGTGTGGATGAAGGTTCAATCTACGCTGTGATGTATCGCAACCACGATGCCCAGGGCAACCCTGTGCGCTTGCGTGGCGACAATGTGCTTACCAGTCCGCTGATTGTGGCGCTTGCGAAAGTGAAATCGCTCCCAGCCACCAGCCAATGGACACCATTTGAAGTGGAATTTGAGTATTATGAGGAAATCGACAAGGTGCTTCTCGGCAACAAGGGTTACAACCTTGCTGTGGTGTTCTCCAGCAGCGAGGAAGGTGCTTCGTTTCAAGGTGCCATCGGCAGCTGCCTCCTTGTGGATAAGGTTCGTTTAACTTGCCAAACTGAAGAATAATGAAAAAAACGATATTAATTGCCGCTGTGGCTTTGCTCACTGCCGTAGGCGCTCAGGCGCAGAGTTTTTTCCACAAAGGAGTGCTCTCCGATGTGAAGTATGGCGCACGCTTAGGCTATAATTTGGGTGGCTCCGCTCCGCTCAATATGCCGGCAAGTATTCGCAAAATGAACAAATTTCCGCTCACGCCCAACATTGCCTTTGGCATCAACGCCGAAAAGCCGCTTGATGGCGATTTCGGATTGATGGTGGGTGTGCGTTTTGAAAATAAGGGTATGTCGGTAGATGCTTCGGTGAAGAACTACAAGATGGAAATGGTGAAAGGTGGTGAGCGCCTTGGCGGCGTGTTCACCGGCAAGGTGGTGACCAAAACCACACAATGGATGTTTACCTTCCCTGTGCAAGCCACTTTCCACTACAAGAAGGTGACCTTTAAGGCTGGCCCCTATGTGTCGTATCTCACAGGCCGTGAGTTCTACGGCTGGGCTTACGACGGCTATATCCGCGTCGACGACCCTACAGGCCCGAAGGTGATGCTTGGTTCCACTCCTGATGAGCGTGGCGACTACGATTTCACCCCCGACATGCGCCGCTGGCAAGTGGGCTTCGATGTGGGTGTGGATTGGGCGTTCGGCCGCCGATTTGGCGCCTATGCCGACCTCTCGTGCGGATTCCACGGCATTCATCGTAGCGGTTTCAAAATCATTGAACAAACGCTCGTGCCTATCTATGGCTCCATAGGTGTGACTTATGCATTCTATTAATTTCGGATAAAAAATATTTACACGCTAATTTATAATTAAAAAAGAAAAACATGAGAAAGTTATCAACATTGTTTTGTGCAGTGCTCATGACCCTTTCGGCAATGGCAACCGACTACAAGGGCAATCTCACCGTTTCGATTAACGGAGAGGGTAGCACTCAGCCTGCCACTATCTCTATTGTGGAGAATGCAGGTAAGTATAATTTGAGTATTCTTAACTTCATGCTCGGTGAAGGAGAATCTGTTCTCCCAGTGGGCAACATCGTAATTGAAAATGTGACTGGTGCGGTTGCTGGCAATCTCACCACCCTTTATGTGAATAAAAACATCACTATTCAGAAAGGCAACGTCGCAGGTATTGCCGACGATGCTTGGCTGGGCCCAATGTTGGGCGAAGTGCCTGTGAAAATGTCGTCGTCGTTCAACACCAATGGCTTCCTTGGCGTGAATATCGACATTGATATGGTGTCTACTCTCGGTCAGGTGATCAAGGTTACTTTCGAGAATGTGGGCAACCACTTCCAAATGCCTAACAGCGACTTTGAAACTTGGAGCACCGCCACCGACAACAACGCACCAAAGCATTGGCACGGATTTGAGAGTGTGAAAGGTAAATTGAGCGGCACTGCAAAGAGTAAAACGAAATTGGTTTCATCCAAGAATGTTCGCCCCGGTTCTAAGGGCTTGACAAGTGCTGTGGTAACAAGCACCAAAGTGTTTACGGTGATTGCCAACGGTACGATGACCAATGGTGTGTTGAATGCTGGCTCGATGTATGCTGCTGATGCTTCTAACCACAGCGAAACAGACCTTTCAAGCACCAGCAAAGATGCAAACGGCGACCCGTTTGCCACCCCTATGTATGCCAAACCCGACTCGGTGAAATTCTGGATGCGATTCACGCAAGCCAAAGCCCAAGCATCCTATCCCTATGCGGCATTCAATGCAGTCATCACCGATGGCACCTACTATCAAGACCCCGAAAATAAAACCTACACCAACAAGGTGGCTGTGGCGGCTCCCAACAAAGCCGATATGACCGTGGGCGATTGGAGATTGGTGTCTTGCCCCTTCGACTACGCTTCCTATGCCGCCAATGGCGCAGAAGCCAAAGCCATCTTGCTCACCGTTTCCACTAATGCCACTCCGGGCAAGGGCAGCTACTCCAATGGTGTTGCCGACTCGGTGTATGTCGACGACCTTGAACTCGTGTATGCCGCTGGCATCAAATCTATCTCTTTCAAGGGTCAAGCCCTCGATTTGGCTACTATCCAAACCACAGGCATTGAGCTCGCTGCCGATGAGGCTGTTTCGGCTGCCGATTTCGAAGTGGTGAAGGAAGGCGAAGACTCTAAGGTGACCAAACTCGTTGAGGCTACCGCAGATGGCTATGTGGCTGTGATTACCGCCGTTTCTGCCGACTTGAAAACTCAAGTGGCTTATGAAATCAACATCAAGAAGCCTGCCGCTCCAGTGCTCAAGGGCGATATCAACGGCGATGGTGTGCTTGATGTAGCAGATGCTTCTGCTCTTATCGATATGGTGCTCAATTCGGGAACTTGCACCGAGGTTGCCGATGTCAACGGCGATGGTGCGCTTGATGTGGCTGATGTGACCGAACTCATCACTTTGATTTTAGGATAAACAATAATAAATGGAAATAGTTATGAAAAAGATTTTAGCATTTTTTGTGGCTGCTGCATGTGCAGTGTCGGCCATGGCTACTAATTACGAAGGCGAACTCACCGTTGCGATCAACGAAGAGACTACTGCGATGGGAACCAACATCACAGTGGATAAGACTGGCGCAGGTTATGACTTGAGCATCAAGAACTTCAAACTCGTGGCTGGCGACCAAGTGTTGCCTGTTGGTAACATTGAATTGAAAGGCTGCCAAGGCACCGACGCCTACGGCATTACCACCATCAAGTTCAACAAAAAAGTGACTATCACTGCTGGCGACGACCCAACTATTGATGCCGATAGCTGGATGGGGCCAATGCTTGGCGAAGTGCCTATCGTGATGACCGCTAAGCTCAACGACACCGTGCTCAGCGTGAACATCGACATCGATATGCAAGTGCTTGAACAAGTAATCAAGGTCGGATTCGTGGGCAATGCTCCAGCTCCTGCTAAGGGCGACATCAACGAAGATGGCTTGCTGAACGTGGGAGACGTTTCTGCCCTCATCAACATGCTTCTCAAGTAAAAAGGTCGCAAATTTTAGAAAGAAAATCATCGATTCACCTCTCCGATTGAGGTTTATCAATATTTGATCCGCTACACCCCGATAATCATCTTATGGTTGATTATCGGGGTTTTTCCATTCAATCTCCCAAAAACGATTTTGCATGGTAGGGACGCGATACTTCGCGTCCGCGTTAAATGGCAGTTATTCAATGTGCTGTCACAATTATAGGCGGACGTGATGTATCACGTCCCTACCATTTTCTTTTTGACACATTTTGGTATCTTCGATACTGTTGGCTTTTGGGGCTTTTTGGTGTAGCATTTTGATGCCATTTTCGGAAAAAATCTAATTTGGGTTACTTTGGATGACTACAAATTATGATTTTTAACCATAAGTTTTGTAACTTTGTATCGTTTTTTGAAATATGTGAAAAAACAGAAAACATTTTAAACGTTGTTTAAAACATACACATACGGACAATCCTAAGTAGAACATATAGAATAATTATGGATAAGATTATTAGCAAACTTTTGGAAATTAAATGGTTAGCTTCAATTAAAGCAAATACAGCACCACGATGGATGGTATTGATTGTCGACCTTATCATCATCTCCTGCAGTTTTCTTCTTTTGGCTACCAGTGAGGCGTTTATTCCTGGTCACTCTGTTAGCTCACTCGTTTTCCTCCGCAACTGGGGTATAGTGCTTGCAGTGTATTTGCTGATGATTTTTATCACCAAAAGCTACACTTCCGTTATTCGTCTGTCGGTTATTGAAGACCTTTACCGCGAATTTTTGGTGGTGGCAGGTAGCACGATTTGTCTTTCCCTGAAAAAAGTTGACTCATAAAAAAGTTTTATTATGAGTTTTACAGAAGAATTGATGTCCACGCACTATGACCAAGCCTT
>OGPL01000466.1_pt1 | contig 42941 bp, 47 predicted proteins | sample 1552901 | NCBI WGS metagenome assembly OGPL01 (sample SAMEA2580244, study PRJEB22360) | human gut metagenome | biome: human gut; feature: human-associated habitat; material: faeces | place: Denmark | collected 2008/2010 | reverse complement strand
GTGGGCTTCGGGGGGGGGGGGGGGGGGAGCCGATACCAGCCATACGTTGGGCGAACTCCACGAGATAAGGCTTAGAAGCCGTACAGTTCTGCGACAGCACATTCACCGTAGAACCGACGGCAAGCATCGCATCTTTGGTGCCGAGCAGTTCCTCGACACCGAAGATGTTAGTGAGCTTAGCGATAGTCTGCGTGGCACCGTCCCCGAGGTCCACGAGCGCCACATTGATGATGTCGGCGGCTTCCACATAACCTTGCACCGATTCAAGCGTATTCTTACCGAGGCGACCGGCTTCCTGAGCGAGTTCGTTCAACTTCTCACGAGAAGTGCGAGTGTCCATCTTCTTAAACGCCTCATTGAGTTCGAGTACCTTTTGCTCCGTCAATCCCGTATATTTTCGGGTGTTGGCGAGTTCCTCCTCCATTTCGGCAAAAGCATTCACCGCCTTGCGGCCTGCCACGCAGGGCACCCCCCCCCCCCCCCGCCCCCCCCGCCATAACCAAACCGGTTATGGCAGCAGCAAGACCCATAATGAAAGTTTGCGCATTATTAAGCCACATATTCATTCTATCCCACCGGGATTGCTGAGTTGCGAGAGTGGCATTGACCTTTTGCAATTCAGTTTTCACCGCCTTAATCTTGGCGACGTGAGCGTCCCAAGCGGCGGTGCCTCGTTGGATACCATTCAACTGCGACTGCAAGGTTTTCAGTGTCTTGTTCAGTTCCTTAGGCGAAGCCTTGTCGAGCCTACGGAGCACTTGGTCTGCGGTAGCCGCAGAGCCTTGCAGTTGAGTAATCATTCGGTTGGTGTTGGAGAGTTCACGTTGCAGTTTACGCATCGTAGCCTTGTCACCGGCGGTAGCCGCTTTGGCGATTTTCTTCTCCAAGTTCTGAGCCTCACGCTGAAGCGTGGAGAGCATTTGTTGTGCCTGTTTGCCGTTCACCGAGAGAACGACATTGGCAGTAGAAGTATAATTTGCCATAATCTCAAATTTGTTGCTTTGAGTAGCAAATTTGAGAGAAAATTTTGGCACCATAAAAGACACTGGCACAGCGTGTAAAGTGTGAAAAAATGGGGCGAAAATTTGGCAAGTTTTCAGTTTGTTAAGGACTGAAAACGCCAATCGGCTAAGTATTAGCCGATTAAGGGGTGCAGGGGAATTATTCCGCCTGCTACCGTCTGTAAAGACCCCCCACCGCCCTCAATCGTTTTTCCGACTTCGCCCTCACTCTCCGAGCGGAATATGCGAGCGATGTGCGGTCAAATCGTTGGCGTGAGAGCCAAAATCGGCTTGCCGAATTTGGATTCCACGGCAACACCGCTCTCTTGCCTTTGGCAAGGTTAGACACTGCGATGGGCGGTGATGACGAGGCTGTGCGAAATGGAGATGATGACGGCGAGAGCGGAGCGGATTTGGAGTTGTTCAGGCAATTAGTGGCGATGCCGCCGAAGAAGTGTCGTCGGGCTGCTTGCAGTTCGATGTCACTGTGCGGTGTCGCCACGTCAAACTGCCCGAACAAAGCTCGAAAGCAGTGCAGCGGAAGCCGTCATAGGCGCAATGGAGTTAATGCCACGTCGCACCGCACTGAGCGAAAAATGAAAATCGTTTCTCGTTAATCGTGGCAACGCCAGTTGCGAGCCTTGAGCCGAAGAACGAGAAACGTCAAATCAATGCAGCCAATGGAAGTATAATTGTCGGCTAAGCTCGTGCGGAGAACGGAACGAGCGGACGACAGCACAAAGGCAGTTGGAGCATAGGTCGGTTTCGGAGCGGCTTGCCGGAAGGAGTGTGTGACTAAGCGGTAGCGGCTCAATGACCGGGCGACGGAGCAGACACCGTCGAGTGCAGCGAGTGCGGTGTCGCGGAGGCGTATAGGTCAGGGAGTTGGCACAATCTCCTGTTCCGAACCCGACCGATCACTGCTCGTACTGCCGTGCCGTTGTCCGCAGTGGAGGGCGAAGCGAAGAATGTTAGCCGACGTGTTCCATTGGCGACAAATCCACTCTGCCGTAGGCGAATAATGCGAGTGCACCGCTAAGAGGGAAAGAAGGCGATGACAGTAACTATCCTGCTCGCAGTGGAGAACGGAGCGAGAAGTCTCTGCCTAAAAGCACTTTGTACAAGGGAGGTATCGGACAACAGCGATAGCCGTTGAAAGAGTGTGTAGCAAAGCGGTAGCGGTGTGCAGCAGCGTAGTTGGAGCAGATACCGTAGGAGCGCAGCGAGTGCGGTATCGCGGAGGCGTAGAGGCTTCACATTGCGACACTCTCTTGTTCCGATGCGCCGACCGGGCGGCTCGCCGCTGTTCTAAGTGCAAAGGCAAAAGACTTCCGTGTAGGGCGCAACGGAGAACGTGGAGAGATTGCATCATCGACTTCGGGAGGGAGGGGCATCTATGAGCACTCGCCAAAAGCGAAGCGACCTATCCTCACGGACAAGTCGCCACATTATGAAAAAACTTTACTATCTATGCTGTCTAATGCAGAAAAAGAGAATGATTGCAATGGCAAGAATAATCAAAACGATGCTGCCGTCAGGAGGCTTATAAACGCCGGAACTCTCGGAGTTCGACTTCTCCTCACGCTGTGTTGTGCGGTGAACCGCCAACGTGTCAATGACTGCGGAGTCTGTCTTGACAGACTGATTAATCGTTGTTTTGTTGGCGATAGATGCGTGTCGGGCGCGGAGGTGCAACCGGGACGGTTGCGCCGCAGCCACCGCCGCCAATGAGCGACAACTATCAACAATAGGTTCGACGAAGATGTCGAGGCTGTCGAAGTCGCAAGACCACGACGCAACCATATCAAGGAGCGAGAGCGACGACGATGTGGTTGCCGTCGTATTCGTCAGCCGGACATCTTCGGAAAAATCCGACTGCACTTGCTTCTGCGAGTGGCACGAGCAGAGCAGAATCAACGATAAAAGAACTAAAGTTCGCATAATCCCGAAGTCTTGACGTTAAACGATGGGCAAGCCTTATTGGCAAATTCGTCATGACCATGAACGCTTGCGTTCGGAAAACGGCGGCGAAGTTCGGTGATAAGCCGGACGAGCGACTTCTTTTGAGCCTCGGTGCGAGTGTCTTTAGGAGTTTTGCCATTGGTCGCGCAGCCACCAATGTAGCAAATGCCGATTGAGTTGGCGTTATGCCCTAAGCAGTGAGCACCTACCTCCTCAATGGCACGACCCTCGTGGACGCTGCCGTCAAGATAAATCACGAAGTGATAACCGATGCACCGGAAGCCACGCTTCTTGTGCCAGGCATCGATGTCGGCGACCGTGAAGGCTTTGCCTTCAGGTGTCGCGGCACAATGAACGATAATCTCTGAAATCTTTCTCATTTGTTCTTGTATTTATAGTGGTAGTCAATGCCGAACAGCGAACCGACAAAAGTCAGGATTTCGCCAAAGGCAATAAGCACTGAATTGTCGATAACGCCTGTAGGCGGAACGATAAAACCTGCGATGAGTAACCCTGCGCCGAGTACGATTAGTAAGACGGCTGAAATAAGTTGCAGTTTGCTGTCGATTCGCTTCATAATTATTTGGTAATTAGGTGATAAATTCGTAACTTTGCAGTGTATGGGGATGAGCGTCTGCTTGTCAACTTTTTATGCCGATTTTGCGACTGCTTTTCGGTTCGTTTAGATGTGGGCGACTGCTTGCATCTTTTTTATTTGCCGAAGTGGAACTCTTCTGTTAGTGGGTCAAAAATCACAGTAAATTCGGCGAGATTCGATGCCAATTTACCGGGCGACAACCATGCTATGTCGCGCTCGTATGACTTACCAAAGCCGATAGCGAAGCGAAAACGACGCATCATATAGTTCCCTCTATCATTAGCCAATTTCACTTTCTTCTTTCCCCATGGCACATAGCGTTTATCCGCTGTGTCCTTGACACCGATAATATAATCAGGAGCGTAAGCGTAAGTAAAAGGTGCGTCCTTCTGGTCGTGCCATTTATCGAGAGGAGATGTACGAAACAATGCAAAGCCGTTAGAGTCAAACTTCACATTGTTCGGTAAGCCACCGATGACGTGCCAACCTTTGTGTTTATTACCACGCCGTTTCTCAGGAAAATTTTGCAAAGAGCAACGATTTCGTTTTGATGTAAGACGGAAAACGAAAGCGTAATATCCATTTTGGATATAATAGCGACAGTTGTAGATTTGGAGTTTTCCGTTGATGACGCTTGTTGCGATCCGAGGGCAGTCCGTTATCTTTTTAATCGATGAGATGCCTCTGGCATTCTCCTCGACCGATTTCTGCGTAGCAGCCAAATCGTCGTTTGTCACTTGCAGATTTTCTGTAAGGTCAGCGATGCCCTCGGAGCAATAATTCGCTTCATCAGCCACGCGAGTCAATAGTTCGCCGTTCTCCGAAACGGTAGTTTCGAGAGATGAAACCTTAGAGGCGAGTTCAGTGTGCGATTTCTGCAAAGCGGCAAGCCCTGTGCGAGTATTGTTAAGGTCCGAGACCTGTTGCGCTCGCATCGCACCGGCTCGTTCGGTAGTGGCTTGGCGAATAAACAAAGAGTCTTTCAAAACCATAGTCACACCGTTAATCAGGTGCGACGTAGTGACGTTCATTAGAATATCGTTGCGGTCTGCCGAACCTTGTTCGAGTTTGTAAAGAGCGGTAGGAACAGCCGCGATGTTGGCGACGAGCTTCTGAAAAGCATCGTAGATTGCTTTATAATCTGCGTCGGAGGCGGCAGAGTTGATAAGGTCTGCGAGTTTTTGGAGCAGAACGCCAAGCGATTCGGGCGAGATACTGTCCTTTTGCGACAGTGCCCGAAAATCGCTGATAAGTTGAGTGATGGTTGATGTATTGATAGCCATAATCTTTGATTTTTAAGCAAAGTTATGGTCTATCACTGTTTAGCGAAAAGACACTATTTCGCCACCGAGCGACGCATCAAATCGGGATTCAACGCATTTGAAACAGCGTTGCAGAATTGTCTGCCGAGGTTGTCGGCATAAAATTCCTGAATGTTCATCACCGAGGCGAAGTATTTTCGTGAGAACCACCTACGGCGTTTGCGGCGGTTGACGAAACCGTTGCCCAAGTCGCCCGAATTGCCGCGAGGCGTATTCGAGCCAGTGCCGTAGTCTACGAAAATGCCGTAAGTGTTGAACGATTGGGCGAGCGTGATTTGCGTAAACTTGCTGTCGGCAGTCATGCGCACCGCCATCGTGGAGCGGTACAACGCTCCCGTGTCAATCACGCCGAGCAATGAAATCTGCTCACGCCAAATCCGCACCATTGTCGAGTTGAAAGCCGTAACATACTTACGGCGTTCCTCAACTTGTTTATCTCCACTCATCGGCATTGTATCTTAAATCCGTGAACACATCAACCGCCACTTGGAAATAGGCGCAGGCACAGCCGGAGAAGAAATATCGGTCAATCTCGTTGAACGATATTCGAGGGTCAAGGTAGATGCAGTTCTGCTCTAACTTGACTCTCTCCAGAGTGAGCACCGACATCAGTTGTCGGAATAATTCACGCATTATTTCCATGCACTCGTTGCGAGCGTCCATATCGTCTATGGCGTGACGCATAGCGAGAAACACCGTTTTGATGCGACGAGTGCGAGGCGTGTTGTTGAGTTCCGTATAACCGTCGGCTATGTCGCTGACGCAGCAAAAGGCGGAAGCCTGTTGCATTGCGTGAAGTGCTTCCTCGAAGCCTTCAAGCCCCGAAACTTTGCAGAAGGTAAAACCTTCGGCAACCGCAAGTTTGTTATTGGCGACAAGATTTTGGAAAAAATCAGTCGCCGACCAATCATTTTTTAGCATTGATTTGAGCGTTTATCTGTTTATATTCCTTGGCTTGTACATTGAGTTCGGTCAGTGCACGCCAAGTATCTAATGAAAGGATTTCCTTTTCCTTGGTGATATCGCCTTTGGTGAGAGCACGAATTTGAGCGTCCATTGACTCTTGTAGTTGTTTGCCGATGTTCGGTGAGCTGCCGAGCAGGTTTTCAGCGTCGGCGGTAGCCGGCTGAAAGAAATCCGAAAAACGTCGGGCAAACATATCTTTGAGCGAAGCCACCCAATAAAAGATGCTGATACGTTCTTCGGGCGTGAGGGTCGCCGAACAACCGGGATAAAGAACGTGTGCGAGGTCGTCGAGCAAAGCATCTTTTTGAGTGGAGAGAAAACCTTGATAAAGGTTTTCCACCACGATATACGTTTCAAACGGCACGCCTTGAAACTCTGCGTCCACGCTTGCGTGGTTGCGGAGTTTCTTCAGGCGGACAGGCGATGCCGGTATCGCATCGAGCCAGCTGAGTGATGGTATCACCTCGGCGATAAGCGTACCTGAAGTTTGAAACAGATTCTTTCCGTGCTTCAGCAGGAAAGATTTTTTGTCGTGGCGAGCGATAACCTCACAGCCGCTGAAGTGAAGCAGCGCAAGCGTCTTTATCTCGTCGGCTGAAAACTCCTTGGCGATAAGCGAATAGACGTAACGCAGTTGTGCGTCGTCGAGTTCGTGCCACCCTTGCGGCACATTGAGATTTATCGAAATTGTGTTCATAAAACGAAGTTTTTGGCAAATGTAAAGCACACGGCAGACCTTGGAAAAGACAGAAAAAGGCTCCCGATGTGGGAGCCTTTGTTGTCGATGAGCGGTTCAATCTTCACATTCTTGAATGGAGATTGTATAGACTTCATCGAGGATTTCCGTCGCGATAGCGAGCACTTGTTTCCACGCATCGTAACGATTATCGGCGAAGATCTGTGAGATGTGCAGGTCCGAATAATCTTCATAAGTTACGAACGAGAAGTAATTTCTTTTGCCCTCGGGCAGAACGGCGTTAATGTCGTTGAGATAAATGGAACGATGTTCCCTGCGAGTGTTGTCTGTTTCAGTCATAATTGAACGAATTTAAAGAGTTATGTGCCGAAGCACGTTAGATTTTACGAACAAACCAAGAGAAGCGGCATAGTGAGCGACTTGTCAAGGATTGGTCTGCGTCCTCGGAAGAATGAGAATGGCAGCCAACGTGCTTGTCCTTGACTTAGTGAACGGCGCTTCTAACTTTGTGAAATAAAATCAGTGCTCCGTGTCATAACTCTCGTTCAAGTATGGCGGACAACCGAAGCCGAACTCGTTTCTCTCAACGGCTGCCGTTTGGTATCAAAAGAAATACCCTCGTGCTTCCTTTTTGTTCTTGAAGATTGGAGGAGCAAACAACTTCGCCGTCTCCGATGCGTGCCACTCGGGAAACAAGTCAGGATAGCATCGAATGTGGTTTACCACGTCTATCATATCTCTCATTCTGATTGAGCCGCCATTGAGTATATCAACGACTTGCCCCCGAATGGCGTTGATGACGCGGGCAAGGTCTGCCGTGTGCGTCTTCCGCAGCACCTCGTTTCTCAACCGCACCATCAGTTCGGGTGAGAAAAACTCCTCGGCAAGAGATGCCTCGATGTCGAGTATCATGGGGCGAAGTGCGAGATAACGCTCCCACTTCGAGCCTGTACCTTTCACTTGGTCGGTGATGGCGAGGTCGGGAAACAGCGTTTCACCGAAAAACGAAGCCTGCGAGGATGTGAGCCACTGACTCGCACCGACAAGTGCCGGCAGCAGATTGCCGATACACTCGTCGCGGTAGTCGGCGAGCGAGGCAATAAGACGGTCAACACGTTCTTTCGATGCCGGAGCGACGTTTTGGTTGCTGACTACTCCAAATCCATTTGGAGTAAGCACCAAATCGAGCGAGGGAATAGCCCGACGCAGAGCCTCCGAGGCAATGAGTTTCGCAGTAATGATGCGGATAGGATTGTCGGCAGTATAGCCGCAAATAGTGTTGAACGTCTTCGTTGAAACGAAAGTTTCAATCACCCAGTTCTCCGCAAGGTCAATATCGACCTTGACCTTGTCAAAGAGCGATACCTCTCCTTTGACCGTAGCGAACACATTAGGCAGGTAGTGCCGCAATGTGTCGTCATTGTTTATCAGTTTCGCCATTTGTAGTAACTTGTTTAGCGTCGGCGTGTTCGTCGAGCGTAGTTAATTGAATAAAAGGACAGTCAGGCACGACACCTTTCCACCCATTAAAGTGAATGATAATTCGATGGACGGTGAAAAGCAAGTCGTGATACGGCTTTTGAAGTGCCTGTGCTATTGTGTAGAGTTCTCGTTTGTCGGAGCCGGAATTGTTGGACTGTGACTTGCCGGGCACACTGCCGACAAGATTACTATGCACGCGCATAGTAAAGCAGAACATATTCACGGCCTCCTGAATGTCGGTGCTCCAGTCGCCACCCTCCTTTGAGTCATCAATCTTGTTGATGACCACATCGTGCTGTTCCTTGCCGTCGGGCGTTATGTAGAACGTGGAGAACCAGGCTTTGCCGCTGTTCTCCGCCCCGGTAAGGAAGTCGAGAATGCTCTGCTTCTCCTGCACGATGCGTTCCTGTTGCTTGCGGCGGTCGGTGATGCCCTCACTGCGGAAAATCGATTCCCAATACTTTTGGGAAATCTCGATTTGATACTTGATAGGTGCGGAATTGCGGAGTTTCGACTCCTTGGCAAGTCCGATGAGCTGCTTGATGTTATACCATTTCCCTTTGAACAGCGAAGCGTAATAAGGAATGGGATAATAAGTGCTGTCAGGGGTCGGTATTCGCGACACCACAGCAAACTTGCGGCAGGTCGTGTTCTTGGCGAGCCTGTCTTGCAGGTCTCGCCATGGAGCAGCCGCATCGAGCAACTCTATCACCTCAATGTCGCTCCGTGAGGCGATACACTTTCTCCAGTTTGCATAGAGCAAGCGAGTTATTCTGCCGTCCTTACCGGCAGGAGCGAAGCGGCAATAACAAGCTTCTTTGCGGAGCAGACGCACGATTTTCGTGCCGTCGCGAGAAAGGATAATCACACTCACGGCAAAGCCAAAATGCTTGAAGTCTTGGCAAACGCCGAGGTAATACGAGGCGATGTCATTGTCAAGAAAGAAGTCCTCGACTTCGCTCTTGACAGCGGCAGTAGCAAGACAAGTGTCGTAGCGCAGACCGCTGCCGAAACAGACTTCAGCATTGAACATTTGGCACGTGGAGAGCGTCTCGTCATCCTCGATTAGCTTCAATATGTCGAATGGCATATTGTTGTCGCCTCCCCACGGCATATAAGAAAGCGTGTCGTCGATGATGACCGGCACAATGTCAACGTCTTCTTTGAAGACCGCTGACGAGTTCACTTGAAACGCCGCCCGAGCCGACAGGTTCGGTAGCGTTTCGACTGAGTTAAAATTAAGCGAGTCCATAACATTGTAGTTTTTGCTACAAAGTTATGGACTTTATGACGGTTGCGAAAAGACGCGGAATTTTTACTTATATCGTTTTATATGAATTAATATTGAACACCCACAAACTTCACACTCAGAACCTGATGGACTTGCTCTATGATACAATTTACAATAACTATGACGAGAACACTCAGCATAGTAGGCTTGTCGTGAATTGAATGTGATTGTAGTTCCTGCTCCATGACAAATTGGACAATATAATATCCTTCCATATGCGTCATACCATCCACCATTTCCATTACAATTGCCACATATAGATTGTTCGGGAGCATCTTCCGTAAAGTATTCAGGTTCGTAAGATGGAGTGTAGTTACTTCCACCATTTGAAGACGAAGAACTGTTATTAGAATCACATGATGCTAAGAAGATGAAACAGAGTGATGCTATGAGGAATTTAATTTTCATAATCTATCATAAATTTTTGCAAAGATATTATATATATATATATTATCAAAATTATTTTTTATGTTATAAAACACAGTTTTACAGAAATACTTCACAGTCATTGACTGAAAAAATGCAGCAATCTCTGATTTTGCGGATTTGCCCCGACGTGAGCAATTTAATATTGCGAGTACCGGCATAAAAATCGTAGCGAAGCGAGATGCAATTATGCAGGTGAAGTATTTCGCCATTTGCTTTCCAAACGGAAAGATCCACCGGGTCGCCGCTGTTAAGCATAGTGCGAGCCGTAGTGATATGAATTGAGCGAGCCATTATCTGAATGTATAATCGTAAGGTTCAGTGAATATTCCAGTGCCTAACGGATTACGCTGCGCGATGCGGTTCTCCGCATATCGCCAAGTAAACTTAACCGTATTCGGCTTTTCCGGTTCATCGGCAATCTCACTTGTGGAGTCAGTGATGAGCACCGGGCGTAGTGCGTCGAAGTCGCCGTCGTCAGGTGCACTCTCGTATGGGGTTCGCACATCTTCGGAGCAGAACATCTGCTCGGCGAGCGAACACTCGTCGGCAGTCAGCCCTGCCGACTGCACCTCGTAGGTCTGCTCGCAAGTGGCATCGTAGAATTGCGACACACTGCCGAGGACAGCCAGCGAGCGGTCAACCTTAGTTTTGGCTGTGGTAACAGCCGGAACGAAAAGGTTGTCAGGCACGTTGAAACAGTTGCGGAAATAGAACGGACGAGTACCCGAAAGCGACTTGTCGATGAAGAACGAGGCGGCACGGTCGCCCACGCGAATTGTGAACGCAGTGAGTTCTATTTCCGCACCGACCATGTCCTCGGCTTGTCGCTGTATTTCCTTGCAAAAGATAGTGTGCGTCCACACTCCGTCGCTCGATGCCGTCATTTGCTGATATGGACCGGCAAACCAACAATGGCTATGCAATCCTCCACTAATGTAATCGCAGTAAACCTCGTAGTTTACTGCCTCATTGGAATAGGCGAAAAACGGCAAGAACATGAAGCTTTCGGGAGCCACGCGCCTCGATGCGGCAGCAGTGAGAAAGTGCGACCTAAGCAGCGGCTCGAAATCGTAGATGTCGATGTCGCGGTCGCAATAGATGCACTTGAATCCGGCACGGTCGTAGTCATCGCTATGCTCGTCGGGAATATCCACATACACCTCGAACCACACGCTCATCACCACAATACCACTCGGACGCATCGCCTGTTCGACGAGCGAACGCAAGTCGTATAGCAACACTCTGCCGTCGGTGGCGTAATAACGCTCCGACAACAACACGCCTGTCTCCGTCGTTGAAATATCAACGTCGATATACTCCTTGTCGGTCAGTATCGAAATCGTCCCGATATGACACGACAACATCATAGCCCGAAAATTCTGTATCTTAATCATACGGCAAAGTTACGCTCGCAAATCGCCGATGCAAAAGACACGAAAAGCGGCAACCCGGTGAGGGCTGCCGCTGTGTGATGCGGAATGTTTGGAGAATTTATTCTTCCAAACTGTCCGGAACGAAGTCCGGCGCATCAGGGTCGATGCCTCTGGCAATGTACTTTGCACGAATGGCGTTGTACGATTGATGCACAATCTGATTGATTGCACAGAATTGTTCGTCTTCAATCAGGAGAGCCAGTTGTTCTTTTTGGCTCGGGAACTGTAGCCCGAAACCGTAGTTGATTGTGCGAGCTGCGTTCAAAATAACTCTGAGTTCTTGTTCAGTGAACTTGTTGTAGTCGATTTTCATTGTTAAAAGAATTATAGAGTGAAACATTCGTGAGAGTTGTTGTCGATGTGGAAGATTGAGAGCGTGTAGTTCTCCGCACCCTTGCGGAATTCGAGGCGGATAAAGTCTTCGTTATCACGCCAACAGTAGTAAAGGGCGGTTCGCATAGCGTCCATATCGCTGTCGGCAGTCAATTTCCATTTGCCTTGTCTTGTGTAGCAAGTATATTCTTTCATTGTCGTGTGAAATTAAAGAGTTATACATCGAGGGAGAAAGACAAAGTGGCTTACGCCTCTTTGCTCGCTTCCAATTTGAGTTTGTCGTAGATGTTTTGGCTGATGACCGCGCCGTAGCGATGTTTGAGCAAGTGCATATAGCGGAGAGCACTCTTGGCTGTCTTGCAACCGCAACCCACATTGTCTTTAGGAGCGACGCCCTGGAAATAGACGTACCAGCGGTCAAACTTGCGTTGAGCGACGATGAGATGTGGAGTAACTGTAGGCTGTGGGATAACTACGTTCTCGACTTGTTGAGCAGCCTGTTCGGCTTTCTTAGAAACTTTCTTTGTCATGATTTTAATTTTTTGATGATTGAACATTGGCGCATTAGCGCCGTTTATTTTACGTGCAATCAAGTGGACGAAGCAGTGAAGTCGAGCCGCAAGGGTGATTGCCTTGTTGCAACGAAGCGAAACAAGGAGGAACACGGAGTGCAAACTTGCCCTTGCAGCCTGAACATCGTCCTAACTTTGCACAGTTAAAATGAATGGTGCGATTGCGGTTAACCAATGTTCTTCATCTACAAAATGCCGGCTTGCCGAAAAATCATAGCAAAAAAGGTAGCCGATAAAGGCAATCAGCAACAAAGAGGTTGTAGCCTCAGCCGGAAGTGGAGCCACACTCGAAGTCGCTACAAGATTGACGCTGTCTATTTTCCAAAGGGCAAGCACCTAAATGTGGAGCGGAGGTTGAAGCCAAGAGTGCCGCTATTGCCGTTCAAGCATCGAGCGGTCAGCAACGACATCGGAGACATCAAAGTGGAGAGCGAGAAAAACCGGGTAGCGGCGTTCTCCATCGATGTATCTTTAATTTGACAATGAATGATATGCTACACTGACTAAGCCAAATATTACTGCCGAGGGCGATATGCTATGCAGCCTCTTGCCGTTGGCGAGAAGACTTATCACGCACGAATTAGGAGAACAGCACTCTCAATCTACCGGCAACAATCACGAATACTCTATAATTCAACAATGGAAATCGGCAAGTTTACGAAGAACGAAAGTACCAACGACAGCGACAATCAACCACGCCGGGCGGAAGCGAGCCGACAAAGACCGGCTCGGAAAAACGGCAATCGCACAAACGCAACAAAGTTGCGGCAGCCGTATGATTAAGATACATTCCGCTGTTCCCGGCGGTGGAGAGAGCAAAAGAAAGTCAGCCGTTTGGCTGACCGTCTTTCCGGAAAGAAGGCTTGCTTAGTTGTAAGAGTAAACCATAGTGTAGTCAGCGTTGCCAACACGTGCTACTGCGATGTTTGAGGCTTCGTCTTCGTTGTAGGCTTCAACGTAAACCATTTCGCTCTCACCGTCGAAAGTAATCACTTCCACTTGATATTCTTTTAACTCGTTGCTGTTTTCGTTAGCGTCGAAGTCCTTAACTGCGAATTGAGAAATATGTGTCATTGTTGTAAGAATTAAATTGTTAATAACTGTGCGCCGAGGCGTGATTGATTTTACATTGCAATCAGGAGCGAATGAAATCAGTGCCACAGGCACGACAGCCGACAAGGGCAAGACCGATAAATACTCTTTTTTTATAGGCACGAAGAAAAAAAGGAAGATTTGTCGAGGCTGCTTGTTTTACCCTTTTCGAGCGTGGATAAATCGCTAACTTTGTAATGGAAAATTTTCTATCGTGCTTTAGGCTTGCACAATGTTATGTGACAATCAATTCTGTTAAGCAACAATGGCAACATTTTATCCGCAGTTTGGACTCAGAGCGGAGAAAGCGGCAACACCTTAAAAAACAAGTGCAGTGGTACGTCAGACGAGAGAGCAAACATCTTTCCGTGCCTACAACCTACGAAGCCGAGTGCAGTAGCCAATGTTCGGTAAGCGTTATTATGCCTTACTCTTACTAAGCAAGCCTCCGCAAAGACGATTCAGTGGAGCGGCAGCCCACGATTTTGCCTCACTCCACCGCAAAAGAAAAGCCCCGGAGGTATCTCCGAGGCAATGCGTTAGGGATTGAAGCCTTTCGGTCGAGACATCAGGCTCGATTAACGATAGCCCGACGGCGGTGCCGGAACGCCCTATATAAAATATCTCTTGGAAAGATAATCCCATAAGTCGGGATACATATCTTTAACCGGCGATATGAAATGCTGAGGGTCTACTATTACATACTTTGACTGATCAACAAGACAAGCCCTCCAGGTGTCTTCCAAGTTATTTCCTTTCGACTGACGGTATTTCTTATCCAACAGATCGGTGTCTTGTGAAGGGATAATATGGAGATGCAAATAATGGTCTGCTTTAATATCTTCAGTATCTTTATGCTCAATCATCTGCTCAGCCCATAGGGTTTGACGCATAAGCTGATAGAATGGCTCATAAAAATAGATTGAACCTTGCAACTCGTAGTCGTCTCCGTTAACGAATGTTGGAACGGAACGAAGTTGTTTGGATTTTTTAATCAACGTTGAGTATCGGTCAAGACGCACCTTTCCTTTTGGTTTCTTTTTGGGATTGGTTTCTTTCTTATACGTTATACCCTCGTTGGATTTATCTGCTGAGTTACAATCATCATAGCTTTCAGTGTATTTCCACTCGATAGGAATAATCCATTTTTCGCCATTATTATCTTTTGCATATACAAGTGCATCTACCGAGGTGCAATTTGAGCCGCGAGTGGGTCCATCTTCATTGAGATGATCTGATTTACTTACCGCTTCAAATGCGATATAAGATTCGTCGGTATCGCATGGCATCGGCAGAACTTCCTTAAATTGGGTTCTGACTGCATTTATAAGAGCGAGAACAGCGACCGGGTCTTTACGAATCGCCATAAGATAATTTACACAAGCAATCTGAGAGGATAAGACGTGTCCTGTTGGAAGTTTCCCAGCCCACCAATCGATCTTATTTTCACTAAAGTAAGCCAATGCTTTGTTACGAATTGGCTCGTATAAATTAGTAAAAACATTATTTTTTTGTTGAAGAACAAAAGGATATGGTTTGCCTTTGAAATTTCCATTGCCATTTTCAGAAGACCCAAAGAATCCATCCTTAATGAGTGTGGTTTGGCGGGCCTTTTCAGCTTCATAAAATACTCTTGTTTTTGACATAATGTTTAGTTCAAGTAGTTTAGTTCGTCAACAATATCATCAATATCTTCTTCATCGAACACATCGGGTTCCCCGGTGTTCTGGTGATGGTCGTAGTCAACCCACATATCGTGAACTGTATCACCGTTGTATAAATCTAAATTCTCGTATTCGTCTATATCATTTATTACTGTTGGAAAATTTAACGAACATATCTTCAAATTTTAGGACTCGTTGCTTTTGTACTTCTTCCATGAAGTAGAAGTGTTCCTTTACTTTATCGTGGTCATCTATAAATGGCGAAATGGCATCCGTATAAGTCAAGAATACACGCTTTCGTGCACGTGACATAGCGACATAAAGAACACGCGCGTCTTCATCTGGTTTCTTGGCTCGATAGTGAGGGAATACGCCATGAGATACATTCATAATAAATGTACTGTCAAATTCCAATCCTTTTGATTTATGTATAGTCATTATATGAATACGTTCATTGATAATTCCATTTTGATATAAATCAGCCTCATTGAATGTACGGAACTCATATAAATGGTTGCATAATTGCTGATAAAAGTATATATCTTTATTATGGTCAATCACAACCTTGTCAAATAGAGCACGCATATATTTGAAACGCTCTATTGGTTTAATGTATTTATTTGCCACCATGGACTCGTAAATATAATTAAACTCATAGTCGAAAGTGTTTTCCTCCGAAACAGTATTCGAGTATAATTTATTCTTCGTATGCAAATATATTGGAAGGTAATTCTTTCTCAATTTGCGCTGTATATCTTTAAGCACAGGATGTTCAAAAAATATTTTTTGATTATTTATGAATTCTTGGCATCGAGTATTGCAATAGAAAGCGAGTTGACACGTTGCTAAGACATCATCAATAGCATTGTGCGAATTGATACCTTTTAAATGAAAAACTTCCAAAAGGTTCTCAAGTGTGTGTTTACGCAAATTGGGTTCCAGCAGTCTTGCCAATCTCAGCGTGTCCCAAAATATAGGGATTTCGTATTTTAATCCAGTAGTTCTTCTTTTTATATTGCTTTCGAGAATGTGTACATCAAAATTTGAATTATGACCTATTAATTCAGCATCCCCAACATAAGCGACAAAGAACTCGAAAGCTTCTTGTGCGCTCATAAAATGCTCGCAAGAGTGTTTGCTAATACCATTGGCTCTATTGCGGTATTCTATAACCATGGGATTTATTAGTCCATCTTTTAGCGTCTGAGGGATTTGTTTATCTGTTTTTATGACAATATCAATTTCAGAATTGGGCACTACTTGCATATTGCGTATTTTACAAGCCGCAATTTGTATTATATCATCATTATAGATGTCCAGTCCTGTAGTTTCAGTGTCGAAAACAACTATCTCCTTGCATGCCATAGAAGCACAATATTCCGTAAAATATGTGCTATTATCATAATCCAATAAGTCTCGTGGTGTTATCGCCAAACTACGCATTTTTCTTACACATCGACGCGCTTCTGACATTGTCTTAATCGATTTGGTTTGATATAGAATACGCGCCCATTCCGAAAAACAGGTGTCAAGTGCAACGACAGAAAAATGGCTATGTATCGTCTTAAAATCAACCTTTTTAAACATATCCTTATTGGTGATTTTAAGATGACGAATATTGTGTTTTGACAATGCTTCTGACAATTCGTCAGCATCATTGTTTGTACGCACCAGTATACCAACACTTTCGGATTCATTAGCAGTGTAAATATTTCGTACTAATGCAGCTATTACACGTTCTTGCTCGGTGGAATCAAAGCAACGCACGCAAGTGAGTGCGTCATCTAAGTAAGTTTGATTTGTCGTTTTGGGAAGTCGGTCAGCATCAATTTTGATAACTTCAGTAGCATAGTCGTTAAGCATATCCAACAAATACATAGGTGCTCTGTAGTTATTGGATAAATGTATTATTTTTCCCTTACATTTATTTTCTAGTTCGATTATGCAATTATGCTTTGCTCCTAAAAATGAATAAATAGCTTGGCGCTCATCGCCTAAATACACAACAGTACTATTCTGTTTAGCTGTCAAAGCGTCAATAATTGCAAATTGAAGTGGATTTAAATCTTGCACTTCGTCAACTTGAATCCAATGATAGTCCGCTTTTTGAAAGGACGGTCTCCTTTCTTCATCATTTAAAGCGATGTACGCATTGTATAGAATATCATCGAAATCCATCAACTTGTTTTCTTGAAGGAAATCGAGATAGTCAGTCGCTAATTTTATATAGCGATTGTCTTTTTCATATATACGAAGATTCTGAGGTAGGTTAAAATTTTCTTCCCTTATCGCACAAGCGGTATTTAGAATTCCCATTACGTCCCATCCTTTTGGTTGTTCAGTTTTTAGGACTTCACAAATATAGTCTAATTGGTCGGTATCATCTAATAAACCGGTGTCAATAGGTACGATATTATTATCAAACAGAAATCGAATACAGAAACGATGAAGATTACCTACGTACATTTCATTGACGGAATCTCCGATTGTTTCGATAATGCGCTCTTTCATATCTCGGGAAGCGCGATTAGTAAAAGTAACGCAAAGCATATCTGAATATGGAATCCCATATTCAGTATGAGCTTTTAATATTCTATGGCTTAAAATTTCAGTCTTGCCACATCCTGGGGCAGCAAGAACTAAGGCGTTACCATGAATAAAGTCTATAAGACTTTTTTGAGTTTCGTCTGGAATAAATGTTTTCATGATTTAGACTTCCATTAGGCAACATCTGCCGGATTTACGCATCCAATTTTTATTTTGTTCATAACCTTTTTTATCATCACATATCCATGCGATTTTACAGCGGAATCCTTTGGGGATTTTGGGTTGTTCTGCATAGCCATCTGTAAATATAATCAAACCATCATATTCAGGATGTTTGCTAACAAAATTGATTATGGGTTGGAAGTTCGTGCCACCGCGTCCTAAAATTCGTATATTTTTTCGAGCTTTTTCTAATGGCTGAATCTCCTTTAGTTCAGTATCGAATTGAACCGCGGAAATATGTTCAATACCATATTTGAAAGCACGGTTAATGATAGAATAGAAATGAGATAAGGATTGACTTGAAACTGAGCCGCTAACGTCGACAGCGACAAGAAGATTAGTGCTAAATCTACGAATACTACCCATGCTATCAAAACCACTCCGACGATTGGGCCTCATTCTTGTAAGATTCCGTTTAGAGGATAGTATGCTCGAACGGAAGCCCGCAAGAACTTTTCTATAATCGATTTTGGCTTTAGTGTTAGCGATAATCAAGGAAGCCATATTCCCAGCTAAACTGCCCCATGCTCCTGGAGTCGAAGCAATTTCGTCAATAGCTACATCTATAGAGCATGACATAACACTATCTTCTTCCCAAAGCGATGATAAATCTTCAGAGGATGCATCAACATTTGAAGATTGGTTTTCCATTGGCTGATTGTCCTCTGATTGAGAATCACCTGAACCGTATATACGCATTTTCATACCATTTGGTAATTGGATTTCAAGTCCTTCTTCAGAAGTATCTACTTCTGGACTTGAAATCATACCATATTGTGGAATATTGTCTTCTTCTGATGTATCTTGACCAGAATCCGATAAACTATCACCAGGCTCAAGTTCTTCTATTCTGCGAGAGTACCATTCATAACTTTCGTTATGAGCTAAATTGTATTTGTCAGGTTTTGGAATTCCTATTTCTTCAAAATCATAATTGTCAGCTAAAACGAGATTGCTACCTAATGACATGGATTTTCTCTTGCATCCAACGGGTTGTCTATCGTAAGGATGCTTTAGAAGAATACGAATAATTTCAGCCTTGAGGAACAAGGCAGTTTTTTCGGTGCTTAAATTTTTGAGTACCTCAGGATTATACTGAATAGAGCCTTTTCCACATCTGAAAGGGCACGACATTTTAGTGTTTTCTTCCAAATTATGTGTTACATAAATTTGGAAGAAAGCAGGTTCAGTAATATACCAGCGTTCAACTATTTTTTGGATGCGGTTAAGCATATTATCGAAGATTTGTAGTGTATTGGAATAGTCCTGTTGCTACATCCGTACAGTTTTGCATAATAAATTCCACAGCAGATTCATATTTCGACTGTTGGAACAGATTTGCAAAACTTGCGTAAGCCTCTTTCTTATTCTGAGATTTTAAGTAGGTAAGATATTTACGTAAATTATTAGCTACAATATTCTTTTGTGATGCATCAAAAGATGTTACTGAAAGATATTGGTAAATGTCTTCGCTTATTATTTGGAAGTCATGCGGTTTATATGTTGCCAAAGCAGAAACATGACCGTCGAAATCACTTAGAAGGTCTTTGACATCAAGCGGCTTATTTTGAGCCAATTTGGTTACAAATAAGTTAGTTGCTTTAACGCCAACGATACTTGAAATCAACTTTATATCCTTATTGTTGAGTTGTTTCTTGTCTTTAATTACATCTGACACACGTTTCCAAGCACGACGGTCTGGCGTTTTATCAAGGCCAGTATCTGCTTCTATTTCTGCGGTTGGGTCACCATCAAGCCATAATCCATTATCTCGTATAAATGAAATCACTCTATGGTCAAGTTCATTTTTTTTAGCCCAAAGAATCCATTCTTCAACAGAAGGCTCAAATCTGAATATATTGAAACGAGAAACCAAAGCTGGGTCAAGGTCGGTGAGCTGATATTCTTCTCCCTCATTTACAGCCGCAATGATTCTACTTCCTTCGGGGAGATTTCGTCCTGCAAGTTTACGATTTAGGGCTAAGTCCATAATTGTTTGAAGAACTTCCGGACGAGCTCGGTTCAACTCATCGAGGAATAGAACGATTGGCTTCCCATCAATAGGGAACCAGTACGGAGGTCTAAAAACAGTAATTTCTCCTGATTTATCAGGCAGTCCGATAAGGTCGCCCGGGTCGCTCATTTGACCGAGGAAAAGTGCTACCACTTTCATATTCTTGTCGGAGAAGTACTTAGTTAGTATTTCGGATTTGCCAATACCATGACGACCTGCTAACATGATATTATGGGTAGCAGGTGTATTGTCAAGAATATATTGTAAATCTTCTATATTAATTTTGACGTTCATTTATATTAATAATTATAAAAATGATAAATATATCGAATTGAATCTACTATATTAAACGTTAGGAATAGAAGCCTTATTGTCGAGACATCAGGCTCGATTCTTCGCAAACTAAGCGCTAAGCGATTAACGATAGCCCGACGGCGGTGCCGGAACGCCTTTAATTAAATATTAATATATGTTACCGGATTTTGAGACTTAGAGTTTACACAATTCCATACACATAGACCGATGAACGGAGAATCTTCTACCATTACACCGTCAAATTCATAACGGACTGACTTACCGATGAATGTTTCTGACCTATACCAGCGAATAGGCTTAAACACCGCCTTGACAATACCATGCACGATTGCCAGCACATAATCTGCTTTTTCAGCACGGTTAACACTGAGCCGCCAATAATGGCGAGCACAATCATAAATATCTTTTCTTTCTTTATTGTTGAATGTCTTGCTAATATTTACACAAAGCAAATGGTCGTGAGGTGTCGGTTGAATGTATTTAGTGCTATTTGTCATTAGTCCCAGTCGTTTAGTTGGTTGATAAATTCTTCTTCGTCGATTTCTTGGTAAATCGACTGTTGTTCATTAGAGCACTCGCAGCAAAGGCAATGTCCATCGCCACTGTGTCCGCAGGTGCACTCTATATCTTCTGTTTCGTTATCCATTTTTGAAAACACGTTTATTAAAATAGTGGCAAACATATTTGTAAAATGCTTCTGCGGTAGGTTCGCAGATGCAAGGCTTGAAGCGGTCTTTCGGCACATCGTGGTAGTGGTTGAACATTCGGCTTGGAATGAGGTAAAAAACTTCCGGCTTGTCGGGAGTTCCACCTACGCCGAGAGCGATAAACAATTCCTTGCCGCAATCTTTAGCGAAGTTGCGGTATCTTAGGAATTGCTTCGACAAATCTACCTTGCCGTTACTGTCCCACGATGAGCGGTATTTGCACTCCACAAAATACTCCACCTCTACATCGCCGATGCGCTGCTTAATATGCAAGTCCGGCAAAAGATTTTCGGCAGCATAGATGCCGTCAATGATTTTGTCGCTACGCCACGCCAAAAGTCGATAAATCGACTTGTCGGCGAGAAATGAAACGACAAGTTCCTCAAACCGGCGACCTTTCATTTCGTTGGCGTTTACATACTGTACCTCTTGCTCGTTGGCAACTGAAATGGCATACGACCTACGAGCCAACTTCGAGAAGTCTACGCCGTATGTCTCAGCGAAAGATTTCAACACCTTTCGCTCGTTAGGCGTAATCTCGCCATCGGCACCAGCCATTTCAGCAAGCCACTTCGCCGCTTCGTATATTGAAATAGAGTCTACCATTTGTCCGGGACTTTAAGAATTTGAAATAAAGAACTACCTTGTGTTTACTTCGATAGTTTACAAAACACTTTCAAGCTCTGGCATACTTACCATAGTTGCATAAGCGAACATGCACAACACCATATATATGGCAGTTCTTACTTCATGGTCTGGAAGCACTGGTGCTAAATGCGCATTGTCGTTACGCCAACCATATATAATGTTATAGAAATTCTTAAATAGAGCCAATTGAGGATTTCGAGTGTTATATAAATAACTGAATTCAGTTATTTCTCTCGCTATTGTAACGAATCCGTCGTATTGCCCAAAAATCTTTCCATTTTTCAGGTAGCATATTTTTCTCAAAAATGGCTCAAGGTCAAGAAGTAGAGACTTGAAAATATTCTTCAACGATACAGGATTGTTTCTTGCAAAGAAATATTTATTTAATGCGTCGGGAATAGATTCATTCAATCCGTCTAAATCTTCAATCGATTCGCGAACCACAATCTTAAAGAATACGTCTGCTACATCTTCAAATTCAGCAAATTTTACGCCTCTAAAGCAAGCGAATTGTTGCTTCAATAAGTCTGACAAAGCATTCTTTACCTTGTCTTTATCATATTTTGGATTAAACATCATCTCCACTTGTGCAATCAAATCTTCAACGGTGGCAGGTGCTGTAGTTTGATTATCTGTAGCAGAAGTTGACGTTGTATCGAAATCAAAATCCGGTTCTATTTTAGGATTAAGAGTAACCGACATATACGATGCCCTTAATTGGTCTTCGCTATTTTTTATAAGTTCTATGAGCCTATCAACATCGTTTACATCGTTACGCCTCTTTAATTGGCGACAATATTTAGTAAGAGCCGAATGGAACTTTGCCATTTTGTCTTCTTCAGAGAATCCACTGTCTTTAAGATATGCAGTCAAGTCATTATCAGAATTGAGACTTTGAAAGAAAATACCTATTTCTTTCAACCACTCTTGAACTTGTTTGGCAGATATTGTTTCCTGCTCGTTCAACTTTGATATAAGCTTTATTACATCGTTGATGGTTTTAGTTTTTGGGTCTTTATCATTACCACTAGATGTTACACCTCCTCCGCCTCTTGGTACTTCAGGCTCTTCATCAATAAGAGTGAAGCCGGATTCATCAATATCTACTGGTTCTACCTCATACAAATCATCATAGTTCTTCTTTTTTGTAGCATCTCTGTAGATACGACAGTAAATCTGCCAGAATGTTAAGAATATTTCATCATAATATTTTACGTTAATATCAAAGATATTCTTAATAGACTCTATTGCAGAGGAATATTGGCTGATAAGCATACGCAATTCTTTTGCTGGGTTCTCCGGGGTAACATATTCAGCATCACCCTCTTTCCATCCATTCTCTTTGTTTTGACGTTTTATTGCCAATTCTCGTTCTACGCATTGTTTTATCCAATTTCTGAAAGCGTCTTCCATCTCAAGTATAAACGATACGTCGTCTTTATTAGCTTTATATTGGTCGAACCAATTCTTATAAAGGTCATACGAGCATAGTTCTTTATGTAACTTTCTGATTGCTACGGCAAATACTTCAGGATTGAAGTCCGAAATTACTATATCGCAGAACTTTTTGAATGCAGCCTTAATATTCTTAATGTTTACGTTCTTCCATGAGCAATCTATTACGTGACATTCGTTCTTGTTTTTGCAAGTACGATTCACGCGGCTGATAGTTTGGATAGCATTGATATCCGATATTTCTTTGTCGAGAAATAATGTATGCAATTTGGGTTCGTCAAAACCTGTTTGCAATTTATCCACAACGATAATCAAACCGTTCTTAGACGACTTAAAATCAGATATTACTTGCGATTCGTTTTTGCCGTAGTTTAACGATGCGCATGGTTGATAATTTTGGCTGTCACTATAAACGATGCAAATAGGAGCTTCGGCATACTTGGTATAGCGTTGCTGATTACACTTTTCTGCGTATATCTCTCTGATGATTTCGATATACTTGATAGCGTTTGGAATTGATGACACAGCGAACATTGCTTTTCCCTCGCCACGAATCTTTCCATATATAAGGCTTAGTAGTCGTTCCACCAAGAACTCAGCTATTTTTCGCATCCGAGGCTCGTAAGAGTAAACTCGATCCTTGCTCTGTTTTATCTTAATAGGGTTATTATCGTCTGTGCCGTCAATGTCTTCTGTTGAATCAAATTTCACAGGAACAGCGAAAGGATAGATGTTCTTTGTAGGGTCTAGGATATATCCGTCCTCTATTGCCTCTTTCATTGTGTATGAGTCAAATGGAACCCATAAAGGAACTATTTGGGCACTCTTGAACTCCCCGAACCGCGAAAGGGTCTCTTCGCTTGGGGTGGCTGTAAAACCAACCAATAGGTTCTTCTTTATGATAACTTCGCCGTCTTCTTTTTTGAACGAATCTTGCAAGCGCTCAAAAAGGTTTATCATTTCTCTATTGTTTTCACCTGAGTTGCTTCGGTGAATCTCGTCGATAAGAAATGCCACTCGCATGGTTTTGAGTTTCCTGCCCGACTCGGAGATGGCTTCCTGCAGGTCCAGAAACTTTTGAATATTCACCACAATGATACGTTTGGGGCTGTCGAGCGCTTCGATAAATGTGTGCTTGTCAATGGCTTCGATAAACATAGATTTGTCGATGTTCATATTTCTCATTGTGGAATCAAGCTGGTCGCGAAGTTGAAGTCGGTCAACCACAAGCATTATTTTATCGTAGGCATACTGCCCCTCATATCTGAAGTCTTTAAGCTGTAATGCAGTCCACCCGATGATGTTGCTTTTACCGAATCCGGCTGCATATTGCATTAGCAGTGAGTAAACAAACTTGTTGTTGCAGTATTGCTCTCGCTTTAGGATTATTTCTTCAATTTTGCTTTGGGGAATATCGAGCGCGATAAGCTCTCTGCGTAGCTTATCCATATAATAGTTTGGCTCTTTTTCGTGGTTGAGCATTTCCACAATGCGGTTCATAATCTTATCACAGCCAAACTTTTGCTTCGGACGTGGCGAAATTAATCGCGGGTCGTGCGATACTTTCTTTTTACCATCCGCAGTTCGCTCCAATTTGTACTCAAGGAAATTGTAATAAAGTATTTCCTTTTCTATCATTCGCTTTGAGTACAAAAATGCAATTGTCTGTTCAAAGCGTTGCTTTTCAGTCAAAGCGAGCGAAGTTATAGGATATTGTTTGAATATTTTTATAAATTCCGGAGCGACATCATCTATCGTGACAGGCACTGCTCCGCCTAATTTGGTGTGAGCGTATTCATAAAGCGAGCCGATGTTGCGAATCACATAAGTTTCGTTGATATCCGAGGCTGTCAGGTGGATTGCCTTTTCAAATATGGCATGCACAGAGCGCGCCGACTTGCTCACTGCTTCATTTTCTTTCTCTAATTGAGAAAATGCCTTAATAGTGCTAAGGTAGTCCTTTATGATTTTGCCTCGTCCGTGTTCCGACGCAGTTTGCCCCATCACTACTGATTTTAGCTCCATATACCCGATGTAGATTCCATTAAGATAGAAAGTGACATCTGGTCGTAGTGTGTACAGACGGTTTCCCTTATAATTGATGGTGTGTGATGATTCTTCTACAGCAGCAAAGATGTTTTTCTTGAAGTCTTCATCGCCTCGAAGCTCAGTGCCCGAAACGTAGTATAATGGCACACACTCGCCTCCAAAATTTATGGTGCGATTATTGTTGAAAAATAATGCTGCATTTTGGGTCTTAAGATAGCGAGACTTTATCTCCTCTTTAAGGTCATGCAGTAGCTGTTGCTCATCTTGATGATAATTCGAAAGAAGGCGTCGCCATATATCCGGCTCGCTGCTACTGATAAATTCAGCCAAATGAGCCGTGATAAAAAGGTCGTTGCTGACAATATTGTTAGACGTATTGCGGTAGCCTAAACCGCCTTCTTCTTCACGACCGCAGATGTACCGCATTACATAGTCGTGCTGTATAGTTCTTTCGTTCATATGCTCTATTTTTATACTTTACGTTTACCTGTTACTACTTCGTCAATAAGAGATTGCTTTAAGCGTTTGTAAGCATTAATTTTTTTGTCGATATTACTAATTTGTTCATCAATTTCAGCAGTTTTCTCGTCAAGATAATTAGCAATCGCTTGTTGCTCTTCGATTGGGGGGATAGCAATTTTGAAATTGTTTAATAAAGTTGGGTTAAGGTGTGGAATACCCATACCTGTTGGAATACTTTTGAGTCTATATTCTACCTTGTATCTCCAATACCATAAATAAGGAAGTATTACAGACTTGTTTGTAAGTTGAATTTTTGCAATAGTTGAAGACAATGCTCCATCTTTAGCTTTCAAAAATTCTCCTACTCCAGCTCCGTCCCAAATAACTACTATATCATTTGAAGTACATATCTGATTTTCATCATCGACAAAAACATAGTCATAGAATTGAGCTTCGTCCTGTCGTAAGCATTCTACTGAAAGCACTTTATAAGAGCCGTCAAAAGGCTCATTAAGCGTATCGTAAGATTTCCCTTTAATTGTTTTAGCAAATGCTTTAAATCTCTTTACTTCCCAATGGGTAGGTATTTCGCCTATCCAGTCAATGCCGGAGTCTTTGAGCGGTACATTTGGGTTAAGCCCACGTGTTACCACCTGGCTGATTAGGCTTCGCTTGAGTTTTTCGTATGCCTTTTGCTGACGCTCAAGCAAACTAATCTGCTTATCTATCTCTGCAGTCTTCTCGTCAAGATAATTAGCAATCGCTTGTTGCTCTTCGATTGGGGGTATAGCAATTTTGAAATTGTTTAATAAAGTTGGGTTAAGGTGTGGAATACCCATACCTGTTGGAATACTTTTGAGTCTATATTCTACCTTGTATCTCCAATACCATAAATAAGGAAGTATTACAGACTTGTTTGTAAGTTGAATTTTTGCAATAGTTGAAGACAATGCTCCATCTTTAGCTTTCAAAAATTCTCCTACTCCAGCTCCGTCCCAAATAACTACTATATCATTTGAAGTACATATCTGATTTTCATCATCGACAAAAACATAGTCATAGAATTGAGCTTCGTCCTGTCGTAAGCATTCTACTGAAAGCACTTTATAAGAGCCGTCAAAAGGCTCATTAAGCGTATCGTAAGATTTCCCTTTAATTGTTTTAGCAAATGCTTTAAATCTCTTTATTTCCCAATGGGCAGGGATTTTACCTATCCAGTCGATGCCGGAGTCTTTCATCTCTCTCATAGCGAAATAGGTTTAATTTGTTCGTCAATTTCAGCAATCTCGCTAAGAATATCTTCTACTTTCTCCAACTTTTCCGGCACGTAGAATTCCTTATTGAAGTTGATTCCCACTCCTACCACATTATTGCCATATTCAAACGGCTTATAGATGTATTTATCCATAAATGCAGCAGTCTCCGTAGTATTAGCCTCTTCATCGAAGTGATGTGGAAAAATCTCGTAGTCGTTGTACGTTATTGATTCAATCTTTATTTTAGCTGTTGCCAATCCTGTTTTCTTGCTTATAGAGCCCATCTTTAAGATAAAACTACCACAGCCAAGGTTCTCGCTATTGCCGTCGGCATCAGTTTTGATGATAGAATCAACTTCGGCATCCACCTTGTAGGTGTTATCGTCAGTGTCGATTACAGCAAAATCTTTTTTGCTATTCCAAGCGTTTTTTAATGCTGTTATTTCTTCAGCATTAATCTTGAACTTGTCGAATACTTTACCGTCGATAACCAACGATTTAGCATCGATTTCGGCTGCTCCGTCAGCACAAATCGTTTGCTTTACGCTTGTGCCGTTGTCGTCAGTCTCATAAAGCATAATGCTCTGTTTATTATAATAGAAATATTCGCGGTCGTAAATCTTGCAAATATCATTATCCACGAAATTCATAAGCGCATCAACGATGGTTTGACGGTGTTCCGGCAGCATTTCGCGGCGCTTGTTACCTTTGCTTTTGCGCAATGGAGCCCAACCGTTGCTTGCATCGATAAGCGCAACTTTGTCTTTTCTGTCTTGTGGTTTATTCTTGTTCATAATCCACAAGTAGGTATATATACCAGTGTTGAAGAACTCTTGTTGTGGCATTTGAATAATGGCTTCAACCCAATCGTGGTCGAAAATATATTTGCGGATATTGCTCTCGCCGCTGCCGGCATCGCCTGTAAATAGCGTGCTGCCGTTGTGAACTTCAACGGCAATACCGGTGCGCGCAAGTTGCCACAAAATGTGCTGCATAAACAACAATTGTCCGTCGCTCACTGCAGGTAGTCCACCGGGAAACTGTCCTTTTTGGTCGTGCTTGATTTCCTTTTCATATCCACTCCATTTGGTGCCGTAAGGAGGGTTTGCTACAACCACATCAAATTCCTTGTCGGCAAATGGCACTGTGGTGAGCGTATTGCCATAGCGAATCTGTGAGTTGTTGCGGAAACGACTTTCGATGGCGGCTAATGCATACAAAGCGTCGTTATATTCGCTGCCGTAGGTTGCAATGTAGTTGTAGCCCGATTGCTTATTCAATCTGTCGGCTACTCCGAAAAGCAAGTTTGCACCACCACAAGTGGGGTCATACACATGTATGTACTCGTTTTTTGGCTTCGACACTTTTGCTGCCACAATTTCAGCAATCAGGCTGATAATGTCGTCGGGCGTGTATTGTTCTCCTGCGGTAGAAGCTGAAATGTCTGCCCATTTGCGCTTGATATGTTCTTCAAGTGTTGTGATTGCCGAGTTGTCGTAGCACGACAGGTCGATTCTTGCCCAAGCGGAAACCACTTGCATAAGAATTTTTTTGCTGCGAAGCTCTGCTACAATACCATCCATATTGAGGTATTTTGCCTCGTTCTTTTCACGGTTGATACCAAGAAGTTTGCGTAGCACATCATCGAAAGCCTTAATGTATTCGCTAAAGTCTTGGTCGAATGTGCTGTCGTTGCGACATATTGACAGAAGCGTTTTCCCTTTCATAACGATGTACTCGTTATATCCGCATTCCTTTTCCAAGAATGCTTCTTTGAAGTCTTCAGGGTCGTCTTGAGGAGTGATTCCTTCTTCGTCGATTACCTCTTTTATGGCATTCAGCATGCGCCCTTCAAGCATCACCAATGCAAAGAATGGCATCATATAAGTAGGGAAATCACTTTGCTTAATACTTGCAGCCAACAATAAGTCAGCTATCGACCAAATGTCACTTTCATAGTGCATTATGTCGCGAGGGGTGCTTTTTTCTTGGTCCATATTGTTTTTCTTTAGTTTTTTCTAAAAACAAAGAATACCCAAATAGCATCTGTAGGCTGACCAAAGCCTTTAACATCTACTTAGGTATTCCAAAAATATCTTTCGGCTCTCGCCGTATGTCATTGATTTACTTTTGAGGTCATTTACAGATGAAATCCATGTTAGTTTACAAAGTTACGAATTTTTTCTCATATAATGTATAAGAGCGCCGTATGTTTTTAAGCATGTTTTTAAGCATTTCCTTTGCGGGATTCATTCGAAAAGATAACACCAATGATGAGCAAAATTCGAGCACACCAATCTTCTTTAATCTTAAATTATCGCGGATTTTGCGAAATTTTTTCACAAAACGCCTGAAATATTCACGCTGAAAGCGTCTCGATATGGAAATTTCTCGCAGCCGATGTAGAGAGTATCGAAAGCGTCGGTGCCGTCGGTGCGGTGTTCGAGGAGGTCTTCTTCACTCTCGGCAAGTTTTTCTCCGCCTTTGTCTTTGCGGAAACCGTTGCGGCCGCGGCTTACGCCGGCTGCTTGAATGGCGAGGATTAGGTCGTCGTTGTTCTGTCGGTTGAAGAAAGGCATAAGGCGTTGCTTGCCGGCAAAACCTTGGTTGATGAGAAGATATTTCTCATCGTGCCGCATGGGATTGCCGAGATAGACCGCCTCGACAGTCCAGCCGTGGCGTTCAAACTCGTGGACGACCACCCAACGGAAGTCTTGTTCGTTGACGGCATAGTTTGAGCCGAGAGCGGTAGCATCGTAGTAATAGACCACTGTCTTGTTACGATGCGAAGCGTAGTAAGAACAGAAGTCGGCAACGACTTCGGGAATCTTACGCTCAAACTTGACGTAGAACGACTTAATGACATTGAGCCGCCGCCCATCGGGCTGCCCGGCGACAATCCAGTTGATATTTGCATTGTAGTCCATACCAATGCAAATCGGCGCATCCTTATTCACATCGGAATCAGCATCACAAGTAAAAGCCTCTCCACTCTCCGCACTCCACTCTCCGCTTTTGAATTTCTCGTCAAGAAATTCAAAATCACTCGCATTATACTTGTGCCCCTCACGCATTGACGAATAAAAACCGTCTTTGGCAATGCCTATGCGTTGGCAAAGGATAGAGGTTTGGAACGTCAATGGCGTTAAGTCACGCTTCATCTGCTTGATGTAGTTCTCACCGAGAAGTTGCAGGTTCTCGATGCTGCTGTACTCTTTGTAATAGACGGCAACAGACCGCATCTGATTAAGATTGCGGTCGAGACGTCGAAGATAACCTTTAAGGTAGTCGGGTACCGGCTGCCCCTTAGACGAAAGCGTGCGAATCCGCTCCTTTGTGCGCCAAATTTCATATACTGTTCCCTCGATAGTAGCAATAAGTTCGGGGTCCATTTTGTCACGGTAGTGCAAGAACCACGAACCTTTTTGCGTCTGTGGCATATCGCTCAAAATCATTATCGAATGATTGAACGAGTGCCGTCCGAAATGCGACTTGATGCCACCATTGGCAGGGAGCGTTTCGTCTTTGAGTTTCTGATAGTCGATGAATTTAGCCTCGTCAACGAGCAGCCATGAGAGCGTTAGCGAGTTGGAAGAACCGGGGCGGTCCTGCGAGATGATGACCGCACAAGAGCCGTTGTAGAACGATATGACGTGTTCATAATCGTTCGGCTCGATGATAGGCCGAGCAAACGACTTGGGCGGACGGCGACCGACAACGTAATGCACGCCGTGGATATAGCCCCAGCGTTTCCACGCGGCGAGCAGTCCCGGCAGCGTGTTGGTTAAACCGTGTTTGAACGTCGGCACCACGATGCCTCCTGTCGAGCCGGGCATACGTTGCATATTACGCAAAGCAAACGGAGCGGCGATGCTGTCCGTTTTGCCTGTGCGTCGTCCTGCGACAATGACCGTGGTGTTAGCACCGATAAGCTGCGTCAGCCGCTGCGGATTATTGAAGTACACCTGTTTCTTCGCCATCGTCATTGTCATTTTGGGTGAGAGGAAATAGCGTGTCAAATTCGAGGTCTGCTTCCTCGAACTCCACATCTTCGATGTCGAGCGTTTCGGCACGATATTTCGCAATCATATCGGAGATTTTCTGCTGAATGTTCGGGATAGGCTTAATGCCAAGCACCGTGGGGTCGTCCGTTGCCGTGAACGGCTGCACCACGATAAGTTCGTAAGGCAAAGTCTGCTCGTCCTCCAAATCAACGCGGTTGTATTTGGCATAGGACGCGGCGGCACGTTCCATAGTCTTCGTGTCGCCCTTTGCCTGAGCCTTGGCATAAGTCTTCATAATCATCTCGTTAAAACGCCAGCGGTGGAAATCGCGGCTTGCCGAAGCGAGCAGAGGCATAAGCGTTTTCACGACAGCGAGGTCGGAGTAGGCGGTCACTTTGGAAACAGAGTGCCGCTGCATCACTTCCGACACAAACTCGCGGTCAGTTCCGCCGGGGTTTGAGAGAAACCAATTATACATTTCACGCACACGAACGACTTTATCCACAAGAGTTTGTGGATATTTTTGCTGCAAGTCCTCGACTTTAGTAAAAAGTTCGGTGCGGCAAACTTCGAGTGCGGAAGGAGTACCCATGTCTATTCGTCGTCCTCCATGTCGAGCAAGTTGCGGTGAGCGTTTTCGATAGCGAGCGGCGAGCCGACCTGTGCAAGCATCATTTCTTGTGAGTGCAGTTTCACCTTAGAGCCGGCTTTGCCACGGCGATACGCCTTAGAAACTTCACTCGTGCGGTCGGCGATGTCCTCACGCAGCACATCGGCAGGAATATCGAGTATTACTGCGATGTCGGAAATTTTGAGGTAGATTGAGGCAAACTTCTCAATCTGCTGTAATTCGTTGGGCGAATAGTTCATTGAGCGGAACGGAGTGATTAGTGATTAAATCTTCGATTTGAGCATAAAGCGAGGCAAAGATAATCGGGTCGGTGCTGATGAAAGCACTTTCGGCACGATTGCCTCGCGTGAGGTTTTGTGAAGTGATGACGGAGACCGTCTTGCCGGATTCCGACTTCACCAACAAAATCTTGCTGTGATTGTCTGCGAGGTAGGTGCGTTCGATAACTTGTGTGATGAACGCCCAAAGTTTCAGCGTCTTGTTCGTCGCCTTATGGTCAAGAACAAGGTTGATACGCGAAACTTTCTTGTCCTTGCAGATAAAGAACAGGCGGCGGAGAAATTCTTCGGAAATGGAAAACGAAGTTTGCCATATTTCCGCTATGCCGACTTGCGAGAGAATCCAGTCGAGAATGTCGGCAACCTGAACAGCGTTAGAAAGATACGCTTGATAAGGAGTATCTTTCAGCGGTTTAAGAATCTCGTTTATGTCGGCTGTTCGTTTCACTTCTTTCTTGTCTTACGTTTGGTGACAGGAGTATCGACCACAAAGTGGTCGTATTCCTCCCAATTGGCGTGCATCTTCTTGTCGAGTTCGATAAGTTCTTTGAGGAACGGATAGCGTTCCGAGTCGGGACACGGCGCAGTGTCCAACGACAAAGAACGGAGTTTGAGATGCAGTTCACGCATACGTTGAAGAATGGAAAGATTCTCAACGTACTTTGCCTTGATTTCATCAGGCAAAGAGTCGTGGTCGATACGCTTGCCGGTCTTATGCTCATCGGCATTAGCCGCAAGCGAAATTTGTTCAGCAACAATCACATCGACTTTCTGCTGCATCTCCTCGACTTGAGAGTGAGTAAGGGCTTGAACACGGAAGTTGTAATATTTTTGGATTTGATAATCCACAAAATCGTGGCGGCGGTCGAGTTGAGCAACGATGTTGCGATACATAATCTGATTGCCGCTGAGCTTCAACAGATAGAGAGCACCAACGGAGTAATCTCGTTGGTCGCTCGGAGTTTCAAGCCACTGCTTTATGAGTTCAGTAAATTTGTGGTCCATTATAGTTTGTTATTAATGCCGGCGAAGAACGTGCAGTTCTTGCCGAGTGAAACGAGTAAATTCTGCATCGAAACGAGCGTTTGCCCTGTCGTGACGAAGTCGTCAAAGACAATGATGTTGCGATGCGGCGGTATGTTATTGGCGGTGAAAACCGTCCCGACGCGGTGCTTTGAGGGAGCGAAAGCACAATCCTCAAAAAACGGCAAACCGAGTTGCTCGGCGATGCGAATAGCAATGAGCGTAGCGAAGTTGCGTTCCTTATGGCGACGTTTCGGCGTAGTCACCACAGCGAAGTCATCAGGCGAGAGAAACGAGCCGAGGACGGAGCGGATAAGCGGAGTGATGTTGTCGGCGAAAAAGCCGACCATATCATCATCGCCTTTGATGTCGGTAAGAGTACGACCGTACACCGACTTTTTCCAAAGCGTGATAAAAAACACACCTCCGCGGTTTGTGATACGCATACGATTCGGAGCGAAGTCGCATCGAGCTTCGGCAGCATCGAGTTCTTTCCACGCCTTGCGTTTCTTCTCCTCGAACAAGTCTTTCGACTTGTCGGAAACTAAAAGAGCGCCAAGTTCGGGAACATCGAGCGATGGCACTTCGATGTCGTTCAACATCTCGTCCAAAGCAATAGCCCCCGGCTTGGCGTTCTGTTCAATCATCTTATGCTTCACCTGAGCAGTCGATGTCGCCGTCCTCCGTTTCGATAGTGCCCTTGTAGAAAGGAGCGGGCACTTCGTCGGTCGCTTCAACGCTGATAGTCGTTGAAGTGGTCCCGGTGGCACCTTGACCGAGGTCTTGGGCGACAGTCGATTTAGTGCTCCACTTGTCGTTGCCGAGCACACGATAGTTGCCTTTCATATCCTCGACGATAAACACGTTGTCGGAGTTGTTGATGTAGGCGGCAGCGGCGGAAGCGTCAGCACCGACGCCCGGGTGAACGGCAGTTAACTTGTTCAACTGGGTTTGGCTTGGGAGTTCACCCTGCGCCTCCGAAGTGAGCTGCGACTTGTCGGGAAGTATGTCGATATACTTCCACTTCTGGTCGGCAACGAGCGTGAACGAGCCTTCAAGAACAGCCGAAGTGACACGACCGTTATCGTCACGCGGCAAGGTCGGGAACGCAGCTATCGCGCTTTTGGCGAGATAGTAGATTCTGCGTTTCACGCCCGGCAGTTCAGGCGTACCCTGACACCAGCCGAGCGATTTCTGTATTGACATGCAGTTTGTAGCCATATTATTACCGATTTATGGGTTAAACAGGTTGACCGAGCTGTCTGTCGGCGTTGAAACCGTTAAGACCGAGCACAAACATATCGTGCGACTCGATGCCGAGGAACTGCACACCGAAGAACATAGTAGCGACGTAAGAAAGCACGAAAGGAGCATACTCCTTGACCATGATGCTTTCGAGGTCGCTCATCTGGTCGAAGCCAACGAGCATATTGCTCTTGGTTGTGATGTGGATTAGCTTCGAGTCCGCCTTGTTAGGCAGAGGAATGAACGTCATGCGGTTGTTCGAGCCTTCAACCGAAGTCTGGTTGTAGGCGGTGTTATACGAGAGGCCGGAGTGCGTGAGCATATACGCCTCGTTGTAGAAGTCCACGATGTACTGCGGACAGAACACGATAAGGTCTTTGGCACGCAAATGCGGGTCGAGACCCCAAAGAACCTCCTTGAACACGTCAATCACGTTGTTCACGGTGATGTCCTCGTTCAACTTCGCATAGTTCTTTTTAGAATCCGAGATGTTACCGGCTTTGATTTCCCGAGCAGTGATAGTATCGAAGCCGTCGAACAGGTCTTTCGTAGTGTCGCCGTTGGCGTTACGAATACCGTTCCAGATAGCATCGTTAAGATGCTCCGAGAGACCGCGAGCGATAAGAGCGAGGACGTGCTTTGCCGTTGGGGTTGACATCTGACCATCGCCCTTTGTGGCACCTGTGCCGAGCAAAGTTGAGATAGCCGAGTTAGGCTCGAAATTGGCGACAACCGAACCGAAATAAGTTTCGAGAGTTCGGTGCGTGAGGTCGAGATTGAAGTCAACCGCACGTTTCGGGTTGTAAGGAGCGAACTGCGCATCGCCTGTAAGCGTGCCGACGCTTTCCTTGTAGCGGATGCCGGGGCGAGAAGTCATATACTTCAGAGTGTCCTTACAACCGAAAATCGGCAGATAAAGCAACTCCGAGCGGTATTTGTGAGCCGCCTGTTGATATTCTTCCGGCGAGAATGAGAATTTACCAGCCATAGTTTTACTTTTGGGGTTTAGTTAATAATTTTTCAGTGATTAGGTGCATCAGGTTATCAGCAGAGTGTCCTTTAACCTCTAACCATATAACCTTTTAACCTACGGCGCAGCCGTTAAACAATTTCGTTGTAGAGTTCACGCGCAGCGTTCACCTTGTTGCAGTAGTTGTCGAAGTCCGATGTTTCAGAGGGCTTGTAGTCCTGCTTAGTGTCATCGACAATGGCGGTCGTAGTGGCAGCAGGAGCAGCCTTTAGTGCTGCAATCTGCGCTTCAAGGTCGGTTATGACCTGGAGTTTCATTTCGAGAGCCTTGTCGAGAGCTGTAAGCTGTTCATCGGTCAGCGAGGCTTTGCCGTCGGTGAGTGCGATGCTTTCAATGGCGAGCAGCGCACAGATGGATTTGTAGTTCTTGTTCATAGTGAGTTGGGGTTTGGATTTACTTTGGAAAATGGCAGCCATCTTCTCGAAGAAAGAGAGGATAGGATTCTCCTTTTCTTCGACAGGAACGTCGGGCAGCGGCATACCGGCGGCAGCCATTGCCGAAGCGACAGCGTCGGTGAGCACGGGAGCCGGCTCGTCGTCAAGGTCGGTGATTTCATCAACGAAGCCCCAGTCGAGGGCGTCCTTGGCAGAGAGCCAGCCGCCGACTTTCATCAAGTCGAGCAGGCATTGCGTCTTTTTCTTGCATTTCCCGGCATACATCGAGGCGATGTTCACGTCGAGCTTGTCAAGGTCAGCAACAGCCTTTTCGCAGTCGGCGATAAGGGTGCGGAATTGGTCGGCATTGAGGCTTCCCCATTCGAAGAAAGCCGTCGAACACTTGTGGACGAGGTACATGGCGTTCTTGTCAATGGAGATGTGAGCCGCGCCGAGCGAAGCGATGGTTGCGGCGGAAGCATTCATGCCGACGAAGTGAACGCTGACCTTGCCGTGGTTCTTGAAAGCAGCGGCAATGGAGAGAGCGGTGGCAAGGTTTCCGCCGAGAGAGTCAATCAGCACGTTCACATCCTTGCCGGCATTCTTGGCGAGGACGTAATCGACATAATTTCGGTCAAAGTCGGCACCGCCGACGAAGCCTTTCAGGTGAAGATTGTATTGAGTTTGCGGCATAACACATTTTGTTTTGCCACAAAATTACCTATCTTATAATAGTGATGAAAAGACACCTAAAACACTAAAAGAGCCGCCTTTGAGGCGACCCTTTCGTTGTGATTGACACTATTTTAATAGTGGCGGAAAACGTAGCCGTTGTCGTAATAGTAGTCATACATGAACAAGTCGCGGGCGTAAGCGTCGTAGTCGAAGTAATTGGCGAGATGCCCCATCTGCTTTTCGAGGTCATAGCAGTCGTTTACGATTTCTCTGGCGAAGTCTTCCTCGCTGTCGTACTCTCCGACGTAGCAGTCCTCGAAATGTTCGAGTTCTTCGCAGCCCCAGTCGATGAAAGCGTCCACAGCGTCCGGCGAATACTTCTCGCACATGTCGCTGTATTCTCTTACTGCCTCGAAGCTGTCCTCGTCGAAGCTCGATTCGTCGTACCATTTCTTGGGGAACGCCTCGTAGTCCTGGAACATCAGTTCCGGATCTTCCTCGTCGGCGTGGATTGCGAAGCAGAAGTTGATAAAGTCGTCGTAGTCGTAGAACGTGGTGAGGTCAATCCACAGACCGCAGATGCCTTTCTCACCGCTGTATTTGCCGTATGTGCCGCAGTAGATGCTGGGATTGCCGGAGCAATCGCTTTTGTGTTCACCTATTGCGTCGATGAGTGTTTCAGGCGTAAAGCCGAGTTCTTCGAGGCGTGCTTCCACCTCTGCCGTGATTGTCAAGTCGCCGAATTGTAATCTGATAGCCTTGATGTTTTGAATTGTACTTTTCATTTGCTTAAAATTTTAAATTTTACACTGCCACAAAATGGCATTGTGAGCGGATTGCCGCAAAAGCAAGGGTGATTGCGTCGTTGCAGGGTACCGAAACGGCGAGGAACACGGAGTGCAAACTTGCCCTTGCTGTTCCGCGGTATGCCATAACTTTGCGGCGTAAAATAAAATTTAGCGAATGAAAACCCGCAGGGTCAAAACGAGAGGCGAAAGAGGACAAAAGGTGATGCAGACAATAGGCAGAGCGTGGCGCACGTTCCACTTGGAGCCGTCCGAAACACCATTGACGCAATAAAAAAGCGGTTGAAATCCCTGCATCGCGGCACGGAAGGCAAAGCGGTGGACGGCAGATGCTTTATGGCTTAGACCTTACCACACTCGCAGACACAGACACCAAACTTCACTGCAACGCAAAGCCGATGAGGAAGCCGCTTGCAGGACGGAGAGGACGTACCCAATGGTGCGACGCTTCGGCGAGGTGCGGCAGTAAGAGATACTTGTGCGGAGTTATTCGACAGCGTGGGCTGCATCATCGGCACAAAGGGGCGAAAGAAGAACGAGAGAGGACTGCCACCACGGAGAGCGCGTAGCGGTCAGCGAGGGAAACGTAGCCGAGAATATGACCGTTCCACGAAAAGCCGATAGGGCAAATCGCCTCGACTACAAAGCCACGGCTGCGACAATGAATGACTGCACGGCAACGGCCACACTTTCCGCTTTATCAATCACAACAACAAGAAAGGTGTCGCCTCAAAGGCAGCTCTAAAAACGAAAAAAGCCGTCTATTCATCACGAACCGACGGCAAGACATATCAATCTTTCTTACTTATGACATTGGGATTGAGTGTTCAATATGGAATGCTCATAATATCATTTATCGCACGGCACGAGCGATTTAATCGCTTTGTGCGTGATTTCGTAGATGAAGCCGGCACCCTCGCCGTCGGCATCGCCGAACGAGATGGTGAGTTTGACCACCGGGAACGGCGTCTCACGAGCACCGATGATGTAGGAGTTACCGTCAATGGCGGTAACGACGAAAGCAAGGTGTTCTTTCAGCGGCAGCAGGTCCTCCGAGGCGAACTTCAGTTTCGCCGTGTCCGTGCGGTTGCCGCCGTCGTTCTCCGTGACACACTCGCAAGTCGGTTCATCGAAGAACGGCACATTGTGAATTTCGGTAAGTACAGGCACCGGCATCATCGCAATGCCACGCAGAGCGATGTCATTCACAAGGTGCTCACACCTTACCCAGCCAATCTCCTTAACTCCCGGCAATATTTGTTTCGTTGTTCTCATATAAGTGTTAAAAAAAAGTGTTACATACTCTTCCAAAATAGGGGGTATTAACTCCACCACATAAGTTACGATTTTTTTGATTTTCTTTTGTAGGCTTCCCTTTGGAGATAGTTCTTGTGTTGCCTGATGTAGATTTTTGCGATGGAGTTCCAGTTAGTATCTGTGATTTCGATACCGTGAGCTTCCATCCAAGCATAAATCAATTCATCTCGGCGGCGACCGATATAGCCATGTCGGTGCAAGTCCGTCCACAACTCAATAATGAAGCGGTCGCGTATCGTTCGCTTTAGAATATCCAAACCTTGCCGTGAAAGATAGTTGTAGTTTTTGGGAGGCTTAGCCTTATACTCCGGCAATACGATTTCCACGTTGCTGTTTTCTTTGAGATTCGGTCTTGCTCCGGGAGGCAGTTTCAGTAGATACGTAGCCAGTATTCTTCGTTCAACGGAGTTTTTGCGAAGCACGATAGGCTGCGTGCCGCCGGAATCGTGAATAAACCATTGAGCGAGATATGGCTCGAGGTCCAGATAGATGAAAAACTTTTTTTCTGTATCTTCTTTTTCCTTTTTCATACGGCAAAGTTATCGGCGGTAAGTAACATCTTGAAAGACGATGACGTGCAGCATCTCGTTGAAGCGGTCAGCGATACGGTCACCATATTTCTTTCGGATTTCTGAAGGTGTGAGGTTCGTTGTGATGAACGTGAACGACTGGGATTCGTAGCGATGTTCGATGAGCCTCACGACGGGGTAGATTGGATTGCCATAATCAACGATTTCGGCAGGTTCTGTGCCGAGGTCGTCAATGCCGAGCATTGAGAGCCTTTTTAGGTCTCTAAATGCCTCCACGTCATGGGCGAGGTCTGTAATCTCGCAAGCGTGAATAATCCGCATACGAGGCTTGAAATACTCGTCCATAAACGAGAAGTGCTTATGATAGGCAAGATGGTTCAACGCTTGTTGAAAAGCGTACATAAGCGTCGTCTTGCCGTTGCCGCACGTTCCCGACAGCATAATGCCGAAGCGAGGGGCTTCCGATGTGAGGTATTCGGCAAGTTGCAAAAGGCTCTTTTGAGTGTTTGCGTCAAATTTGAACTGCCGCAACCGGCTTTCCACTTCGATTTTATAGAACGCCGTGAGCAGAGTTACAGCATCGTCCGCCGACATATTGAACCTAAAACGACTCTTGAAAGTCATCTGCCGTCTTAGCACTGACTCCAGTTCCGCGACGCGCTTCATATTTATCGCCGCCGGCTTTTTGTCTTGTTCTTCCATAATCAGCATTATTTTTCGACTCCGCGGCATTTTCAAGAACTTTGCTTACCCAGTTGTAGAAGTGCTGTCGGTAGTCGTTGCAGTCCTTGTGGAATTTATTTTTTATGAGCATTGTCTTGCTAAATTCTTCATAGAGTTTTTTGAGCATTTGCATTTCAATGTGAAGGCTCACTGCCACATCCTCGAAGAATTTCTCATCGCTTTTTAATTGCTCAATAAAAATTAAATCTTGTTCGCGCGAGAGTGAGAGATTAATATTATTATTTATTATTTTTTCTTCTTTTTCTTTATTATGTTTCGATTTTCGTTCTACTTTTCGTTCTACTTTTCGTTCTGCCGAATCCTCGAAAAGCTGATATTTCTCATAATTTACGATAGTAATTAACGACCTTTTTGCGCTCGTTTCACGAGTAATCATACCTTGTTCTTCAAAGAGTTTCAACAGGGCGAGAGTTGTTTCCGTGCAGTAGCCCCATCGCCCATTCAGCTTGCGAATGGAGGTTGCTATCTGCCCTCTGCAAATGGTTACTGACTCGTCCTTTCCCCACGGAATGGTGCGAGGCTCCCACGCTGCTTCAAACAGCAAGTAAAGCCACGCTCTTAACCGCCGTGGTTCTTCCCATAGCCAGTGGTTTTGAATTTCTCGATGCAGCTTGATGTAGCCTTTCATACCGTGCAGCTCTCAATCGATTCATCTTTACGTTTTTTCTTGTCGTTTATTATAGGCGGCTTGCAGCCGAAAGTAGCCTCATAGCCTTTGGCTTGCAGGCTATCAAGGATAACTTCAAGTTCTCCCTCGGTTTTAGGCTGCTTGGTTGTATTGAACCAATATCGCAGGATTTCAATAGCCGGATAGATGATAGTTTCGCTGTCATCATCGAGGCGAGTGTTACGGATTTTGCCCTGTTCTGTTTTCTTCCGCAGCGAGTCGCGGCAGCAGCCGAGGTGCATACAAGTAAGGTCGATTGAATACGTACCATACTTGGTGACATTGGGTGGAGTTGGTGGTAACATATATGTATATTTAACTATATTTTTGAAAAAATCGGCATAAATCGTCAATTATTCGGCAAAAATCTTTGCCAATTCAAAAATTCTTCGTATATTTGCATTCGTAAAAGATAGGCAATCTTTACAACTATATCGCTATATATCGTCAAATTTTCTGCAAATATAGCGATATATTCCCGATATGCCAAATAAATTTGCAAAAATATTTCAATATTCAATATCAATCTAATGGCACAAAAATTCGATTTGAAGAAGTTTCGCCAATCTATGGGTCTGAAACAAAGTGAATTGGCCGCGATACTTGGACTACCACAAAGCTCTATTTCCTCAATGGAAAGCGGAAAAACACAAGTGTCGCAGGTCTATATCAACAGATTGGTCGAAAAAATGGGAGTTACCAACATAGAGGAGTTTTATTATGATGCGAGCGAGTGTGTGAGCATTCATAATGAAGGAAATGTTGGTGACAATAACGGATATAGCAACTATAAGAATGTTGTAACCCCTGCACCTACCGATGGAATATTACTGACCAAAATGGCGGTGTTCGAGCGTGACCTCGCCGAACTCAAAGAGCAGTTAATAAAGAAGGATAATAGATGCGATGAGCTTCAAGAAGAAGTGATGCGTCTAAATCGCCAGCTCACAGCCTTTCAGGTGCTTTGTGCTCGTCAAGGCATTGATTTCGAGCACATTTTGGAGATAAAATAAAAGATTGAAAAAAACTTGAAAATTTTTAAGTACCAAAACGATAACAAATTATTAATCAGGCTCTTGGCTTGAAATTTACTAAAGTCTGGAAAGCGTGTAATCGTCAAAAGCGATTCGGGAGTTCGAATCTCCCTCACTCCGCCACCACAGGCTGCCCACCACGGCAGCCTTTTTCATTCCCCCCCCCAAAAAAAAAATTCAACCCATGGAAACCGATACAAAATATCACACCTATTAAATCCATTTTAATCCGATTCACACCTATTTTTTATTTATTTTAAATTGGTGAAAATTCGGTTTAAATGAATTAAAATAGGTGTTCCCCCTATTTCTTATGGCTCAAGCATTTTAATATGGTTATCAAAAAAAGTAAGTAGTTTCACTAAAATATTGTATATTTGCTTTGTATTAAATTGACGACTCAAGGATGATACACATTTGGCTTGACGAAAGTGATAAACATGGGAGTTACTATTCAAATTTTTATGGTGGCATTCTTGTTGTGTCCGAACACCGCGCCGAGGTTTTAAGAAGAATGACTAAAATAAAAGAGGAACTTGGCATCGTTGATGAAATCAAGTGGCAGAAAGTGAACGCCTATCACTATGAGAAGTATGTGAAATTGGTTGATGAATTATTTGAAATGGGCAAAGCAGGAATGCTTAAAATTCGTATATTTTTCCGACACAACCAGTTTGAGCCAGAATTGACTCCCGAAAAAAGGAAAGAAGAATATCCGATATTGTATTATCAATTTATTAAGTACGCTTTCGGTTTAGTGTTCGCAAACGACACCGAGGGCATCAGACTGTATTTAGACGAGATTCCCTTAAATCAAAGTGATAAGCAAAACTTTGTGAGCCATCTATATTCGCTAAATAATGATTCTGAATTTAAGGCGAAAGGCATTAGATTTGTGGATAAAGGCATATCGGAAGTGGATTCAAAGTCTCACTTGCCGCTTCAATTTATGGATGTGATTCTGGGCGCGATATGCTTCAAGCTAAATGAAAAAGATAAACTCAAATCAGACGGTGACGAAAGACCTGGAAAACGCACAATTTTGAAACTGAAACTATATAAGCACATTAATCAAAAAATTAGAGAGATTTATCCTGACTTTAATATAGGTATCAGTACGCCTATCAAATTGGAAAGCGATCGGTGGTTTCAAGTTTATAGACATTGGAGCTTCAAGCCGAAGCATCATGTTCGCAATTTGACACGAACCAAAAGGGCAAAAAAATAGTCCTGCGCAACCTACACTTGTGAGCTACGCACTTTTCACGTAGCCGTTCAGTTACGACAGGATATTTTTCTATTGCAAAATTAGTGATTATTTCGGATTAATCATAAGAAAAACAAGGGATAACGGAGAAATATTAGTTAAAAAAATCAAAACTGATTCTTTTGAGAAATGGGACAGGGATATATACATATTTATACCGGGAATGGTAAGGGGAAGACTACTGCTGCCTTTGGGCTGGCGGTCCGTGCGTTGTGCGCTGGCAAGAATGTGGCGATTGGGCAGTTTGTGAAATCGATGAAATACAACGAGACTAAGGCGGAAGCACTGTTCAACGGCGCAAACCCCGACTTCGGGCGGCTACATATCGAGCAGTTGGGCTATGGTTGCTGCCTCGACAGAATGCCCGATGAAAGGGATAGGCAATCGGCAAAAGACGGACTTGCCGTTTGCCGTAGATGGTTGCGCAGTGGCGAGTGGGACGTGGTGATTCTTGACGAACTCACCATCGCTACCAGCATGGAACTGCTGTCGGTGGACGAAGTGCTTGATTTGCTTTCGGAGAGGAATCCCGCCACAGAAGTGATCATTACCGGCCGTTATGCGCCACAGCAGCTGATCGACGCAGCCGACCTCGTGACCGATATGCAAGAAGTGAAGCACTACTACACCCAAGGCGTGCTCTCACGCCCCGGCATTGACAGATAATAATGGTTCAGTGGAACATTCCTGGGGATAAATTATGAAATGTTGCCGAATTATGAATGGAATCAAAAACAAAAACACAAAAAACAGCCTTGGGGCAATGTGGAATGCTTCGCATTTGGCGGTGCGACTGTGC
>OGPL01000458.1_pt1 | contig 43313 bp, 27 predicted proteins | sample 1552901 | NCBI WGS metagenome assembly OGPL01 (sample SAMEA2580244, study PRJEB22360) | human gut metagenome | biome: human gut; feature: human-associated habitat; material: faeces | place: Denmark | collected 2008/2010 | reverse complement strand
TTAAAAGCATTGACATATATTCTCTTTTATAAACTCTTAACAAATAAAATTTTCACTATTGCTTGCAATAACTTAATCGAATTATAACTTTAGTTCATAATTCCCTTAACAAAAAAGAGACTTAAAAAAGCCTCTTTTTTCTACTCTTGATTTGCAAGTCTCTTGTAGTTGTTTAGTCTTTCAATTGCATCAGCATGTGTCTTTTCAAATAATTGATCAGCCACTTCTGGGAAAGATTTAGCAAGAGATGCATATCTTACTTCACCCATTAAGAATTCTTTAAAATCGCCCTTAGGTTCTTTAGAGTCTAAACTAAATGGATTTTTTCCTTCAGCTTTTAAGCTAGGGTTATATCTATATAATGACCAATATCCGCAATCAACAGCCTTCTTAGCTTCTGCTTGTGAATTTGTCATACCAGCTTTAATACCATGGTTAATGCATGGAGCATAAGCTATTATTAATGATGGTCCATCATAGCTTTCAGCTTCTGCAATAGCTTTAAGTGTTTGATTCTTATCAGCACCCATACAGATTTGAGCTACATATACATAACCATAGCTCATTGCCATCATACCTAAGTCTTTCTTCTTAGTTCTCTTTCCTGATGCAGCAAACTTAGCTATTGCAGCAGTTGGAGTAGCTTTCGAAGATTGTCCACCAGTATTTGAATAAACTTCTGTATCGAATACAAATATATTTACATTTTCTCCTGAAGCTAGTACATGGTCAACTCCGCCGTATCCTATATCATAAGCCCAACCGTCTCCTCCAAATATCCATTGAGATCTCTTAACCAAGTATTCCTTGTCTTTTAATATTTCTTGTGCTATTGGAGCATCGCATCCTTCTAAGGCAGCAACCATATCCTTTGCTCTTTCTCTAGTTCCCTCAGAATTATTCATGTATTCAAGCCATGCTCTTAATACTTCCTTTACATCTTCAGATATTTCTTCTTCTAAAGCATTTTTAACATTTTCAGCAATTCTATTTCTTATTGCTTCAACACCTAAGAACATACCTAAACCATATTCAGCATTATCTTCAAATAAAGAGTTAGCCCATGCTGGTCCATGTCCTTCTTGATTTACAGTGTATGGTGTTGATGGAGCAGAACCACCCCAAATTGATGAACATCCTGTAGCATTAGCTACCATCATTCTATCACCAAATAATTGAGTAATTAGCTTAGCATATGGAGTTTCTCCACAACCGGCACAAGCACCTGAGTATTCAAGCAATGGTTGTTCAAATTGACTTCCTTTAACTGTAGCTTTCTTCATAGGATTTGCTTTATTTTTAACCTTATCTGTAGCATAATTCCAAGGTTCTATTTGATCATGCTGAGTTTGTTGTGGTTTCATTATCAATGCTTTTCCTGGTGCTGGACAAATTTCTGCACAATTTCCACATCCTACACAATCTAAAGGACTTACCCCTATTGTAAAATACTTAAGTTCTGGATCTTTAACTCCTTTAGCATTTAATACTTTAAAATCTTTTGGTGCATGTTCTCTTTCATCTTCATTTAATAAAAATGCTCTTATTGTTGCATGAGGACATACATAAGCACAGAAGTTACACTGGATACAGTTGTCTGCGTTCCATGTCGGGACAAAGGCTGCCACACCGCGTTTTTCGTATGCGGCCGTACCTTGCGGCCAAGTACCGTCCTCGATACCCTTGAATGCGGAAACTTTCAGCAAGTCGCCGTCCTGTGCATTGATGGGGCGTACCACTTCATTGATGAATGCAGGGTCGTCGTTGGGCTGTGCAGCGTCTGCAGCGAGATTAGCCCATGCCGGGTCTACGGCCAGTTCCTTGTATTCACCGCCGCGGTCTACGGCAGCATAGTTCTTGTTCACCACATCTTCACCCTTCTTGCCGTAGGACTTCACGATGAACTTCTTCATCTGTTCTACCGCCAGGTCTACCGGGATGACACCGGTGATACGGAAGAATGCAGACTGGAGGATGGTATTGGTACGGTTGCCCAATCCGATTTCCTGTGCAATCTTGGTGGCGTTGATGTAATATACCTTAATATTGTTCTTGGCAAAGTAAGCTTTCACCTTGTTCGGCAGGTTCTTGGCCAGTTCTTCGCCTTCCCAGATGGTGTTGAGCAAGAACGTGCCGTTCTTCTTCAATCCGCGGGTCACATCGTACATGTGGAGGTAAGCCTGAACGTGGCAAGCCACGAAGTTAGGCGTGTTCACCAAGTAAGTGGAGCGGATGGGAGCGTCTCCGAAACGCAAGTGAGAGCACGTGAAACCGCCGGACTTCTTAGAGTCGTAAGAGAAGTAAGCCTGACAGTGCTTGTTGGTGTTGTCGCCGATAATCTTCACGGAGTTCTTGTTGGCACCCACCGTACCGTCGGCACCCAAGCCGTAGAACTTGGCTTCGAACATGCCTTCGCCACCCATGGCCACCTCTTCTTTCTGAGGAAGCGAAGTGAACGTCACGTCGTCCACGATGCCGAGGGTGAACTGGTTTTTCGGTTCCGGAAGAGCCAGATTCTCGTACACGGCCAAGATTTGTGCCGGAGTTGTGTCGTTAGACCCGAGGCCGTAACGTCCGCCTACGATAACCGGGGCGTTTTCCTTGCCGTAGAAGCATTCCTTTACATCCAGATACAGCGGTTCGCCGTTGGCGCCCGGTTCTTTTGTGCGGTCCAGTACGGCAATCGTCTTGGCTGTGGCCGGAACGGCTGCCAGGAAATGCTTGGCCGAGAACGGACGATACAGGTGAACGGCTACCAAGCCCACCTTTTCGCCTTGTGCGGTCAAGTGGTCGATGGTTTCGCGGATGGCTTCGGTTACGGAACCCATGGCGATGATGACGCGTTCTGCGTCTGCGGCACCGTAGTAAGAGAACAGGCCGTATTTGCGGCCGGTGATTTCAGACACCTTGTTCATGTAGTCCTCTACGATGGCAGGAACTGCGTCGTAGTAATTATTGCAAGATTCACGGTGAGTGAAGAACGTGTCGGGATTTTCGGCCATACCGCGTGCCACCGGATGTTCGGGCGACAGAGCACGGCTGCGGAACTCCTTCAAGGCCTCCTGGTCTACCAAAGGAGCGAGGTCGTCGTTCTCCAGCATTTCAATCTTCTGGATTTCGTGAGACGTGCGGAAACCGTCGAAGAAGTTCAGGAACGGCACGCGGCTCTTGATGGTAGACAAGTGTGCCACGCCGGCCAAATCCATCACTTCCTGTACGGAACCTTCGCACAACATGGCGAAACCGGTCTGGCGGCAAGACATGACATCCTGATGGTCACCGAAGATACACAGTGAATGAGAAGCCAAGGTACGGGCCGACACGTGGAACACGCAAGGCAGCAGTTCGCCTGCAATCTTGTACATGTTCGGAATCATCAGCAACAAACCCTGGGATGCCGTATAAGTCGTGGTCAGCGCACCGGCCTGCAACGAACCGTGGACGGCTCCGGCGGCACCGCCTTCCGACTGCATTTCCTGTACCAACACTGTTTCGCCGAAGATGTTCTTACGGCCCTGTGCTGCCCATTCGTCCACGTATTCTGCCATGGTCGACGACGGCGTGATGGGATAGATGGCTGCAACTTCTGAGAACATATACGAGATATGCGCTGCGGCCTGGTTACCATCACAAGTGATAAACTTTTTTTCTTTTGCCATAATAATGATTAATATTACGAGATTAAACTACAATTTCTTTATTTTCTCTTTAGTATAGGAATCCGAACAACCATATCGGTATTTCGTTTCCGTGCCCTATTTCTATCTTATGCCGGGCATATATCGTTTCGGCGTTTCGCCGTCGTTCTTCGTTGGGGCAGATTTTGAATCTCAGATTTTCGTCCACCAAAAACGAGGTGCCCTTTTCTCCCTTGTTCAGTTTATGGTCTTTCCACATCGTGTTTTGGAAGAAAGTCTCCAGGATGTCCTGTTCTTCCAGGCGGCACGGGTAGATGACGTACATCAGATTGCTGTTGTGCATCATGATTCGGGCCGGTTTTTTGGGAAAGGTTTCCCCCTTCGGGTAAATCATGTTGATGAGCCGTGCGTCGGCCAGATACTTGATGTAGTTCATAACCGTGGCCCGCGACGTGTGGATGTCTTCCGCCAATTGGCTGACGTTGGGAGCCACCGGACTGTCTATCGCGAGCAAATATAGCAATTTTTTGATTTTTGCCAAATATTTCAGCTCGATTTGTTTGATGAGCAAGATGTCCACTTCGAGCATCATGTTCATGGTCTTGAGCAGATTTTCAGAGAAATTCCGCTTTTCCAGAAAGAACGGGTAGAAACCGTGGTGCAGATAGTCTTGGAAGAACTTCAGCGGACTGGCTTTAGGCAGGATGCTGCGCACGATTTGTTCATGACGGTTCAGGATTTCGTCGAGCGTATAAGACGGGAAGTCATTGCCCGTCTGCAAGTTGAGAAACTCGCGGAAAGAAAATCCTCTCAGGTTGTATGATTTCACCAGTCCGTTCAGTTCCGGGTTCTCCGTCTTCAGCCGCATGACGGAAGAGCCGGTGAATACGATTTTCAGTCCCGGCAGCGTGTCGTAGCATTTGCGCAGGTCTGTGCTCCAGTCCGGTTGTTTGAACACTTGGTCGATCAGCAATACTTTTCCTCCGCCTTCGTAGAACTCCGTGGCGAATTCGGCAATCCCCTTGCCCTGAAAATAGAAATTGTTCAGATTGATGTAGAGGCATTTCCGGTCTTCCACGTGGAAATGTTCTTTGGCGTATTGCAGAAGGAAAGTGGTCTTTCCTACTCCGCGTGTACCTTTAATACCAATCAGACGGTCGTTCCAGTCTATCTCGTCCATGAGGGCGCGACGGACAGGAGCGTGGGTATGCTCCACAAGGTACGCATGTGTTCTGAAAAAAGACTCCATTCTTTGGTACTTGATACAATTTGCAAAGATAGTGTAAAACCGCAAAAGTGCAAAGTCGGGTTGGCAAAATCTTTGTTTTTTCTTCATTTTGCATCTCGAAATGCGAGGGTTGTCAATTTGTCAATCCCGGCCTTGCAGGATTGAACCATTTGAACCGGAAGACGGAGGCGTGCGGAAATACGCGATTCTCGCACGTCGGGGGAATGACATTCTGAAGCTCCTTCGGCCTGTCGGGCTTTCAAAATGTACGGCATTCGGGCACGGCGTGCGTACGGGGTCGGGATTCGTGGAAGCGTGAAACGGCATCCGTAGGGCATCCTGTCATTCGTTTTTTGTAGTCCGATGCGCTCCGTTTAGGAGAAAAACGAGCCTAAGAGGCATATCTTTTTTCTGTTTTCAGGGCTTTTCTCCACCTGCATGCAGAGAAAGATGCCCCACCATGAGGACAAAAAAAATGTTTTCTCAGCCGAGCGAAAAATTTTTCGGCTGCGATTGAAATGCGTTTAGGCTGAAAAAAAGCTAAAAACAAGGCTGAAACGTGAATTTATGTATCCGGAAAGGGGTGAAAACAACATGGAACGTAGCCGGAACGTGGAGCTTCTCATTCAGAGAAAGTCCGTAGGGCTTACGTTTTGTCGGTAAAAAGGGCGTATGTCCTTTCATTTGTTTAGTAGGGACGTTTCCTGTGCTTCTTATTCCGCTTGTCGGAAGGACTTTTTAAGCGGCAAACGGGTGCGTCCTAAAGAAATAGGATTTTGCCGTTTGCCGCATCTGAAATGGAAATTAGGTTATGAAATTGGTTTTTTACTGTTTGGCTTCTTCGGGAACTCCTCCCCATCTTTGGTCCAGACGGATGGCCTCTTCGCGGGTGATGCCGATGACGGAACCATGGCGCGGATGGAAGTTTTTGACGAAGGTTTCGGGCTTGGAACTGAAATGCATAAGGTCTTTGCTGCGTTGGAATTCATAGCGTCCGCTGCTGTAAAGGTCGTACATCAGGATGTATTCGTCCGAATCGTTCAGTTTGAATATGCTGGAGCCTTCCACGTGCGTACGGGTTCCGGCATACGCGTCGAGATATGCGAAATGTTCTTTCCACGGGCCGCGCAACGACGGGGCCGTGGCTTGCTGTATGCCGCTTTTCAGCTCTTTGCCGTTCCGGTCTTTGGTATTTCCTTTATAGAAGAAATGATAGGTGCCGTCTTTATGGATGATGTCGCCGTCTATGGCACCGTATTTGGGAGCGAACATCAGTTGAGGCTCGTTCTCGAAGGCCGTGAAATCTTCGTTGGCGTATGCGCAATAGAAATTGAGGGCGGTGTCGTATTCGAAGCGTACGGTGAAGTAGACCAAGTATTTCCGTGCTTCGGGGTCGTAAATGGTTTGGGGGGCCCACACCCATTTGATGTGGGCGAACTTCTCGGGATAGGATTTTTCCAGGTCGATGATGCCGTGCGTCCAATCGGTCAGGTTGCCGGATTTGAGCAAGACGATGCCGGGATTGTATTCCCAACCGTTCTTTCGGGTGAACATGTCTGTGGCCGTGATATAAAAGGTGTGCCCGTCTTCTCCGCGCAGGATGTGCGGGTCGCGTATGCCTCCGGTTTGGGATATTTCGTCCGATGGGATGACGGGGCGGTTCCCGTTCAGGGCTTTCCAGTGTACGGCATCCGCACTCACGGCAAATCTCAGTTGTTCTTGTGTCGCCAGTTCGCCCGAACCTTCAAAGTAAGCAAACAGATAGGCGGTGTAGTCCGGTGTTTTTTGTGAGATACAACTTGTGAGGAACAAGATCGAGGTGCAAGCTAAAATAAAAATGTTTCTTCTCATGTTTTTTGGGTTGATGTTTGATATTTGACAGGGCAAAAGTAGGCTCTTTTTCCCGGAAGGACTGTTTCTCTTGTTGCATATAATGGAAAATTGGTTTCAAAAAAGCGCATTTTGCAATAATGGAGGTGGGGAAATGTTTGTGGTATGAAATGTAAGGAAGATTATAGGTGGAGTGGAAGTAAAGTGTTATATTTGTCGGACGGATTGAGATGTGGAATTAAAAAAACAGTTCGAAGGATGAGATTTATATCTATTTTTTTAGCATCTTTTTGGGTGCTTTCTGCCGCATGGGCACAAGTGTATGAATGGAAAGCGGAGGGAAATCCCGTAGTACGGCACAAATATACAGCAGATCCGGCTACTTTGGTTTATAAGGACACGCTTTGGATTTTTGCTGGCGAAGATTTTGAGGGTAATCAACAACGTACGCACATGGAAAACTGGTGTGTGTTCGCTACGACGGATTTAGTGCACTATCGGGAATATCCCGTACCGTTGCGCGCAGATGAATTCAAATGGTCTTCGGGCATTGCATACGCTTCGCAGGTGGTGGAAAGGAACGGGACGTTTTATTGGTATGTCAGTACCGACCATACGGGTATCGGGGTGGCTGTGTCCGACCGTCCGGAAGGGCCGTATAAAGATGCGTTGGGCAAACCTCTGTTGACCGTGTCCGATTGTTTCGCATCCCAAAAACAGTGGGCTTGCATCGACCCTACGGTTTTGATTGACGACGACGGGCAGGCTTGGATTTTCTGGGGTAACGGGGAATGCTATTATGCACGGTTGAAAGAGAACATGATTGAAATCGAGGGGGAAATCTGCCAAGTGGACTTCGAGGGGTTTGTGTTTGAAGAAGCTCCTTGGGTGCATAAACGCGGCGATAAATATTATCTTTCTTATGCCAGCGGTTTCCCCGAGCGTATTGCTTATGCTATGGCCGACAGTATAGAGGGGCCTTGGGTTTATCAGGGCATTCTGAACGAATGGGCCGGGAATAGTAGCTCGAATCATCAGGCTATTCAGGAATATAAGGGCCGGTGGTACTTTTTTTATCACAATGGTGTCCTAAAAGGAGGAACATCGTGCAGCCGAAGTGTCTGTGCAGACTACTTATATTATAATGCTGATGGTACGATGCGGCGTGTGCAGATGACTTCGGAGGGCGTTTTGCCGGTCGTAAAATAAAGGTTCGGGTTCTGTTTTTCATGTTTCTCCATGACCTTGCATATATTCAATCCCGAGAACGACCTGGCGTTGGCCTGCCCCAGTCCGCATTTCATTCCCCCAGCTTCGGCCCGGCAGATGGCCGACGACCTTTCGGCGTTGCCCGTATGGTGGGCAATGAGGGGCGATGCCGTGTGCGTGGCTTCGGTGAAGGAGGCCCGGCGTTGGGCGGAAGAAGCCGGCGGGATTTGTCCGGAAGTGAGATGGGTCGGGCGCGACGGCTTGCCTTCGGATGCCGACGTTGACCCTTGGGGGTGGAGTCCGTTGATGGTGCAACGTCTGTTGACGGGCGGCGCGGACAGAAGCCGTTTGCCCGATGAAGCGCGTTTGGCGCGTTACCGTGAACTGTCGAACCGCCGTCATGCAGTGGACATGTTGGCTTATTTATGCGATCCCGACTTGGATTTGGGACAGAAGTGGAGGGATAGGCTTTGTGGCGTTTCTTATTACTGTACCGGCGAACAGGAAATCATCCGAAGGATGCGGCAATATCCCGAAACCCTATTGAAAGCGCCGTGGTCGGGCAGCGGAAAGGGCTTGCGTCTGGGACGAGGAGGTTATGTGCCGCCGCTTTCGGGTTGGTGTGGCCGTCAGCTTCGTGAACAAGGCGGGGTAATCGTGGAGCCTGTATATAATAAGGTGTCGGATTTTGCCTTGGAGTTTTATGCCGACGGTGCCGGAGGCGTGCGGTATACGGGGCTTTCGGTTTTCCTGACCACCGCACGTGGCACGTACGCCGGGAATTGGGTGGCGTCGGAAGAGGATAAGGTGCGTTGGCTGACCGATAGGATTCCTTTGCTTTTATGGCAGATGCTGAAAACGGCTGTCACGCACTACTTGGCTGATTGGTTGGGTAACGGCTACAACGGCCATCTGGGTGTGGATATGATGTTGTGCCGCGTACCGGGATCCGAATACCTGTGTGTGCATCCTTGTGTGGAAATCAATTTACGCCGTACGATGGGACAAGTTTCTGTCGATTTGGCTTCTTTCTTGGCTCCCTCTTCGGAAGCGCGTTTTGTGATAGACTATGAGAAGGAAGCGGGGCGGTTGTGGTCGGAGCATTGCCGGTGCGAGGAAGATCATCCGTTATGCTTACGGAAGGGAAAACTCCTTCAGGGATATTTGCCGTTGGTTCCGGTGACCCCCTCCGCACATTACCGGGCGGCGTTGTGGGTCTCCCCCAAGAGTGGAAAAAAATGAGTTTTAAGTTTTTTTATTGCCCTGCAAGTGGGGGCGGGGAGTGGATAACTGTTAACTTTGCATCTCTATTTTATGAATCTTTCTAATCAACCGAAAACGGCTTCTAATAGCTGAAAAAACGCTTTATGGAAACAAAACGAATTGTATTTTTGGACTATCTGCGTGCCATCGCATGCTTTATGGTCATTCTCGTACATGTGTGCGAGGCTTTTTATTTCAATCTGGACGGTATCAGTTTCTCCAGCAATGCCGACCGTTGGTGGATTTCTTTCATCGACAGTTCTCTGCGTCCTTGCGTGCCGCTGTTCATCATGGCATCGGCCTATCTTCTGGTTCCGTTGAAGGACAGTACACCGGTCTTTTTCAAACGCCGCTTCACCCGTGTGTGCATTCCCTTTATCGTCTGGGGGCTTCTTTATGCCTTTTTACCCTTGTTGTGGGGCGGTCACGGTTGGGACGGCGCGAAAACCCACTTGCTCACGTTCCTCTACAATTTCCCGTCCAACGCCATACATCTCTGGTTTGTGTACATGTTGATAGGGGTTTATTTCTTTATGCCGATTTTGTCTCCTTGGTTGAAGCAAGTAGGTCGTAAGGAGGAGCTTTTCTTTTTGGGACTTTGGTTCCTCACTACATTCTGGCATTACGTGAAGCTTTGTGTGCCGGGCGGAGAGATTTACGGAGAATGCAGTTGGAATGATTTCCACATCTTGTATTACAATGCCGGTTATATCGGTTTTCTGTTGATGGCACATTACGTCCGTACCTACATTGACTGGAGTCTGCGCAAGACGCTCGCTGTGGCCGTGCCTGTATTCTTGATAGGATATGCTTTCTCGGTCGGTGCGTTCTATCATCTTTCTTCCGTGAGTTCAGACCCGTTTGTGGTGGAACAGCCTTGGCGTTTTTGTACGCCTAATGTGGCGATGATGACTTTCGCCCTCTTTATCGTATTCAAAAAGATTAACTGGGGCAGCGGGTGGCTCTACCGTGGCATCTTCTCCATTTCAAAGTTGAGCTATGGAATGTATCTTGCACATTATATGGTGTTGAACCTTGTGTACCCTCATGTGGCACCGCATTTCAATACGCCCGGTACCATTTTGGTGGCCGGTATCTTGATTTATGCGATTTGCTATGTGTTGACAAAATTGCTCTCTTATCTGCCCAAGAGTAAATATATCGTAGGATGAGCCTATGCCGCCGGCTTCTTGCCGTGGCTGTGGTGTGATTATGTTATATATAAATATCGAATCATGAAAAACTTTTTTATTGGGTTATGTGTGGCCGGAATGTTAAGTCCCGTGGGGATGTCTGCAGCCGGAGGTGATATCGAAATGGAACGTTTCATATCTTCTCTTTTGGAGAAAATGACGCTGGAAGAGAAAGTCGGACAGTTGAGCCAGTGCTCAGGAGGTTTCGCTACCGGGCCGGACAATACGCAGATAAGCCGTACTGAGGAGGTCGGCAAGGGACTGTTGGGTTCCATGTTGAACGTTTGCGGCGTGAAAGAGACCCGTAAGTTTCAAGAGGCGGCCATGAAGTCGCGTCTTAAGATTCCCATGCTTTTCGGTATGGATGTCATTCATGGTTTCCGCACCGGCTTCCCGTTGCCGTTAGCTGAGGCGGCAAGCTTTGATTTGGAGGCTATCAAAATGGGTGCAAGGTGCTCCGCACGGGAGGCAGCAGCAGCCGGATTGCATTGGACTTTTGCCCCGATGGTAGATATCGGTTGGGACGCCCGTTGGGGACGTGTCATGGAGGGAGCGGGCGAAGATCCTTATTATGGTGCTAAAGTGGCCGCAGCCCGTGTATGTGGCTTGCAAGGTGATGACTTGTCGGCCGACAGTACGATTTTGGCTTGTATCAAGCATTTTGTGGGTTACGGGGCGGTGGTGGCCGGAAAGGATTATAATAGTGTGGACATGTCTTGGGGGCATTTTGCCAATTTCTATATGCCACCCTACAAGGCTGGTGTAGAAGCCGGAGCGGCTACGGTCATGAGTGCATTCAATGATTTCGAGAATCGCCCGTGTACCGGTAACGAAGATTTGTTGCGTGGTCTTTTGAAAGAAAAGTGGGGTTTCCAAGGGTTCGTTGTGTCCGATTGGGGTTCTGTGGGAGAGATGGTTAACCATCGTTATGCCAAGGATCAGAAGGAAGCCGCCAATAAGGCCATCATGGCGGGTTTGGATATGGAGATGGTGTCGGAATGTTATGCCCAAAACTTGGCAGATCTGGTTCGCGAAAAGAAAGTGCCGGAGGCTTTGCTGGACGATGCTGTCCGCCGTATTTTGGAGCAGAAATATAAGTTGGGCCTATTTGACGACCCTTTCCGTTATTGCAATGAAGAACGGGAGCGTACTGTCATCGGAGCGGAGCGGTCGCGCCGGGAGGCACGCTATATGGCGGAGCGCTCTGTGGTGTTGCTCAAGAATGAGGGAGCAGTGTTGCCTTTGGCTTCATCGGTGAGACGCGTGGCGTTGATTGGTGGTTTATCCAAGTCGCAGAAGGACATGTGCGGCTCATGGACGTGTGCCGACGAGAGTAAGGTGGTAACACTTTACGAAGCCATGCAAGAGCGTGGTGTGGAGGTAGACTTTCACGAGGGCTATGATTTGGAAAGTAATGAAATTAAAGATTTAAAAGGAACGCTAAAGGCTGCCCGCCGTGCTGATGTTGTTGTCGTGGCCATGGGCGAACGTTCGGGGGAGAGCGGAGAGATGACTTCCAAAGGAGACATATCTATTCCGGAACAGCAGCAGCGGTTGGTGACGGAATTGGTAAAAACAGGTAAGCCGGTGATTGTATTGATGATGTGCGGTCGTCCCGTGATTTTCAACGAGGTACGTCAGCAGGCACTGGCTATTTTGTGTACGTGGTGGTTGGGCAGTGAGGCCGGACCGGCCATTTGCAACGTGTTGTGGGGAGATTATAATCCTTCCGGTAAATTGCCGATGACCTTTCCTTCGCATCTGGGACAGCTTCCTTTGTATTACCAATATAAAAGTACGGGACGTCCTTATGCGAACAGCGGGTGGTGTGCCAAGTACATTGACATACCCTCCGAACCGGCCTATCCTTTTGCGTTCGGCTTATCTTATACCACTTTTGAGTATTCAGCCTTAAAGGTACTTCCAGGCGATGGCGGGAAGGTACACGCACGTGTGAGAGTGGAAGTGAAGAACACCGGACGCTATGAGGGAGAGGAAGTCGTGCAATTGTATGTGAGAGATGAGGCTGCTTCTATAACCCGTCCGGTCAAAGAATTGAAGGGCTTTGAGAAAATAGCCTTGAAGCCGGGAGAGAGCAAGGAGGTCGTGTTTGATATTACGGACGAGCAGTTAGGCTTTTATGATAATCGGATGAATTTTGTGGTGGAGAAAGGCGACTTCACCTTCATGGTGGGGACGAACAGTAGAGACGTGGATTCGGTATCGTACACTTTATTGTGAGAGTGAAACATCAGATGATAGCAGATAACTGTTGCAGATTGCATGGTAGATACTTCCCTTTTTTATCAGGATGTGTATAGCGTCGTGAAAGAGATTCCGGCCGGTCGGGTGGCGACGTATAAGCAAATTGCCGTTCTGACCGGCTTTCCCCAACATGCCCGTTTGGTGGGTAGGGCTTTGCGTAACGTACCGGATGCGCTAGGCCTTCCCTGCCACCGGGTGGTGAATGGCTGTGGACGCCTTGTTCCGTCCTGGCCGGAACAGAAAGCATTGCTGGAAGCCGAAGGTGTGGCTTTCAGAAGAAACGGAAACGTGGATATGCGGCGTTATGCTTGGAATCCGGATGGAGCGGCATCCGTGACCTTTTGATAAGCGATGCGCGGTGACTGACGGGTATAAATGATGCCGCACTCCCGGAATCCGTTGGTCTTTAACAGGTTTTGCATGATGAGGTTGTCAGCGTGGGTGTCTGCGCGTAAATTGTGGTGTCGGGCAAAACACCATGCGATGCATTGCCGGGCGATACCTTTGGCCTTTCCGTTGGATGCCAGGCGGTGAATCACACCGTATGGAGCCTCATTCAGCCATTTCCCTTCGATATGAGAATAGGTAGGGTCGTTTCCCACCGAAAAGCAAAATGTGGCTACCACGCCGTCCGTTTCGTTTTCGCAGACGAAGCAGTGTCCTTGTCGGATTTCCGTTTCCATGAGTTCTTCCGAAGGATAACCGTCTGTCCATTGGTAGGGGTTTCCGTTTTCCCTCATGAATTTCCGGGCGTGGTCGAATATGCCCATGATGTCGGGCATATCGGTGAATTGTGCAGGTCTGATGTTCATTTTGTGTCGGGTGTGGTGGTGTCTTGTGTCTCTTTTCTTTGTCGTGCCACGGGCGTTTCAAAGTGCGCCCCACAGTCTTTGCATACATATTCCCAATGCGTCGTGCCCGGAGGTGCGCCGGCCAGGATACTGAATATGGCGGCCATGAACGCCCTGAAACTATGAGACTTTTTCAATACGAACTTGATGTGGGGCGAATGGCAGCAGGGGCAGTATTTTAATTGTTCCGGTATCATCTGGTTGCGTTCGAGCAGGGCCATGGCACGTTCATAGTCGTCTTCATACACGAAAATATCCACTCCGGAAATCGTGGGAGTGAATCCGCGCAGGATGTTGGACGTGTTTTCGTTGTGCAGGACGGAGGCGATGCCTTCGTTTTCCAACGCCCCCTGAATCAAACGGGCTTGAAAGGCTCCGTCACAGGTGATAAGTCTGACTGTTTTCATAAGACGGTCGAATTATTTGATAAAATATCCGATGTGTTTTGAGCGTCCTTTCTTGGCTAAGGTTCTGATTTCGTACAGTCCTTTGGCTAAATGCCCGATACGGACACGGCGGCTGTAAGGTGCCGTACTGACGATACGCCCGTACGCATCTACAACCGCTACGTAAGGGCTGTCCTGTTCAGGGATGTCCAAGGTCTGCGAGTCGTGCGGGAGGAACCGCCCTGAGAGGTTCGGTTTGTCGGACCATCCGGACGGGAGCCGTGCCGGTTCGCTTTCATTTCCGAAACGGTCTATGGCCGTTACCGCGAAACTGATGCCGTTGAGGGCGCAGAATTCCTCGTTGATGGGAAGGCTGCAAGAATCCACATTCACGGCAATAAGATTTCGTGCGGAAGCGATGTCCACGGGAGAGGTCTGTGAAGCGTACACGTTGTATCTCACATCTTTTCCACATAGATTATCGACAGACGGCGACCATCGGAGCACATACGTTTGCGCTTCCCGGCTTTTGTGCAAATTTCCCGGACGTTCCGGTGGGATACTGTCCTGGCTGTTACAAGCCGATGGCAGTGCCGGGAAGGGGTAATATACGTCTTTCAGGAAATCAAACAAGCCTTTGTGGTTGTCGTTCAGATACGCGTAACGGAAGAATGCCTGTCCTCCGAGGTCTAAAGACCGCGTGAAATACAACTCACGGGTAATATCCTCCAGCGGCCAGTCCTTTTCTTGCGGACTGAGAAAGTAGATGCCCAATCCCGGGACGACCGGTCGGCCGTAGTCGTTTTCTTTCCAGTCGATAGCGAAAGGGTAGAAATGATTGCCCCGGAAGTACATCATCGGGAACAGCATGTCTTGTATTCCTTCACGCAACCAGCCCTGTGCATCCTGATGCACGGCAGAGTAGGCATTCCAGTTATAGGACGGATAGCGGCTCAGGTTGCTGAATTTGCCCACGGGCGAAGAGCTGACCTTGACCCAAGGTTTGGCAGCTTTCACGGCCCGATACATCGTCCGTACACAGCGGGTCATGTTGTCGCGACGCCAGTCGGCCTTGTTTTGCCTCTTGCCGTATTTGCGGTAAGAGCTCGCATCGTTGAATTTCGCCGCGTTTTCCGGATAACGGATATAGTCGAAATGGATGCCGTCTACGTCATAGTTCGCAGCTATTTCACGGCAGAGGGAAGCCAGATAGTCGGCGGTCTCCGGTTGCCCCGGGTCGAGATACCAACTGTCTCCATGGCGTACGCAAAGTTTGGGATGGGTTTTCAGTACGGAACGGTTTCCCATACGTGTGGCAGCGGATATCTTGAAACAAGGTATGGCTACAAGCCACGCATGCAGTTCCATCCCTCGTTTGTGGCATTCCCGGACGGCAAAGGCCAAGGGGTCATATCCCGGCGCACGTCCCGGAGTGCCGGTCAGGCAGCCGTCCCACGGTTCGATGGCCGAAGGATAGATGACACTCCCCCTCACGCGGGTCTGCAGCAGCACGGTGTTGATGTTCACTTCCTTGAGCCGGTCGAGGATGCGGCACAGTTCATCCTGTTGTGCCTTGATGCCGGCCGGGGATGTAGCTTTGTTCTTCGGCCAGTCCAAACTACTGAACGTGGTCAACCACACGGCCCGGGTTTCCCGTTTGGGGGAGGACAATGGAGCGAAACGTTGCGTGGCCATTGCCGCCAGGCAGCCGGTGATACATATATATAAGGAGAAGATATATCTTTTCATGTAGGTGTATGCAGCTTTATCAGATGCAAAGTTAAGCTTTTCGGGGTATAAAATGAAAGTTTCGGGGACAAATGCCATGGTTTACGATACAATTTATTATTTTTGCGTAATTTAATTGATAACCTGATATGATAACATTCACTACGGCATTGGTGCTTCTGGTATTGGGCTATGCGGTCTACGGCGCCTTTGTCGAAAGAGTATTCGGGGCGGATGCCTCCCGAAAGACACCTTGTTATACGATGGCTGACGGTGTGGATTATACACCGATGCCTACGTGGAAAGTCTATCTCATCCAGTTTCTGAACATTGCCGGGACGGGACCTATATTCGGTGCAATTCTGGGTATCCTTTACGGGCCGGCGGCTTATTTGTGGATTGTGTTCGGATGCATATTCGGCGGGGCGGTACACGACTACCTGTCCGGCATGATTTCCCTGCGGAAGAACGGGGCCAGCCTGCCCGAAGTGGTGGGCGACGAACTGGGGGCGGGCATCCGCTTGGTGATGCGAGTTTTTTCCCTGATTCTGATGGTCTTGGTCGGCACGGTATTTGTCACCACACCCGCCGGGTTGTTGGCTTCCATGACCGGAGACTGGGGCGTATGGGGTTCCGCTTTGTTTTGGAGCGTGGTGATTTTCGTGTATTACGTGTTGGCAACCTTGCTGCCCATCGATACCCTTATCGGACGCATCTACCCTCTTTTCGGCGTGGCCTTGTTGTTTATGGCCGTCGGCGTGTTGGTCGGCATTTTCACCCACGACGGTTGGATGCCCGAGATTACATCGGCTTTCGAGAGCCATCATCCCGATAAGAATCTCTCCATATTTCCCATGCTTTTTATCACGATTGCCTGCGGAGCCATCAGCGGTTTCCATGCCACTCAAAGCCCGATGATGGCGCGTTGCATGAAGAACGAGAAGCTGGGGCGGCGCGTGTTCTACGGTGCCATGATAACAGAGGGCGTGGTGGCTTTGATATGGGCGGCTGCGGCCATTAAGTTTGCAGGCAGTTATGAGGCGTTGGCCGAACTGATGTCGCCGTCGGGAAAATCCAATCCCGCCATTGTGGTCAATGCCATTTGTCAGGATTGGATGGGGACGGCGGGAGCCGTGTTGGCGATACTCGGTGTGGTGGCGGCCCCTGTCACTTCCGGTGATACGGCCTTCCGGTGCGCACGTCTGATAGCCTCCGATTTCCTGCATTACAGGCAAGACACCATTTTGCGCCGCTTGATTATTTCATTGCCTTTGTTTGTCATCGCCGCAGTGTTAATGAATATCAACTTTGATATATTGTGGCGCTATTTTGCGTGGTTTAATCAAACTTTGTCTATCTTTACATTATGGGCGGTTACCGTATGGCTTGCGCGGAAAGGAAAGACGTTTTATGTGACCCTGTTTCCGGCATTGTTCATGACGGCTGTCTGTACGACCTATATACTGGTGGCTCCCGAAGGATTCGGGTTGTCCTACGTGTTGAGTTGCGCAGTCGGGGGAGGGGTGGCTGTACTCTTATTCGGAATGTTCATGAAATGGTATTTACAATTTAAAAAGACAAGGGTATGAAAAGAAGACGGTTCCGGAAATCCACCGTTATCTTGTTGGGATTTACTTTATATTCCGTAGCGGTATATGCTTATTTCATCCCCCGTACGGATATGAGCAGCCGGCATATTTGGGCTACGATGGCCTTGAATGCCGTGATTCTGGTAGCGTTGTGGTATCTTTACCGGCGGCGGGAAAAATTGGCGGACAAACGCGGGCAAGATGTGAATATTAATCAAGAAAAAAGATAATATGAGAAAGTTAATGCTGTCCTTGCTGCTGATGATGGCGGCAATTGGTGCGAAGGCACAATTTGAAAAGGGTACTACGTATGTGGCGGCATCCACTACGAGTTTGGGATTATCCTATAGTTCTAGCGAGAAATTGAATTTCGGTCTGGATTTCACGGGCGGTTATTTCGTGCAGAGCGCGTGGATGCTCTATGGTAAATTAGGGTATGATCATACGCGTTATACCGACCATTTCCAGATGGGAGTAGGCGGGCGTTATTATTTCACGCAGAACGGCATTTATATGGGCCTTGGTTTGCAGTATGAGCATGCCACCAAGAGCGTGAATAATTTGCAGTTGTGTCCCGAAGTGGGATATGCCTTTTTCGTGAACCGTTTCATCACGATAGAGCCGGCTGTGTATTACCACATGAGTCTGAATGACTTCTCAGACGGAAGTAAGGTCGGTTTGAAGTTAGGATTAGGTTTCTATTTCTGATAAGAAACATCCGATAAGGCTGTGCCGGAATACTTGTATAGGTCTTCCGGCACAGTTTCTTTTACCTTCGGGATGGCCGGTTTGTTCCGAGGGATAACAAAAACTGACAAATTGCCGCGTTTGTTCTCGTTTTTATTGCCGAATGACAGATTTTTCCTCTTTTCTGTGAAGTGAAAACCGGATAAAATGAGACGGAAAAACGCGGGTTTTGAATAAATATAAGTTTTAGGCTGCATATATGCGGCCTTTTTCTGTATATATGCGTTTTAATCTCAAGAGAGTGATTTTTCAATCGCAGGAAGAAAAATTTTTTTTCTCCTCTTGTTGCTACGGGTATGTACTGAAATAGAGGTAAAAATGTCTTGTTTCGGGAAAGAAACGAGGCCTTTTCCCCGTTTTTTTCTCTTGTTGGGGGCTGTTCGAGTGACGGATATGGAAATCAGGATGTCAGCAAATTCGGGGATGAAGCTTACGTGCCGGTGGACGGTGTGCGGTTCAATGGCTTTTTCGTCTGTCAGCGTGTGCACGAAAGACGGATATAAGTTGTCATTGGGATAAAAGTCCGATGCGCGAGATTTCGTTTTTTTCGTGTCTGTCGGCGGCGGAGGGGATATGGGCGATTCTCGCAGTGGTCGGCTTGACGTTTTGACAATTTGTAAAATGCGTAGGGCGGATTATGAAATCTCTTCCAATAATATGTGGAAGTACAGGCCTTAAGAGCATGGGCATTTCCGGTAGATAAGTTTTCAAAGGTTTTATGTCGGTGAAAAAATACGAGGATTTCGGTATGTGTGATTATAATTTAAAAGGTTTTATCATGTAAATACTGACAAATCGAAACATGGTTAGGCTTGTTCTGTAAAAAGGATACCATATTTGCTTATTGAGTTATCAAAAAGATATAACTTTGCATAAAACAAAAGCAAATTGCTTGCTTATTAAATGGTTTTGCTTTAAAAAGAAATTTTCCATGCGCAGGGAAGTGTTTGACAATAATGTGTAATTAGACAAGGTGAGAAGAATGAAAACGAAGATTCAGAAAACCATGTTCCTATGGGCGGCGGCAGTGGCATTCCCTGTGGTCGCAGAAGGGCAAGACAAAGTCGAGGCATCCGTGGGGGCGGATCTGGTGAGCAGTTATATCTGGCGCGGGAAAGAGTTGGGCGATGTCAGCATACAGCCTTCCGTTTCGCTTTCCTGGAAAGGTCTTTCGCTTACGGCGTGGGGTTCGGCCTCTTGGGGCAGCGGATATGCCAAAGAGTTCGATTTGACCTTGGGTTATGCCGTAAAAGGTTTCAGTGTGTCGGTCACCGATTACAGTTTCAGCAAGGGGACGAATTTCAAGACGGGTGCCGACATCGGCGGGAAGTATTTCCATTTCGGCAGCAATTCCACGTTGCATGTCTACGAAGCGCAGGTGGGGTATGACTTCGGCTTCCTGGCCGTGAACTGGTACACGAACATCTGCGGCAACGACGGGCTGAAGAAAGACGGCAAGCGGGCCTACTCTTCTTATTTCTCGTTTTCCGCTCCTTTCCGCTTGGGCGGTTTGGACTGGGATGCCACGGTGGGCGCCACCCCGTGGGAGACCTCTTTCTACAATGGCGGCAGTTCGGGCTTTGCCGTGTCCGAGGTAGCCTTGCGGGCGGCCAAGGAGATACGGGTGACCGACTCGTTTGTCTTGCCCTTGTTTGCCCAGGTTACATGGAATCCGGCGTCCGAGAATGCCTATTTTACGGCAGGACTCAGTTTTTAAGCATAACAGAAATGTGATAGATCCCAGAAGGTATGTTTTGTAAGGGGTAAATAAGATTGTTTGAAAGGATAACATAAAAAGAGAGGATAGAATCAATAAAAGAAAGGGGATAATTATGAAAAAGATCGAAGCGATTATTCGGAGAACGAAGTTCGACGACGTGAAGGACGCCTTGTTGGCGGCAGACATCGAATGGTTCTCGTATTACGAAGTGAGGGGCGTGGGCAAGATGCGTGAGGCGCGTATTTACCGTGGGGTGGCCTACGATACCAGTTCTATCGAGCGCATGTTGCTGTCCATCGTCGTGCGCGACAAGAATGTGGAGAAGACCGTGCAAGCCGTGACGAAAGCCGCTTATACGGGCGAAATCGGCGACGGGCGCATCTTCATCATTCCGGTCGAGGATTCCATACGGATCCGTACGGGAGAGCGCGGCGACATCGCGCTTTACAATGCAGAACAAGAGAAGTGAGGCGGGACGGTTCCCGCCAAGGTTAAAAAGATGGTTGAATGATAAAAAAGTAAAATTATGGATACATCAGTGATATTGGATTCAGGTCACACGGCTTGGATGATAGTGGCAACCCTTTTGGTGTTTATGATGACGATTCCCGGAATCGCCTTGTTCTACGGCGGCCTTGTGCGCCAGAAAAATATGCTGAGCCTGGTAATGCAGAGCCTGGCCATAACCGGGGTGGTCAGCATCTTGTGGGTGGTCTTCGGCTACAGCCTTGCCTTCGGCACCGGATATGAAGGCAGCGGTTTCTTCAAATACGGCATCGGGGGATTCGACAAGGTGATGTTGAACGGCATCGGCCTGGATACGCTGACGGCGACCGGTATCCCCGAAATGCTGTTCGTAATGTTCCAGTGCATGTTCGCCCTGATTACGCCGGCTTTGATTCTCGGTGCATTCGCCGAACGTGTGAGGTTCGCCGGTTTCTTGTGCTTCACGGTGTTGTGGAGCATACTGGTCTACATGCCTATGGCTCATTGGGTATGGGGCGGCGGTTTCCTGATGGAAATGGGAGCCGTGGACTTTGCCGGGGGCACGGTGGTACATGTCAATGCCGGCGTAGCCGCATTGGTGATGGCGCTTATGGTCGGCCGTCGTAAGGATTACAGGGCGGGCCGTCCCATTACTCCGCACAACATTCCTTTTGTCTTTTTAGGCACGGCATTGCTTTGGCTGGGTTGGTTCGGGTTCAATGCAGGAAGCGGCTTGGCGGCCGACGGTCTGGCGGCCAACGCGTTTTTGGTGACGCATATCGCCACGTGCATGGCAGCGGTCACTTGGGCAGCCATTGACTGGGTGGTCAACAAGAAATGCACTACGGTAGGGGCTTGTACGGGAGCCGTGGCCGGGTTGGTGGCCATTACGCCGGCCGGCGGGTCGGGCGATCTATCTGAATCCCTGTTCATCGGTTTGATAACCTCGGCCGTTTGTTTCTGGATGGTGGCTGTCGTGAAGCCCAAGTTCGGTTATGACGATGCCCTCGATGCCTTTGGCGTGCATGGGGTAGGCGGCATCATCGGGTCTGTGCTCACCGGTGTTTTTGCCACGCAGTTCGTGACCGGTGAAGGTGGTGTGCAGGGTGCACTCTACGGGGATTGGAACCAGTTGTGGATTCAGATTGCGGCCACGGTCATTTCGATGGTGTTCAGTGCGGTGATGACCTTCGTGCTGTTCAAGGTAGTGGACAAGCTGGTGGGCATTCGTGTGGACAAGAGAGTGGAAGAAGAAGGGCTTGACATTTACGAACACGGTGAATCTGCCTACGATTTGTAAGACAGTCCGTAACAGGCAAGAATAATATGAAAATCAAAATACTTAGGTGATTATGTCAGAATTAAGATTCAGAGTTGTAGAGAGTGCTTTCCATGCGAAAGCGAAAGAAGTGACCGTTCCGGCGGAACGACCCAGCGAATATTTCGGTAAATATGTGTTCAGCCGTGAGAAGATGTTCAAGTATTTGCCCAGTACCGTATATGCGAGGTTGGTGGATGCCATGGACCATGGTGCCGCTTTGGACCGCAGCGTGGCCGACGAGGTGGCTTCGGGCATGAAGCGTTGGGCCGAAGAATTGGGGGTGACGCACTATACCCACTGGTTCCAACCCTTGACGGAAGGCACGGCAGAGAAGCATGACGCTTTCGTGGAACATGATGGCAAAGGCGGGATGATGGAGGAATTTTCGGGCAAGTTGCTTGTGCAGCAGGAACCCGATGCCTCGTCCTTTCCCAACGGGGGCATACGGAACACGTTCGAGGCGCGCGGCTATAGTGCTTGGGATCCCTCTTCGCCCGTGTTCGTGGTAGACGACACGCTGTGCATCCCCACCGTGTTCATTGCTTATACCGGCGAGTCGCTCGACTACAAGGCGCCTTTGCTGAAGGCTTTGCGCGCGGTGGATAAGGCGGCGGTAGAGGTGTGCCATTACTTCGACCCGTCCGTGAAGAAGGTGGTTTCTTATTTGGGATGGGAGCAGGAATACTTTTTGGTGGACGAAGGCTTGTATGCTGCCCGTCCGGACTTGTTGCTGACCGGACGTACGCTGATGGGGCATGAAGCGTCGAAGAACCAACAGTTGGAAGACCATTATTTCGGAGCCATCCCGACCCGTGTGGCCGCTTTCATGAAGGACTTGGAGATACAGGCCTTGGAACTGGGCATCCCGGTGAAGACACGCCATAACGAGGTGGCACCGAACCAGTTCGAGCTTGCTCCTATCTTCGAGGAGTGCAACTTGGCGGTAGACCACAACATGCTGATCATGTCGCTGATGCGCAAGGTGGCCCGCACGCACGGTTTCCGCGTGTTGCTGCATGAGAAGCCTTTCAAGGGCGTAAACGGTTCCGGCAAGCACAACAACTGGTCGTTGGGTACCGATACCGGCGTGCTGCTGATGGCTCCGGGCAAGACGGCGGAGGAGAACTTGCGCTTCATCACGTTCATCGTGAATACCCTGATGGCCGTGTTCCGGCACAACGGTTTGCTGAAAGCCTCCATCATGAGCGCCACCAACGCCCATCGTTTGGGAGCCAACGAGGCGCCCCCGGCCATCATTTCCTCTTTCCTCGGCACGCAGTTGAGCCGTGTGCTCGACCATCTGGAGGAGAGCACCGACGAGGAACTGGTCCTCTTGGAGGGCAAGCATGGGATGAAGCTGGACATCCCCCAGATTCCTGAGTTGTTGATAGACAATACTGACCGTAACCGTACGTCGCCTTTCGCCTTTACCGGAAACCGTTTCGAGTTCCGGGCCGTGGGTTCGGAGGCCAACTGCGCGAGCGCGATGATAGCCCTCAACGCCGCCGTGGCCGAACAGTTGACGGATTTCAAGGCCGAAGTGGATGCCTTGATGGAAAAAGGCGAGGCCAAAGAGGCTGCCCTTATCCGGGTGATTCGCAAATATATCAAAATCTGCAAGCCCATCCGTTTTGACGGGAACGGTTACAGCGACGAGTGGAAGGCCGAAGCAGAGCGGCGCGGTCTGGATTGCGAGACGAGCTGTCCCGTTATTTTCGACAACTACTTGTCGGCAGACAGCATCGCCATGTTCGAGTCTACCGGGGTGATGACCCAAGTGGAACTGGAAGCCCGCAATGAAGTGAAATGGGAAACCTATACCAAGAAAATCCAGATAGAAGCACGTGTGCTCGGTGATTTGGCCATGAACCATATCGTGCCTGTAGCCATCGAGTACCAGAGCAAGTTGATAGATAACGTGTACAAGATGAAGGGACTGTTCAGCGCGGAAGAAGCCGGTAAATTGTCGGCCGAGAACCTGGCCATCATCAGGGAGATTTCCGAACGTACGGCCTATATCAAGGAACACGTGGATGCGATGGTCGAGGCCCGCAAGGTAGCCAACAAGATTGAAGGCGAACGGGCAAAGGCCATAGCCTACCATGACACCATTGCGCCGATGTTGGAACAAATCCGTTATCATATCGACAAGTTGGAGTTGATTGTGGATGATCAGATGTGGACGTTACCTAAGTATCGCGAATTGCTGTTCATTCGTTGACAGCACGGTTCTTTATTTTTTAGGAATTTAGATGGTGGAGCCGGGGTGTCGTGAGACAGTCCGGCTTTTTGTGGTTTATCGGTCATATTTCTGAAAAAATGTTTCTCCCGTAGGTATTTTAAACGTTAGCAACGTAGTGGTAAATAGAAAAGAACGTATTAAAATGTATATGGGAAAGATTATTTATGGGGTGTTACTGCTACTGGTAGTGGGAGCAGGGAGACTTTGTGCAGGGCAAAACGAGTGGGAGAATCCGGAGAAATATGAGTGGAACAAGGAAAGTCCGCATACGGTCTTCATGTGGTATGACGATGAACCGGGAGCGTTGACTGGCGATTTCTCTAAGTCACCGTGGCATGAATCCCTGAACGGGCGGTGGAAGTTCTCATACGTGCCGGACATCGAGGACGCGGAAGAGGGCTTTTATAAGAAAGATTTCGATGATTCCTCTTGGGCCGATTTGGACGTTCCTTCGAATTGGGAGCTGAAAGGGTTCGGCGAACCAATTATTCGCAATATCCAGTATGTTTTTCCGGCCAACCCTCCTTACGTGGACGTGGACAATCCGGTGGGGACGTACCGTAAGGTGTTCACCGTGCCGGAAGGCTGGGACGGCCGCGAAGTCCTGTTGCATTTCGGGTCCATATCCGGTTATGCACAGGTTTTCCTGAACGGGAAAAGGATCGGGATGACCAAGGCGGCCAAGACACCGGCTGAGTTCAATGTGACGCCTTACCTTTGCGAAGGGGAGAACCTGTTGGCCGTCCGGGTGTACCGTTGGCATGACGGCAGTTACATGGAAGACCAGGATTTCTGGCGTTTGACGGGCATCGAACGCGACGTGTACCTGCAAGCTTACCCCAAGTTGACGGTGTGGGACTTTTTCTTGCATGCCGGTTTGGACAGCCGTTACAGGGATGGCATTTTCAATGCCACGGTGGATTTGCGTGCATTTGCAGACAGTGAACCCGGAAAAGGCCAAGTAGAGATGAAACTGGTGGATAAGGCCGGTAAGACCGTATGGGCACAAAAGCGGAAGTTCGAGATGAAGGGAGAGGCGGAAACGCTCTCCTTTTCGGGGCGAATCAAGAACGTGGCCAAATGGACAGCCGAGACTCCCGAACTTTACGACTGCATCCTGACTTTGCGGGACGGGGAGGGGAATACGTCGGTGACGGCCTGCAAGACCGGATTCCGGAAGATAGAAATAAAGAATGCCAAGTTGATGGTAAACGGGATGCCCGTATATATAAAAGGTGTCAACCGCCACGAGCATAGCGACACCTTAGGCCATGTGCAGACGCGCGACTTGATATTGGACGACCTGAAACAAATGAAACGCTTGAACATCAACGCTATTCGGACTTGCCATTATCCCAACCATCCGGACTTTTATGACTTATGCGACCGTTACGGTTTCTACGTGGTGGACGAAGCCAATATAGAGAACCACGGCATGGGTTCCGTACCTTATTTTAAGGATACCGTCAACCATCCCGCTTATCGGGAAGACTGGTATGCGGCGCACGTAGACCGTATCGACCGCATGGTGAAGAGAGACAAGAACCATCCTTGTGTCATCGGTTGGTCGTTGGGCAATGAGTGCGGCAACGGAAAGGTGTTCCACGATGAGTACAAACGGTTGAAAGCCTACGACCCTTCACGCTTTGTGCAGTTTGAACAGGCGTGGGAGGATTGGAACACGGATGTAGTCTGTCTGATGTATCCTAATATGGGAAGAATCAAGGACTACCGAGAGTCCGGCAAACAGCGTCCTTTCATCATGTGCGAATACGCTCATGCACAAGGCAATAGCAACGGAAATTTCAAGGATATATGGGATGTCATTTACGACAGTCCCAACCTCCAGGGCGGTTTCATCTGGGACTTTAAGGACCAAGGTTTCAGAATGGAGACGGAATCCCGGGACGGTAGGATTTATTGGATGTACAACGGGAAAATGGGAAGCTACAAATGGCTCGAAGACAAGCCGAGCGAGTGGAATACAGGTACGGACGGTATTCTTTCTGCCGACGGTACGCCGAAGCCGCAGGCTTGGGAAGTGAAAAAAGTGTACCAGTATATCCAATTTAAAGGAAAGGATGCCGCGCACGGGTGGATTACCGTGCGGAACCGCCACGACTTTACCAACCTGAAAGACTATGCTTTCGCTTGGGAAATATGCAGGAACGGGGAGAAGACCGCGTCGGGCACTTTCTCTGTGGATTTGCTTCCCCACGGGCAGAAAGACATCCGTTTGGATTTGCCGGAAATTCCGGATGACGGAAATGAATATTTCCTGAACCTGTATGCTTATACGAAGACTGCGTCCGGCTTGTTGCCTGCGGGCTATGAAGTGGCGAAAGAGCAGTTGAAGTTGGGTGAGGGAGATTTCTTTGCCCGTGTGCCCGAGGCTTCCGGAAATCTGGAGTACCGTGTGGACGATGGCGTGTTGGTTTTTGCATCGGGCGACGTGTCCGGGAAAATAGATTTGAAGAAAGGTGTCTTGTCCGATTACGCCATCCGGGGTGTGCGCCCGTTCAAGAAGTATCCGGAACCCGCTTTCTGGCGTGCTCCGGTGGACAATGATTTCGGGAACAAGATGCCGTGGACGTGCGGGGTATGGCGTACGGCCCATGTCAACCGTTACGTGAAAAACGCCACCGTGGGCGAACGGACTCCGGAGGGGCTTCCCGTGAAGGTGGAATGGATATTGACCGATATACAAGTCCCCTACACCATGGAATTTCTGGTACGCAATGACGGCTCGTTGCTGGTGAGTGGCACGATGGACATGACCGGGAAGAAATTGCCGGAACTGCCTCGGTTCGGTATGCGCATGGAGTTGGCAGGCCGGTATGAAAACCTTTGTTATTACGGACGCGGGCCGCAGGAGAATTATATCGACCGTTGGTCGTCTGCGTTCGTCGGCCGGTATGAAGACAAAGTGGAAAACCAGTATTACCCGTATGCCCGCCCGCAAGAGACGGGGAACAAGACGGACGTACGTTGGCTTTCTCTGTCGGACGGCGAGGGGACGGAAGTGGAAATCACGGGTGTGTCGCAACCCATTGCGTTTTCGGCCTTGCACTATGCTCCGGAAGATTTGGATCCGGGTCTGACGCGGAAGATGCAGCATACGATTGACGTGGTACCACAAAAAGATATAATTTTGCATGTGGATCTGAAACAGCGCGGGCTTGGAGGCGATAACAGTTGGGGGATGTTTCCCTACAATCCGTACCGTTTGTGGGACAAGAAATACAGTTACAGTTATCTGATTCGTTTGAAATAAAAGGCATGAATAGTAGAAAGGTATGGCTTTGGGGCTGCTTTTGCTTGATCGTCGGGTGCATGCAAGCCCGGCGGCCCGGTGAGATCCGGTCGGCTTATGTCGGAGTGGATCACGGTACGTTGTACTATGAAGAATGCGGTGAAGGGCAACCGGTCATTCTGGTACACGGTCATTCGTTAGACCATCGCATGTGGGACGGACAATTTGTAGATTTGGCACGGGATTACCGTGTTATCCGTTATGATTTGCGAGGGTACGGACTTTCATCTCCGCAAACGGAGGATTTCCAGTTCACCCATGTAGAAGATTTAGTGGCGTTGATGGATTCGTTGCATATCGAAAAGGCGCACGTCGTGGGCTTGTCGTTAGGAGGCTATATCGGTGCCGACATGTTGGGGTGGTTTCCGGAACGGATGTTATCGGCTTTCTTAGCCAGCGGAAATGTGCGCATGTCTCCGGGGCCTAGCGAACCGATGGACGCGGAGGAGGCAGCCCGGCGCGATCGTGAAATTGCGGAATTGAAGCGGAAAGGCGTGGACGTGATGAAACGGGAATGGTTCGAGGGGCTGATGAAATCCGGAGGAAGTCGGCGTGAACGGATGCGCAAGCCGCTTTGGCAGATGATTCAGGATTGGGATGCCTGGCAACCTTTACACAAGGAAGTCCGTGTCGTGGCGGGGAAGGATGCTTTTCGGCAGTTGAAAACCCGTAAGCCCGATGTGCCGGTCTTGATTGTGGAGGGGAAATCTCCGGGGAATAAGTTTCCGGAACATCCGGAAATCTTGGATTACTTGCCCAATGGCAGGATGTTGGTGCTGGAGGATTGCGGACACATGATGAACATGGAGCGTCCGGAGGAGTTCAACAAGGCTTTAAGGGAGTTTATCAGTAAGGTGGAATAAATAAACATGAAAGGTATGAAGAAAATCGGAGTTTGGATATGGGGATGCCTGTTAGGGGGCATGGTGGCCGCTTGCGGCGGCAGAAACGGAACGCACGGGGAGGAGCCGGACTTTACGGGGCTTAACTCGTTGATTCAAGGTTGGGTGGATAAGGGATATTATCCCGGTGCGGCCATTTGTGTGAAACAGGATACGGCGGTTTTGTTCCGCAAGTCATACGGTGCCGTGTCGCCGGATACTCCGGTTTATGTGGCTTCTGCCGGAAAGTGGGTAGCCGCTGCGGTGGTGGCCGCCGTGGTGGACCGGACGGAACTGTCGTGGGACGACCCGGTGGAGAAATGGCTGCCGGAGTTCAAGGGCGACCCGAAAGGCGTGATTCCTTTACGCCGGTTGTTGTCTCACACGTCGGGCATCCGGCCTTATTTGCCCGACCCCCGGGTGGACAATTACAACCATTTGGATTCGGCCGTAGCGGAAATCTTACCTTTGGATACCGTATTCACGCCCGGAACACGGTTCGAGTATGGCGGTCTGGCCATGCAGGTGGCCGGACGCATGGCCGAGTTGGCTGCGGGGAAGGAATTTGAAACTTTGTTTCAGGAACTTTTGGCCGGGCCTTTACGCATGACCCGTTCTCATTTCACTCCTGTCAATACGGACGGAGGCCACGCGCCCATGTTGGGCGGCGGGCTGTGTACGACGCTGAATGATTATATGAACTTTTTAGACATGATTATACATGGTGGCGTTTTCGAGGGGCAACGGATTCTTCGGGAGGCTACTGTGAAAGAAATGCAGGCAGACCAGGTGGGACGTGCCAAAGTAGCCGAAGGAGAATATGTGGAGCGTGCGCTCGGGCGGCATCATCAAGGCGTTTACGGACTGGGCGAATGGCGTGAAATGGTGGACGAGAAGACCGGAGAGGCCTATCGTATCAGTTCGCCGGGATGGGCCGGAGCCTACCCTTGGATTAACTTGCGCGAGGGTGTCTATGGTTTCTTCATTGCCCATGTGACGGGCAGCAGTAGCAAACCCGACGGTTTTTCCTCTTTTTACGGTAGTCCGGTGATTGCCGATAAAGTTTCTGCCGCAATTTCTAAAAAAAGTGGGAATGCGGTTAAGTAATTTGCCGTTCTCAAACGTATAAGATAATGAAAGCAGTTAGTTAACATTGAAATTAGGTTAATGTGGTTTCTGGGTATTAGGTTTGTCTAAGGCGGAAGGTTGTTTTCAGGATATTCGTTTTTCATCTTAAAGATTCTCATGGATATGGCAAAAATCACGTGGCTTTCTCTTGCTTTCTGTGGGTGGACCGTTGTAGCTTCCGCTCAAAATATGACCGACTTGGCTGTAATGAATGACAAATCGGCCGACCGTCAGGTGTTGAATATCGGGACGAATCCGCCTGTTGCGGATACAGTCTTCCTGCATCCCGACCGTATACGTTACGACCATCGTTGCTTCCTGATAGAAGGAAAGGACGTTTTCATTTTCAGCGGTTCTTTCCATTATTTCCGGGTGCCCCGTCCGCTGTGGGCCGATCGCTTCCGAAAACTGAAGGCTGCGGGTTTCAATTGTGTGGAAACCTACGTCCCTTGGAACTGGCACGAGCGGAATATGCCCCGTTCCGTCCGGGACGATTCGCAAATCGACTTGGGGGATTTGGAGGCATTCTTGCAGATGGCCGAGGATTTCGGGCTTTATGTGATTCTGCGTCCCGGCCCTTATATCTGTGCGGAATGGAGCGGGGGCGGTTTCCCCCAGTGGTTGATGCGCAAGAAACCGGAAGAGACGGCTTATAAGGTCTGGCTGCAAAGCGATGATCCTGAATTTATGCGATGGAACGAACACTGGTATCGGGCCGTGTGCCGTGTGGCAGCCCCGTATCAGTTGACCGAAAAGCCGGTAGGCGGGAAGGGGATTATCCTGTTTCAGGTGGAGAACGAGTTTAACCGTGTGAACTGGTTTCCGAAAGAAGCCAAGCGCGGTTATTTGGAACAATTAGCGGGAATCGCCCGCAAGTATGGCATTGAAGTACCCGTTATCACTTGTTGGACGGATGAATCGCGGAATGTGGGCGAAGGAGTGCTGAACGGAGTGGTCGATATGGTGAACAGTTATCCCCGTTGGCAAGTGGAGAAGAATTTCGGACGTTTGGTTAATTTGCAGATGAAGACACAGCCCGGAAAACCTCTGGTCTCCGGGGAGTTGCAAGGCGGATGGTGCTGCGAGTTAGGGTGGCCGTTGAGTTGGGACCAGGACGGTTTGCCACCGGTGCAGACCCAAAACCTCACGCTTTATGCCTTGGAACGCGGTTTCGGCGCATTGAACTTTTATATGGTCGTGGGAGGGACGAACTTCGACGACTGGGCGGCCCGGCAGCAAATCACTTCCTACGACTATGCTGCCGCTATCGGTGAGGGAGGCATGACGAACGAGCGTTACCGCCGTTTCCGGGGGCTGTCGGCTTTTATCCGTGAACACGGCACGCGCATAGCCCGTGCGGATTTGGATTACGTGCCTTATACTTCTACCGATACCGATGTGAAATTGGCCGTGAGAACTACTCCGGACGGTGACCGTTATTTCTTCATACGTACCGAGGAGCGTTCACGTCAGCACTTCGGTACGATATATACTCAGGGACTTGCGTTAGATTTTGCGTTGGAACCTTTCGGAGCGATGGTATATTATTTGCCGTCGGGTGCAGGGAAGGGGACGTGGTATCCCCGTCTGCCCGAGCCGCAGGTACGTGACATGCGGCCTTTGCCTTCGATGGAACTGAAACAGGAAGGGGTGATGGAAGACCCTTTACCGGTGGAATGGACACGGTTGCGGGACGGTGAAACCGTAGACAACGACGGTATTTACGGACGGCATTTCATTTACTACCGTACGTCAGCCTACCGGGGCTGTATGCTCGAAGTCGGACGGATTGGGAAGAGTGTCATGAACCGTTCGGCGGCCGATACCGTTTTGGTGGCGGTCGATGGCAAATTGGTACCCATTGATAGGGAGACACCGGAAAAGGCATATTATCGTATTCCCGGAGATTCGGCCAGCCGACAAAAAACAGATGTCTTGTTGTTGTTTGAGAATAGAGGCTTGCATCATCATACGAATGCTGCCGTCGAAGCGCATTGGAAGATAGGTCCGGCTTTTGTTCGCAGCCGAGGCGAAGATTTGCCTTTGCGATATGCTTATACGGAAAAGGCCTGTGGAGAACGGTGGTCGGCCGGAGGCGATTGGCCCCACCTGACTTCCGTTTCGCAATCGGAGAATCCTTTGTTGAAATGGCACTTCTACTCTTTCGAGACCGTGGGCGACCGGGATGACGTGCTTTACTTCCTGCGTCTGGAACATGCCGGAAACGGATTCGTCTATGTTAACGGCCATTGTATCGGACGCTGCTATCAGGAGGGGCCGCAACGTGAATACTACATACCGGAATGCTGGTTGCATCAAGACCGTCCGAACCGTGTGGCGGTGAGTTTGAGGCCGTGTTCCCAAGGAAATGCCGTGGAATCTGCGTTAATTATATTAAAAAACAGAACTCCAGACAGGTAATTTGTGCCGTATGACCGTATATATAAATGTTGAACGTACGGTCTGACGACGGTGGAGAAAGCTTTTTTGTCCTATATCCGTTAAGGATTGTCCTATCATTGTAAGGAATAAAGACCGTATCTTTGCCGAAAATAAAACATGATATGCGAATGAAAAGATTTTTAATATTCTCTTTGGCCGTCGGATTCGGCTGGGGACTTCAAGCTCAGGTGACGGAACGCGAACGACCGTCAGAGTGGAAAAACTTGGTGGAAGGGGCACGTTTTATGGACCGCCTCCAACCGATGAAAGGCGAAATGCTGTCTTCCGACGTGTGGGGAGCGGACAGCGTGCGTCCGCGTCTGGTAGATAACGGCATTGAGTTGCCGGAGACTTCTTTTTGGGGAGGGAATATCCTGCAAACTTCAGACGGCAAGTATCATCTGTATGTTTGCGGTTGGCCGGAAGATTCGCCCAAAGGTCACATGTTTTGGCGTAATTCTACGGTGTTCCATGCAGTCGGTGATAAACTGGAAGGCCCGTACGCCATCAACGATACGATAGGAAAGGGGCATAATCCCGAGGCTTTCCGTTTGCAGGACGGACGTGTGGTGGTATATGTCATCGACGGATATTATATTGCTCCCTCGGAGAACGGTCCTTGGCGTTACGGACGTTTTAATTTCGACGCACGTAGCCGGAGAATTGTCGAAGGTCTGTCCAACCTGACGTTCGCCCGTAGGGAGGACGGTTCCTATCTGATGGTGTGTCGTGGCGGAGGCGTTTGGGTCAGTCGCGACGGGCTTTCTCCGTACGAGCAGTTGACCGACCGTAGCGTATATCCTCCGGTAGAAGGCCGGTTTGAAGACCCGGTCGTGTGGCGCGACCATCTGCAATACCATCTGATTGTCAACGATTGGTTGGGGCGCATTGCCTACTACCAGCGTTCGAAGGACGGTTTGCATTGGGTGACGGAACAGGGAGAGGCCTACGTGCCCGGCGTGTCTGTCCATCCGGACGGACAGGTGGAGCATTGGTTCAAGTACGAGCGTCCCAAAGTGTTTCAGGACAGCCTGGGGCGTGCGGTCCAGATGAATTTTGCCGTGATCGACACCATCAAGTGGGAAGATCTGCCGAACGACAACCATAGTTCCAAGAATATTTGTATTCCTCTGAATAAAGGATTGTTGTTGGAAGTGTTGAACCGCGATACAATTACGGCGGACACGAAAACCATAGAAGTGAGAATCAGGGCGGAAAAGGACTTCGACCCGCAAAAGGACGTTGACGTAAAATCTTTGCGTTTCGGCGCGTTTTCGGAGGTGAATTTCGGACGGGGATGCAAGGCCATCCGGTCGCATAAGGTCGGGAAGGATTTGATTGTAGAGTTCGACGGGGCCGGGAACGGTATGCAGCCGGACGAGTTTGCGCCCAAGTTGTTGGGACGCGACAAAAAGGGGCGGTTACTGTACGGCTATGCTTCCTTGCCTTACGTGGATTACCATCCGGCCATGCTTTCGGCTGCTTATCCGATGTATGACAAAGAAGGGAAGGCGCTGACATTGGAAGTGAAGAATTACGGTTTGTCGTCGTCCGCTCCGTCGCAAATTGTGGTTGAGGCCGGGGGGAGAAAGTTGGCCGCGGGGCAAATCGCGCCTCTCGCCCCTTACGCCACGGCGGCCCTGCGTCTGGATTCGGATTTCGTGCCGACGGAAAAAGAATTGTCAGACTTGACGGTCACTTTCTATACCGACGGGAAAGAGACCGGGCGGAACAAATTGAATTATTAGGAGGAATAGAGTACCATGAGGACATGGTTGAAATGGCTTAATGTCGTGTGGCTGTGGGCGATGGTTCCGGCTTTGTATGCCGGGAATACCCCACGGGAAGTATTGAACCTCAATCCGTCTTGGAAATATTCGAGGGGGGATGATGCCGGGGCAGCGCGGCCTGCATACGATGATTCCGCTTGGGAGCGTGTCGGGTTGCCCCATTCCTTCAGCATTCCTTATTTTATGAGTAAGGATTTTTATGTAGGCTATGGTTGGTATCGCAGGGAGGTGGATTTGACCGCGAAGCAGTTGAAAAAGAAAATCTTCTTGGAGTTCGACGGGGTATTCCAGGAGGCGGAAGTCTTTGTCAACGGTGTCCGTGCCGGAAGCCACGTAGGCGGTTATACGGGCTTCTCCATTGATATCACCCTCCAAGCCCGGAAAGGCCGGAATGTGATAGCCGTAAGGGTGAACAACCTGTGGCATCCCGACCGTGCTCCGCGAGCCGGTGAGCATGTGTTCAGCGGCGGTATCTACCGGAACGTCCGGTTGGTATTGAAATCACCGGCTTATATCGATTGGTACGGAACCAGTGTCACCACACCGGATTTGGCGCAGAACGACGGGCGGAGTTCTACCGTGCGCGTCGTGACCGACCTTTGCAACGCGACCGGAAGTGAGGCCACGTTCCGGTTGCAGACCGACGTGGTAGATGCCGAAGGGCGCACGGTAGCCTCAGTGACTGATGATTATAAAATAGCGTCGGGTGCATCCGTGCAGGCCGACCAGACGACACCCACTGTGGAGCAGCCTATATGTTGGTCGCCCGAACAGCCTTATTTATATAAGGTGGTCAGCACGCTGTCGCGGAAAGGCCGGGTGCTCGACCGTACAGAGACGGTTTGGGGATTCCGATGGATGGAGTGGACGGCAGACAAAGGCTTCTTCCTGAATGGCAAGCACCTCTATTTGCGAGGGGCTAATGTACATCAGGATCATGCCGGATGGGGCGATGCCGTGACCGAAGCCGGCATGTGGCGTGACGTGCGTATGATGAAAGAAGCCGGATTCAACTTCATTCGTGGCTCCCATTATCCGCATTCCCCGGCTTTTGTCGAGGCTTGCGACCGCGAGGGCATGCTCTTCTGGTCGGAAAATGCCTTTTGGGGTATCGGCGGTTTCCGGGCGGACGGGTACTGGAATGCCAGTGCTTATCCGGTGGAAGCAGAAGGTCGTGCCGGATTCGACCGCAGTGTGAAAACGCAGTTGGCCGAGATGATACGAATCCATCGCAACCATCCTTCTATTATTGCGTGGAGCATGTGTAACGAAGCGTTCTTCTCTGCGCCCGCCGCGATGGACGGTGTTCGCGCGTTACTGAAGGAATGCGTGGCTCTGTCCCGGCAGCTCGACCCTACGCGTCCGGCAGCCATCGGCGGCGCACAGCGTCCCTTGGGCAAGGACCGGATAGACCTGTTGGGCGATATTGCCGGATACAATGGAGACGGTGGCATCATTCCCGATTTTCAGCAGCCGGGTATTCCCTCCATGGTGTCCGAATACGGCAGCGTGACGGCCGACCGTCCGGGAAAGTATGCACCGGGGTGGGGCGATTTGCAGAAAAACGAGGCTTATAAGGGATTGCCGTGGAGGAGCGGGCAAGCTGTATGGTGTGGTTTCGACCACGGCAGTATTGCCGGAAGTGTCATGGGCAAGATGGGTATCGTGGATTATTTCCGTATTCCCAAACGTGCATGGTATTGGTACCGCAAAGCGTACCGGGGCGTAGAGCCTCCCACGTGGCCGGTGGAAGGAAAAGCGGAGCGTCTGGTGCTGACATCGGACAAACACGAGGGTGTGCGTACGGATGGGACGGATGATGTCATGTTGCAGGTGGGAGTGCAAGACGCTGCGGGGCGTGATGTGTCCGGCAATCCCACGGTGACGCTGACCGTAGTGTCCGGTCCCGGTGAGTTTCCCACGGGGCGCAGCATTACTTTCAGTGTAGACAGCGATATCCGTATGGCCGACGGTAAGGCCGCGATAGAGTTCCGGGCATACGAAGCCGGTACGGCTGTGGTCGAGGCCCGCGCCGAAGGATTGCCGCCGACGCATATTGAAATCGGTTTCGTGGGAGAACGCCCCTATCGCGAAGGAGTTACCCCCGTGGTGAAAGAGCGTCCCTATGTGCGGTATGTCCGCGAGGCGGAAAAAGAGATACTTGCTTTCGGTAGGAACAATCCGACTTTTGCCAGCAGTCAGGCGGAGGGGCGGGCTTCCGGACAGGGTGCCGACGGCAATCCCTCTACTTATTGGCAGGCTGCTGCCGACGACCCGTCGCCTTGGTGGATGTCCGATACGGAAAAGGGGTTGCTCTTGCGCCGTATTAAAGTGACTTTCCCCCGCACGGCAGTCTATCGTTACCGGATAGAAGTGTCTTCCGATAAGGAACATTGGCAGAAGGTGGCGGAAAACAGCCCGTCTCCGAAGATAGAGAACGTTCGGGTGGTGGAGTTTCCCGCAGAGATGCCGACTGTCAAAGCGCGTTTCGTGCGAGTGAGTTTCAAGGAAAACACAGCCGGGCTTCCTGCGGCAGTGGCCGAGATAGAAATCACCGGTGTGGTGGAGGACTGAGATACTCAGAATACTTTCTAAGGCAGGTTTTACCGCTCTTTTGTTCTTTTTAACAGAATCGGGTGAGTATTTTGGCGGATTGAAACGTATATAGAAATAAAGAATAGGTTGTTTTTCATGTATTAAGTTTAGAAAATTAGGTTAATGTGAGGATTTAGGTGTCGGTTTTGTTTAAGGTAAAAAGACTGTTGTTCAGGAGTATAAAACAATAGGTAATGAAAAGACTCGGTATATTGTTATTCAGTTTGGGATTATTTTTCATAAAGGGGTGGGCCGCTGAGTGGCAATGGTCCGTTCCGGTGTCCAAAGTCATCGCGCCCGAGACTGGATGGCATCCGCAAGCCTTCTTGTGGATTCCGGAGGACTGCATGCAGGTCAGGGCCGTGATGATAGGCACGCACAACATGTGTGAGGAGACTTTGTTTGAGAACGAGCTGTTCCGCCGCGAGATGAAAGAGGCCGGTGTGGCATTGATATGGATTACCCCCGGATGGGACCAGCAGTGGAAAGCGGATTCGGGAAGCCCGGAAGCTTATTGGCAGATGTTGGACGATTTGGCGGAGACCAGCGGATATGGTGAGTTGAAATTTACTCCCATCATCCCGATAGGGCATTCCGCCATGGCGACCTACCCGTGGAATTTTGCGGCCTGGCATCCGGAGCGCACCTTGGCCGTGGTATCTTACCATGGGGATGCGCCGCGTACGAACCTGACCGGTTACGGACGAGAGAATCTGGAGTGGGGACGGACGCGTAACATCGACGGTATTCCCGGCCTGATGGTAGAAGGGGAATATGAATGGTGGGAGGCTCGGGTGAATCCTGCATTGGCATTCCGTATGATGTACCCCGAGAGTTGCATTTCTTTTCTCTGCGATGCGGGGCGAGGCCATTTTGACGTGTCGGACCGTACGGCGGAATATATCGCCTTGTTTGTGAAGAAGGCCTTGCAGGCACGTCTGCCCGATACGGTGGCGCAAGACCGTCCCGTGGCTTTGCGGAAAGTACGCCCACAGGACGGATGGTTGGCAGAACGCTGGCATCCCGTGCAACCCCGCAGGGCGAAGCCCGCACCTTACGCGAAGTATAAAGGTGACGTGCACGATGCTTTCTGGTACTTCGACCGTGAGATGGCTGAGACAACGGAAGAGCGTTATGCCCGGGAGAGAGGGAAAGAAATGCTGTATCTGGGGGTGAAACAGGAGGGGCGGTTGGCACCTTACAATCCCCGGTCGCATGTTAAGGTCAATGTGCCCTTCCGTCCGGAAGCCGATGGCGTGACGTTCCGCTTGAAAGCCGTCTTCACGGACAGCCTTCGTGCGTCGGTAGCGTCGCCCCGTGTGGAAGGCCGTCCCGTCATCACCCGCATCTGCGGTCCGGTGAAGAAGTTGGACGACACGACATTCGTGGTCGATTTCTACCGTATGGGACTGGGTAATTCGCGGCGTGTGTCGGATATGTGCCTGTTGGCCAGTTACGACGGTGACGACCGTTACAAGAGCGTGGTGCAGGAACTGAACGTCCGCCTTCCTTATCCTCTCACGGAGGGGCGCAGGCAATATTTGCTTTTTCCCGGCATCGCGGATGTGACGGAGGGGACGGAGACTGTTCCGCTTCACGCCACGTCGGATTGCGGTTTGCCGGTGCGTTATTACGTGAAAGAAGGTCCGGCCGAGGTGGAAGGGACAAATTTGCGCCTGACGCGGATTCCGCCCCGTACCAAGTTTCCTGTGAAAGTGACGGTTGTGGCCTGGCAATACGGGTTGGCCGGACGGGTACAGACGGCTGAACCCGTGGAGCGGAGTTTTTATATCGTCCGGGAGTAGAAGGAATTTCTCCCGTGGCGACTTCCTTTTTGACATTTTGTCAATCCGGCGCGGTCTCATTTGCCGAGGGCGTGTCTGCCTTGCTTTTAGACGGATGTCCTGTTCCGTGCTGCTGTAAATACTCAGTCGGGGTGCAGTGCTCGAACTTCTTGAACGTGGCGAAGAAGGTGGAGCGTTTGAAACCGCAGGTTTCAGAAATGGCTACGACCGTATATTGACTGTATTTCTCGCTCGCCACACGGCGTTTGAACTCCTCCACGCGGTAGAGATTGACGTAGTCGAAGAAATTCTGCCGCAGATGTTGGTTGAACATTTGCGACAGTTTGGTCGGCGTACAGTCTACCATGGCGGCAAGGTCCGTAATACGCAGGTTCGGGTTGGTATAGGGTTTGTCGTTTTCCATGCAGTCTTTGACTTTTTTGTGCAAAGCCTTATATTCATTCTGGTTCATTCTCGATTTTTCATACATGGCCTGCACTTTGGCTTCCTGTGCTTCTAACCTTTTCTTTTCCTCTTCTTCCTTTTGTTTTCTTATGGCTCGTCGGGCGGCGATTTCCAGGTCCATGATATGTTTACGTACCAGAAGATTCCTGAAGCGTATGCGTTTGTCTTTGAGAGCCTTGGCATACCATGCGAAAAATACGAGCAGGACGGCCAGTAGGGTTTCTATATAGAAAATGAGGGAAGGGCTTACCGAAATCCGCCAGGTTGTGGCGGTCTCTTCGTGTCCGGCCAGTCTGATTTTCAGGGTATGGCTCCCTAAGGAAAGCTTGTCCGGAGAGATCGTTTCCCCGTCCCTTGAGGACCGGTATTCCGCTCCGTCCAGACTCCATTCGTAATATCGTCCTTGCGGCTTGGCATAGTTCAGCAGAATGGGGACGACGGACAACGCCTGGCAGCCGAAGTTCCAGGAAAGGCTGATTTCCTGTTGTTCTAATTGTCGTTGGAAATCTTGCGGCTGGACCTCCCGGTTGGCTATGGTCATGTGGTTTAAAGCTACTTTTCCATAGATTTTTCGGTTAAGGTCGGTTTGCATTTGTGGGGTAAGGTACATCAATTCTTTCGTATTACCGAGCCAAAACACACCGTCCGGTGTTTCCTGAAATTCATTTCGGTTGAACCGCAGTGACGGGAGGTTGTCGTTTTCGTTGAATTGGCAATAGTTTTTCAGGTCCTTTTCAAAAAGGAACAATCCTTTGTCCGTCCCCATCCAATATTTGCCCTGCCGGTTTTCGGTGATGAAAAAGATGTTCCCGATGTTCAGCCGTTGGTAAAGATCCAAGGTCGTGTATTCGCTTAAATCCGATTTGGAACGGAACACTGATGTTTCGGATACGGCCAGCATATCTCCGTTCCGGCATAAGTTGAATGTAAGATTGGATTCTTTGTCGAAGAAGCCTTCGGGAAAATCCCGGGATTGTATGGTTTGAGTAAGCGGGTCATAAATGGCCAAGGAATACATGGTGCCGATCCACCCCTTGCCGGTCAGGTCGAAAAGGATGTCGCAGATGTAAGCGTTGGGGAGTTCCGAGTTGCGGCTGTGGAAATGCTTGACGATGTTGAAGTCGGTATCGAACACGAAAATACCCGTATTGCTGCATGCAAACAACCGTTGGTCTTGCAGAGGCTCTATACGGCTGAAGTTACCGTTTTTCAGGTTGTCGTTGTAGTCGAGATGCCTTAATTCCAAAGTCTTAGGGTCAAGAATGCTCAAGCCTTTCTCATAAGTGGCGATGACGAAGTGCCCGCCGAAGTATTGTATGTTCGTAACGATGCGTCCTCCGATTTCTTCCGAGGTAAAATAGCGGATAATGTCGCGCTTCTCCGAGACAAACCAAAGACCGTCTTGGGTTCCTATGGCTTTGTCGCCGTCGTGGATACAGAAACTGCGTACGGGCAGCCCGTCGGTGTTGAGGTCTTTGTAACGATAGATTTTGAAAAGCGGATGACGGTGGTAGTTGTAACAGATGCCGTCGGTGGCAAATCCGAACCAACTGATGCCGAGCGTCTTGTCGTGCCAAAAAGTATAGACGGCATTGCTCGGCAGGGGAAAGTCGGCCGTATTGGTACGATAGGTATTGACGATTTGTCTTTTGCGGGTGTCGATAATATAGGCTCCGTTCCCGTCGGTGGCTACGTACAACAAGTCTTTTCCGTCGGAGTTCAGATCGGCTATGACGGGACAGTCCAAGTCGATGTAAGGTTCGGTAGATGCCGTAGAGGGATCGAAGACGAGCAGTCCGCTGTTACGTGTACCTATATATATACGGTCACCTCCCCGGCAGATGTTGCGTAGGTTTCCCGTCAGCAGGTCTTTGCTGATTTTATACTTTTTCAGGCTTCTGTCTTTCAGGTTTAAATGAATCAGAAACTCGTCGCTGCACAGCCATGCTCCCCCTTTTCCGTCGTCCGTGATGTCGTTGACGATATTACCTTTGGAGATGACGCTGTTTTCAAACTTGATGGGTTCTGCCTCTTCCGGGTTTTTATATACCCAAAGCCCGTTCGCACTCCCTATGAGGAGAGTTTGTCCTATTTTTCCGATACAGTTGACAAAGGAGATTTGGGGGCATACCTGTACACAAGTCTGTCGTTCCGGTTCTACAAGGTAAAGTCCCTTTCGGGTACCGAACATGATGTGCCCTTCATGGGTTTCCACGATATCCGTTACGGCATTGAGAGGCTTGGGGAGGTCGATGTGAAACTTGGTGAAAGAATGTCCGTCGAAACGGCAGATACCGTTGAACGTACCTATCCACATCATGTTGCGGCTGTCTTTAAAGATTTTATAGACGGTATAGTTCGGCAGCCCGTCTTGGTCGGTAAGATAGTTTACCGTGAGTGCGGCTTTTATTGGGTGAAGAGGCAGGCCGACGAAGAGGAATCCTACAAAAATTAAAAAAGAAAGGAATCGTATCGGGTATTTTTTCATGAGTCATCTTAAACTGTTAACGCATACAAAATTATATTTTTAAGCGAATGATTGCAAATTTTAGTGCTTTTAAATGCGTAAAATGACGCGGAAAGTATTATCTTAATAAGGAGGAATATAGTCCGATAAGTCCGTCCAAATTCAGCGGACTGTTGAAATGGTCGATTTAGAATGTTGATTTTTAGTGGAATAGACGGTTGGGTGTCTAAATACATTGCGGTGAACGCTTTTGAGAATTTCTTCTGTTGTTTTTTGGTTTTTCAAACGATAATTTTGTCTTGTCCAAAAGAATCGAAAACTTAAAAAAACATATAGTATCATGGAAGACTTGAAGAATACGCGAGAGATGACATTGGTAGCTGAGGCATATACCCGATACCGTACGTTGTTGGTGGCCTATGCCAATAAAAGGACCCGGAATCTGGCGGATGCCGAAGACGTGGTGCAGGAAGCTTTCATTAAAATCATCAATATGGGAGACATGGTGTATGCGGCTACCATCCGGAATCTGGCTTTTACAACCGTACAGAACCTTTTGATAGATCGCCTGCGCCGCCGGGTGGTGGTGTCGGAAGTCCATTCTTATATATACGACATCCAACCGGAATTTACCGAAGAGACAGAGTCGGCCATTCACGCGAACAGTCTGCTGCAAGCGGAATATGCTTGGACGAAGACGCTTCCCGAAGCGTGCCGGAAAGTATATTGCATGAACCGTTTCGAAGAACTGACGGCAGAAGAAATATCGAAGGAACTTCATATCAGCCGCCGTACGGTGGAGGCACAGATACAGAAAGGGCGGAGAAGGGTGCGTCCTTATCTCAAGGCTGTAGGAGGCTTTTAACGGGAAGACAGAAGAATCATTTACCTTAAAAAGAAGATAAACATGAAAACAATGAGATTGTGGATGTGTGTGGTGTGTGGATTGTTGTTCGCGAGTGGTTTGTATGCCCGGAAAACGGGGGTATTGGATGAAATCGTTTTCGGGTATTCCGCTTCAGAGAAGAAGCATGGATTTTCCGCAAAAGCCAGTCAGGTGGTAACCGGTGGCTTGGGAGAAGAGGCCCGTGTGCTGTTGCCCATACCCGGCGAAAGGGTAGAGGGGGGCCATATCACCTTTACGATGAAAGTCGATCCGGAGAAACAGAATTATTTTACGGCCCGTTTCTGGGGCTCGGACAGCGGGAACAGCAATATCCTCATCTTGTTTTGCGAGGGGAAACAGATAGGATACCGTCATTTGGGCGACTATGACGTGTTGGACATAGCCAATGAAGATAAGCCTTATCCCGGCCGGTTCACGTATACCACGCTGCCCCTGCCCATCAGTATGACCCGGGGAAAAAAGGAAATAGAATTGAGTATCCGTTCTACCGGACGTATATTCCGCTACGGAGAAACTTTCGATGCTTATCAAAAAGTAATGGAAAAGCCGTCGAAAGCACTATATAAAGGATATACCCATACGGAGACTTGTTTCCAGCCCTCGGAGAAAGAGAAGAAGCAGATAGAAAAGATTGAGCGACGGGTACGTACCGCGCCGGGAGCGGAAGTCATGGAGGAGGTCAGGCAGTTCGTGAACCGTCAAATTTCAGGTTACCTGAACCAAACGGAGATAGACCAGGAAACCGCTTCGCTTTTGGCGTATGCCTATCATGAGCCGTGGACAGTGGCTTATCGGAACAAGGACGTGGTGGAGAAGGTCATCCGTACGGCCGACCGGTATTATGAGCGTTATGCCCAAAACCCCAAATCGGTGTATGACGGGTCATGGCTGACGGTGGGGCCTTTGTGTCAGGCCTTGAATTCCTTTGTACCCGAAATCCGTGAGATTTGGGACGAGAAGATGCCGAACGGGAAAACGCGCCGGGAGAATTGGACGGCTATGTGCCGGGAATGTGTGGACTACGCCAAGACGCATCGTCGCAGTTATACCAACCAGAGCATGATTGTGGATTTGCATCTGTATAACGTGAACCGCATGCTTTCCATCCTGGCACCCGAAGAGGCTCTGCCCGTTTGGCAGACTTTGAAATTCATTTATGAATCCATGGGTATCGCCCCGTGGTCGGGTAGTTTGTCGGCAACGGGAGAACCGACCTGGCCTTTGGGGAAAAGCTATTACCAGTTTTCGCCGGACGGTCTGAGTAAGGAATTGGGCTATGTGGGCGGTTACGGTGAAATCCTGAACTGGATGGTGCATCTTTATGAAGTGACCGGTGAACGCGGCCTTACCGATACGCGCGACCCGCTGATTCGTGCCCAGATGCTTAAGATCATGCACACGCGCAGTCATTTCCGTTATCCGACATTGGATAATGACGGATATGCGGCCATGCGCGGCGAGTCGGTCATCGGCTGGCGTGACCATGGCTATTATCCGGCCGGTATCACTTACGGAGAACGTGGTTACCATCGTGAAGGCACGCCTATCATGGCGGCTGCGGCCACATTGGATCCTGAAGCAGTGGCATACGCCCAACAGATGATGGAAGACAACCAGTTCTTTGCCGTAGTCAAGGAGAAAATGAAAGACCGCGGATTGAATTCCACCTATACGTTGCTGCGATTGCCGGGTGAGTACGATTTGATTATGAAACAGCCGCGCCGCGAGGGTCGCCTGCCCATGTCGGACGGTATGCCGGACGCGTTGTTCTCTGACGAGGAAGTCGGCGTGGTGGCGTTGAAAAACGGGGATGAAATCTTGTACACATCTTTGTATTGGCGTGCG
>OGPL01000398.1_pt1 | contig 46234 bp, 24 predicted proteins | sample 1552901 | NCBI WGS metagenome assembly OGPL01 (sample SAMEA2580244, study PRJEB22360) | human gut metagenome | biome: human gut; feature: human-associated habitat; material: faeces | place: Denmark | collected 2008/2010 | reverse complement strand
CTTGCCGTTCCATTTAATAGCGCCGGAATTCAATGTAGCGTTCATGCCGATACGCTCCATCAGATAAGGGTTGGATTCAGAATCCAAATCATAACGCCAGAAGACAGGAGTATGGGCAGCCGTCAGTATCGGATACTTATAACGGGTGAGAATACCGTTACCGTCTTCCAAAGGCACATTCTTGCTGGTAATCAGTTTATTGTAATCATCAAACAGAGTATTCAACTTCTCTTTAAATGTAATCATATCAATCGTCAAATTAAATGTCGTTATTCTCTTATATATATTCACTTAACCTCTTCCAGATAAAGTACCCGACTGGAATAATCACTCAACTTATGGTAATCCACTTTGTGATTATAAGGCATTTCCAGCCCGTTCGCCATCAGATACGCGCCGCTGAAAGCTTTTCCTTCGTAATCCAGAGGCTGGTTGTCTATCCTGTTCAGCTCGGTCACCTTATAAATCTTATCCGGATGAAGCCCCGCCATCCTGATACGCGGCAAATGCTGGTTGCAAAAATGCTCGGTCTTCCACCAATAGAACACAGCCTTCTCTTTTTCCGGTGCAACATACATCAGCGAAGCTGCTCCCAGTCTGTCATACGGAGAAAGCAACCGGTAAATATCTCCCAACTGTACCACAGGACGAATCATTTTATAATCAGCAATAGCTTTACGGCATAGCTCTTTCTCTTCGCCTGTCATATTCTTGGGCTGTATTTCCATTCCCAAACGACCGCTCATAGCCACATCGATACGATATTTCAAAGGAATGGTGCGGAAAGTCTGATGATTGGGCGCAGCACTGATATGTGAAGCCATAGCTATAGCCGGGAAGAAATAAGAGGCTCCCCATTGCATATAAATTCGCTGCAACGCATCCGTATTGTCACTCACCCAAAACTCATCAAAGTAAGGAAGCACTCCATAATTGGCACGCCCGCCTCCACTGGCACACGCCTGTATGGTGAGTTCCGGATATTTGGCACGTATCCGGCGGCAAACATTCTCAAATCCCCGATGATAGGCAATATACAGATGACTTTGTTCATCCTTCGGCAGATAGTCCGACCCATGATTCATAATAGCCATGTTCGCATCCCATTTGATGTAATCTATTTCCGGATAATTGGTCATCAAAGTGTCTACAAGATTGAATATGAAATCCTGCACCTGCGGATTACCCAAGTCAAGCACCACCTGCGTCCCTCCACGCCCCAATACCGGTTCGCGCAAGGGAGCTTTCAATATCCATTCCGGATGTTTTTCGTAAAGTTCACTAGTGGTATTGGCCATTTCCGGTTCAATCCATATACCGAACTTCACCTTATATTGGCGGGCATCGTCCACCAATTTACGGATACCACCGGGCAGCTTCCCGGTATCCACCTTCCAGTCGCCCAATGAAGAATTGTCAGAGTTACGTTTGTATTTATCGCCAAACCACCCGTCATCCATCACAAACAGTTCACCGCCCATAGATGCGATATCTCCCATCATCTGGTTCATACCGTTCTCGTTGATATCAAAATACACTCCTTCCCAACTGTTCAGCAATATTTTACGGAGAGAATTTCCATGCGCCAGTTTGTATTTGCGCGCCCAACGATGAAAGTTACGGCTGCATCCGCTCAACCCTTCAGCACTGTAAGTCAATGCTAAAGCCGGAGTTATGAAAAGTTCTCCTTTCTTCAAGTTATAAACTGAATTTTCTTCATTTATGCCGGCATAAAACTGGTGATATTCACTATCGTCCGTATCAATGCGCAGTTTGTAGTTTCCGCCATAACAAAGAGCTGCACCAATGACATTGCCATAGTTCTCCTGAGGTTTCCCGTCAAGCGAGAACATCACCTCGGCATGTGCCGTATGTGAATTTCTCACACCGTCCCGGTTCTTTATCACTTTCATGCCCGGTTCAAGAGGTTCCTGCACAAGCCTTCCCTCGTTGGCCCATGAGCCATACAGACTTGATAACCATACATCTCCCCTTCTCACAGGCAGAAAAGCCGAATCAAACTTACGTAACATAACGTTCTTTTTCTCCGCATGGGCTATCTCCGTCCAAGTCTCTATGATATCGACATCGGAGTAGGCCTTGTAGCACACATTCACAGAAAACGGATAGACCTTGTCTTTCAGTTTAATGACAGCAGTAACTGCTCCGTCAGTGTTCTTTATTTCCGTACCAGCCACTTCCATTTGCAAAGTCATATTTCCGTCGGCATGAGTCACTGCCAGCGCCGACTCACCCGGGCAGTTCATACCATATACCGGATAAGCCCCATGTTGCATGGTAGGTGCATTATAAACTTCGCGACAGTCATTTTCAGTAAGCTTACTGCCATAATATACATACTTCAACTCTCCTCCCGCCGGAGCCGAGAGCACCAGTGAGGTACGAGGGGTTGACAAATGTATATTTTGGGCAGCCAGGTCTCCTGTTACAAACAAAAGCATAGTAAACAGGCAGATTCTAATCAGGTTCTTCATCATGTTTCCTTATTTATAGAGTTCAAAATTGTCTCCGACAAACAATATTTTCGGAGACCGACTGAATTTCACAAAATCATCGGCAGATACTTGTCCGGGATAGGGAGCATAATAATGAGTGGACTTTTCACGCGCATTACGCCAAACCAGTACATAACTGAGGGGATATTTCTCAATGACAGGCAACAGAGTCCCTGTCCACCATAAAGAATCGGGAATGCCTTCCAATCCTGTTTCGGTCAGGGCAATAGGCTTATCGTGCTTCTTGCCCGCCTCGGTCAGAATCGTCAGCATCTTGTTCAATTGCTTGATATACTGGGAACGTTCAAACTGATATACATCCGTACCGAGAACATCTATAATATCATCCCCCGGATAGCGTTCAAGATATTCCTCAACCGTATCAGATTCCATTCCCGGAGAGTAAGCTAACAGCACATTATTCACTCCCTTCAGACGCAAACGGTCATTAGTCATCCGCCAAAGGGTCTTGTACTGTTCCGAAGAGCACAAATCCTTTCCCCACCAAAACCAGCTTCCGGTATGTTCATGCCAAGGGCGGAACACCACAGGAATGAGTACACCCTCCTTTGTCTTCAGCGAAAGCAGGAAATCGGCCACACGGTCTATCCATTCGAGCATTTTCACATGGTTCTCTCCCCCTTGCATGACAGAAGCCACTACGGTGCTATCGGTCACATCCCATGAGTCACCGCCCGTTTTCGGATTACGTACATGCCAACTGAGCGAAATCATGCCGCCACGGGCATACTGCTCGATAATATATTCACGAAGATGCGCAAAGGATACTTTGTCAAGATTATGTGTTCCTCCGAGTTCAATCTCGCCCAAATCGAAAGACATCACCCCCGGATAGGCACCGCAGACACTTTTAACATCGCTACGACCCTTATCTCCTTCCCAACCTATTCCGTAAGCAGTATCATCATGATGACCGAAAAGGATGCCTTTCCGTTCCGCCTGTTTCAAGTTTTGCAACAAGGCAACTGTTTCCGGAGTTTTTTCACCGGTTTCTCCACTTCCGCTACATGCAGTCGGCAAGAGGAGGCAAAATATCGCATTAATAGTCAGAATAATATATTTCATCATAAAAGTTGAATAGTCTGTTATTTAAACGAAGGCAAATCACTACGGCAAATCACACCAGGCTGGCCGAAAGCGTTGTTCCACCAAGCCTTGTCGGCATGTTCGTGCTGTCCGGAATTAAAAACAGGCGCAGTAGTGTCCTTTGTCACTTCATAATCATACCAAGTCATGAACCATGCCCATTGGGCTCCGGCTGCCAGTTGCTTGTCTATGGTTGCCACATCACCACATTCGCTAAGTGCAATCAGCTTGTCCGGGAAAGCTTTTTTTAGTGCATCAAAATCCGTTGCCAGTCCGGCAGCGCTGGTCTTGTGGTACACGTCCCGTCCGATAATATCCACGTATGCATCACCAGGATACCAGTCCCTGTCGTTCGTTTCACTAGTCCATACCCAGATAAGATTGTTCAGCCCTTTCTGCTTGAAAGTCTCATATACGAGTTTCCAGAGCCGTTTGTATGAAGCTGCATCTTTCCCCCACCAGAACCATTTGCCTGCAGCTTCGTGCAACGGTCTCCAAATTACAGGAATATTCTTCTGCTTCAAAAGCAGTAAGTAACCCGCCAATTCTTCCAAATCGGCTTTAATGATTTCATTTTCCCGGGTTCCCTCCTGCAATGCCTTGGTGATGTCAAAATCCGTTTCACTAATCATACATTTATACTCACTGCTATTTTCCGTGACCGGCACATTCCAATGCCAGCAAGCAGCAACCAATCCTCCGGCATTCCACCAGTCTTCAACAACCGATATCTTATTATAATCAATCCAGTCGGCCGGTGAAGCGGGAAGGTTCATGTAATCAAAGCAGGCAATGGCAGGATACTTCCCGGTCTGACGGTTTACCCATATTGCTTCATTGACGTTCCATGTCACGTTCGCCATTGTACTGCTCAAAGTTTTTCTCCCCCAGCAGTTTCTCAGATATGTATACACTTTCTTAGCCTCAACGGATGCACCTTCGGTGCAAAGTTCTTTCTTTATCAATGAATTGTCCACCGGTTCCGACTCCGGAGCCGGAAAGTCTTCCCCGGACGAGGAAGAGCATCCTGCTCCTATGCCGCAAAAGATGAAATAAATCAAAAAGTTATATATATTCTTCATACCTATTTTCTATAATCATTTACCGGATTTTCTTCTCAATACGGATATTGGCGAAACTGTGGTCTACGTTCCAATCCGAATTAGGTTGGAGAATGAATGACAACCCTGTCCATCCTTCCGAGAAAGCATTACCCGACACGGTCTGCAAATCAATCGAAACAGTACACCACTTCCCGTAAGTATTGAAACTGCCATTCGCAGAAGGATTCCACGGATAATTGCCATTATTAAGCTGAATCAGATAGCCATATCCAGCCGAATCGTAGAACGGATGTCCCGTAGGAGAGTAAACCTCAAACTTAAAATTGTAATCGGCAGGAGCTGCCGCCACATCAGCCGGACAGTTGAATCCTCCGCAAACAAGATTCGTCCAATTCCAGGCACCATAACTGCCGGTTACCCTAAAATAAGGTCCATAGAGAATTTCGGGCTCATTGTCGCCTGCTTCATTGATGATAAGTTCTTTGCCTGCCCAGAGTCCGTAATCATCAGGATGAGAAAGGTTCCAGATAATCGCATCCGTCATACGATAAGGGATTTTTTCGGTATGTGCAACAGAACCCGCTCCCATATAACTCACTTCGATGACAGAGTTATCCTGAGCATCTTCAGGAATGACAACTGACATATATTTGTCCGAGATGGAATCTACCTCAAGCTCGACACCATTCATTTTGACAGTAGAAGTGGAATTCGCGCCTCCGAACCCATAGAGGTCGAAGTATTTACCTTTCAGCTGTACAGATGTGCCGGGAAGAGCAAACTCATTATATAGACCGTCCACCTGAACCAAGGGTACAGACACCGTGAAATCATAAGTGGTACTTCCCAACTCCGTTTCATAATAGAGCTTATTATTCACTTCCAACGGAATCTGACGGGGAATGGGAAGATAGGCACTGCTGGCAGTCGCATATACCTCACCGACAGGAAGTTCAACATCATTGAACATCACTTTCCTCACACGGCTTAAATTGGAACCGTCGAGTACAATCATCTGCTCCAGATTTCCGTCAGTGATTGGCAACAATTTATCCCTGTCTTTGGAGTCATACACAGCGTCAATAACGGGGGCACCGCTTGACGCCATTTCGTCATCATAATTATCATTATAGGTCACTATGTCCTGACAAGCACCAAAGCTCAACGCCATACAGCACATAAGAGTTATGGATTTGAAAGATAATCTTTTCATGAAATATTGATTTTAAATTTCTGACTTTATTCTAGAATAGGGAAGGCACTTTAACTCCAACCCGGATTATTGCTGTCAATCGCTTCATTAGTAGAAACCTCATCAGAAGGCAATGGAAAGAGCAAATGACGCTGTTCACGATGTTTGTTCACACCGGCTTCATCGTAGTGGGTTTGAGAACCGTCCTTGTTGATTCCGCCGATAGAGTTCATCACTTCCACATAGATTCCCCAACGAATCAAATCCCATCGCCTGTCTCCTTCCAGCGCAAGTTCTTTGGCACGTTCTTCAAAAATGGCGGAACGCAGGGCTTGTTTGGAAGCAATGGCTCCATCACCGGAACTTGATGCAAGAGTGGCATTCGAACGGATACGTACCCTATTCAATGCACTGATAGCCTCCGAAGATACTCCATTATCCAATTCACATTTCGCTTCTGCGTAAATCAGCACGATGTCAGCCAGACGAAGGAAAGGCCAGTAGGCATCCGATTTTTTCTGTGTGGCGTCTGTAACGTCTGCATATTTGTTGGTGAATGCCAGACACTCGTTCGATACGTTAAAGTAATAGTTACGTCCGTCGTTGTAGGGAGCTTCCGGTTCTGCCACATAATTTCCGTTAGCATCATAGCCTGTGGCCTTCAGCACGTACTCCGGCGTATTCGGATAGAAAAAGCCGCTCTTCGGTTTTCCCTCTTCGTCCTGATAGCTTACTATAAAACGATGTTTCACTCCTTGTGTGACACGGTAATCCTGAGAGGTGAACAGAGTATACCAGTGATAACGGTTGCCGATATACAGACCGCTGGCCACTACACCGCGTCCATTGTCAATCCCATTGTACCATTCAAAGATACTGTTTCCATAAAGTTCATCACCGTTGGCACCTTGCAAGGCAAACAGGTGTTCGGTACTTTGCCCCAGTCCGGAACGCTTCCACAGTTGGTCATAAGGAAGCAGGTCATGGCTGCCGTAGTTGTTGTCCGGAGTAGGATAGAGCAGATATCCCGCCCATTTGGCAGCTTTTTCATAGCAATCCCTCCAATCGAAACTCTCGTAACCTTTCACCTGAGTCTTTACAAACTCCCGCCTTACAGGCATATCCAAGACTTTATCGTCACCATTGTATGAATAAGACGAACCGGTCATCACTGTCATTTTCTCACCTGCAGGAAGTGCACCGGAAGCCATGGTTGCATATACTTTAGCGAGCAGTCCGACAGCTGTTCCTGCACATACATGTCCTGTCTGATACTCCGCATCCGTATTCTTATAAAGACGGGGAATGGCTTCCTCTTCCAAAAGACGAACTATTTCAGCATAGACATCGGCTATCGGACGGCGAGGATTGTTGTATCCCGTCCCGTCCGTGACAGCCCTGTCAAACAACGGGATCTCACCATACGCCTTTACCAGCATAAAATAGGCAAAAGCCTTTTGGAAATACACCTCACCCAGACCGTTCGTCTTTACCCGTTCATCGGCACCCGTGATTGCATTGATATATTTAATAGCCACATTAGCGCGATTAATCAAGTTATAGCAACCCTTCCAAATGGTATTGGTCACATCATCTCCCTGATAATTGCCGGCACCTGCATTGCTGAATGCCCAGTCAGGGCCGGAAGCATAGTCACAGTCCATATCAAGCACGCGGGGGAAATTCCCCCAACGGAACATATCGTCCGCCCATTTACTGTACACGCCGGTCACCCATTGGCTGACTGCAGCATCATCGTTGCCCACCTCTTCCGGGCCCACAAAAGAATATGGCTTTTCGCTCAAGAAATCCTGGCAAGCGGAGAAAGTTGTCATGCCTGCTAAAGAAAGAGATAACAGGATATATATTTTTTTCAGTTTCATGGAGTTACATTTAATTGTTTATCATCTTAAAAATCTACTTTTATGCCCAATGAGAATGTGCGGCTGCTGGGATAGGAATACACATCAACACCACGCCGGGAGGCATCCGAACCGAAAGCATTCACTTCGGGGTCGAACCAGCTATAGCCGGTAATGGTGAAGAGATTGGTTGCGCTGGCATACACATTGACATTGCTGATACCTTTGAAATTAGGTTTCCAGACATACCCGATATTCAAGCTTTTCAGCTTCAAGTAAGAGCCGTCTTCTACATAACGGTTAGAGATAAGCATATTACGTTCGTAGCCCGAAACGGCTTTCGGCCACTTTGCCTGGGCGGCATTGGCTTCTGTCCAGCGGGTATTATAGGCTTCACGGGTGATATTACCCACATTCCCCATCTTCATATCCATCAGGTTGCCATTGAAAATGTCGTTTCCCTGACTTCCTTGCAGGAAAAAGCTCAATGTAACGCCCTTCCACTCGAAGTTGCTGGTAAGTCCATAAACAAAATCAGGATTCGTATCTCCGATAATCACCCGGTCGGCCGAAGTAATATCGGGATTATCATCAAAGTTCCTGTATTTTATTTCACCAATCATACCGGCGCCTTTTGCGCGGATATCTGCACTGGGCGAAGCCATCACCTCTGCCAGATTATCATAGAATCCATCTTCTACATAACCATATATAGCCCCGATAGGACAACCGTTGCGCTGTATGAACACCTCATCAGCCGAACTCCATAATTTCTGCGCAAACTGGTCTGCTTTCAGTCCGCCAATCCTGTTGCGGTTGAACGAGATATTCGCATCGATATTCCATTTCAGCGGTGTATTCTGCAACACATAGAACTTACCGGTCAGTTCAAGCCCTTCATTAGTGATGTGTCCGCTATTGACCATCATGCTACCGAAGCCGGTACTTGAAGGGATTTTCACATCCTGAAGCAAATCGCGTGTTTTCTTATGATAATAATCCACCGTCAGGTTAATACGGTTATTCAAGAATCCCATATCAATTCCCACATTATATTGGGCAGTCGTCTCCCAGCGCAAGTCATCGGAAACCGGGCCTCTCCAGTCCACTTCGGCAAAGCCGCTGTTGATAGCCCCGCCAAAAGGATAGTTTGCCATATTAAGCATTGGCAGCGTACGATAACTTCCGATACCTTGGTTACCCGTTTCACCATAACTCAGGCGCAACTTCAAGTTACTGAATATCCCCAAATCTTTGATAAACTTCTCTTCCGACATACGCCATGCAACAGCTCCAGAAAGGAAACTAGCCCACTTGTTCTTATCGGTAAACTTACTCGAACCGTCAGCACGACAGGATGCAGTAAGGATATATTTATCCATGAGAGTGTAATTGACACGTGCCAGGAATGAAGCTAAAGCTGCATCTCCCCTGTCAGACCTCAATTTGCCCGGATTAGCTCCCAAACTCATATCGAAATCCTGAGTGATGTCGTTGGGAAATCCCGTGGCCGACATTGCTTTGCTTCCCCAACTGGATTTCTCTGCCGTAAAACCTGCCACCGCATTAACGCTATGGATACCGAACGTCTTATCGAACGTCAGCAGTGATTCGGCGGTGATTCCCAACCACCAGTTGCTTGACTGTTCGGCCTTGCCATTGATATTAGTAGTGGACGAACCTTCCTGCGTTTCGCGGCCATAGTACATGCCACGGTCATTGTTAGTATAACTGATACCCAAATTCTGTCTGAACTTCAGAAAAGACAAAAGTTTAACCTCCATATAGCTTGAATTGAACACATTTATGCTGCGCAAATTATCTTTTGTGTTGGTTATATAAGCCAACGGATTAGATGCAAGCCAGCTCAATTCACCAGTTTCCGCCTTATTCTTCTGCGGATCATACGTCGAGGGAAACACCAATGCAGAACGGATAACACCACAATCAGAAGAGTTGGTCTTCGAGAAATCCGTATCAGTATGTGTGAAACTGGTATTCATGCCCATTTCCAACCATTTGGTTATATACCTGCCTATATTGGAACGTAATGAATAACGGGTAAAACCGGAATTCTTGATGATACCGTCCTGTTTGAGGAAATTACCGGAGAATGAGTGCCAACCCTTGTCCGAACCGCCCGATACACTGATATTATATTCCTGCGAAAAGCCGTTCTGATAAATCAAATCCTGCCAGTCGGCCACCCCCACATAGGAAATGTTACCATATTCATCTACATAATCACCCGGTCGGAGGAAGTCTTCCGGTGCCGGCAGGTATTTGCCAGCAGAAGTATCGTTTCCGCCACCCGGCAAGGCCGGATATTCCCAAGCCCCGGGATACGGCAGCTTGCCATAAGGTTTATTACTATATTTATAATCATTAAGCACTTGTTCGTTTTGATAATTGGCATAAGTGAATGCGTCGAGCACATCCATACGTTTCGCTATCTTCGAGAATGTAAAGTTGGCACTGAATTCCACCTTTTCATTTCCCTTCTCACCTCGTTTGGTGGTTATGATAACAACCCCGTTCGCCCCACGGGAACCATATATGGCAGTCGCGGAAGCATCTTTCAAGACATCAATACTCTGAATGTCGTGCGGATTGATAAATGCCAATGGGTTTGATTTATTCTGACTGTTATTTGTGTCACTGGCTGGGGTATCTCCCGTATCAAACGGCACGCCGTCTACAATATAAAGAGGTTGTGAGTTGGTAGAGAAAGAGTTCGTACCGCGAATCTGAATACTGATGCCGCCCCCCGGAGCGCCGTCACTCTGATTCACCTGCACACCGGCAATCTTGCCCGCCAACCCCTTACTCAAATCAGTAGGATTGCCTTTCATCAGGTCGTCACTTTTTATCTGCGAAACGGCACCGCTCAAATCACGTTTCTTCATTGTACCATAACCCACTACGACAACCTCGTCCAGCAGTTCCGCATCATCCTTAAGAACAACAGTCACCTGGGCCTGTCCGTTCTTTAAGGATACTTCCTGCTGCTTATAGCCAATAAAGCTGACCTGTAAAACCGCCCCTTGCGAAACGGTTAATGTAAAATCACCGTTCAAATCAGTGATAGTTCCGTTTGTCGTACCTTTCTGTACTACATTTGCACCAATCACCGGTTCTCCCGAAGCATCCGTCACCCGTCCTTTTATTTTAACGGATTGCTGTTGTATCATTGCTGTCGTGTCGGCAGACGCATTAGCGGGAAGAGGAACACCACTAACCAGAGATGCCAAGCAGAGCCCTGTGATAAATACTGTTTTTCTGGATTTTAGATTCATAATATAAATATTTGATAGGTTTTTATTCTGTCGATTTAAGGACTTCCTTTTGACTGTGGCAAATGTACGAATAAAAAAGTACCGCCTATTTCTCATTTGATTTTCAAACTATCCGAATTGTATCCCGACCGGAGAATAATCGATTCGGGATAGAAAAAGATACAAAAGACACATATCTTCCCCTAAAATGATACATTCGGGATAAGGGATTTATGAACGGAATTCTTAACTTAGCAACGTGAAAAGATACAATTATGAAAAGACACTTACGAATTCCTTTGTTTCTTCTTATCTCCTTGCTGAATAGCCTGGCATCATACGCTTCAAACGAAATGAGTTTTCACCAGCTGGGAGTAAAAACAGGCATGTCCGACAATTATATTCAGGCGATAGAACGGGATAAATATGGGTTCATGTGGTTTGCTACCCGTGATGGCCTGAACCGCTATGACGGGTATCATTTCAAGACTTATACCACCCTCCGGCAAGGAGCTTACAACAATAGCGTAGAATGGGTAGCAGAAGATGCAGCAGGCAATATATGGATAAAAACTCCGGTTAACTATTGTTTTTATGACCGTGAAATGGACGAACTGGATAACAGAACGGAGCTTCTTCTGCACAAGATAGGTATCTTTGAAAGCCCCAGGCAATTATTCATAGATGACGACAAGAACCTGTGGTGTGTTGCAGACAACACATTGTATTACTACATCTTCTCCGATGAAACGCTGTACAAACAGTCACTTCCGGGCAGCGTAAACATTGCCGACATGGCATGCCGCAACAAAAGATGTTACATTCTCATGACCGATGGAAATGTAATTAACATAGACTGGATGCATAAATCCATAACCAAACTGTTTCATACGGAAATACATACCACTTATGTGCCTCACATTTATCTGGACTTTTCTTCCCAGCTTTGGGTGTACGCCCCGCACAGCGCGGATGTCAAATGTTATTCTCTGACAGAAAACAACTGGATTGACTTTGCCGCCCGAACGGAACTCAGTAGAGAACGAACCATGATTACCACAATAACCGACGACGGCAAAGGGAATATCTGGATAGGAACCGATGGCAGAGGAATATTCATATGCCCGTATGATAAAGAAAAGGGCAAGGTGACGCGTCTATTCAAGGATGTCGACAAATTATATTCCCTGCCGGACAATCACGTGACCTATATCTATAAGGACAACCGCGACGTGATATGGATAGGAACCGGCAAACAGGGCGTAGCCTATTCAGGTTTGAACAATCTGATATTCGAAAACCATTATTGTCCCCAACTGGAGGATGTCAGTTGTTTCTACGAAGACGGAGAGGGCAAACTATGGCTGGGATTTGACGGTGAAGGCATAGCCAGTTACGACAAGGATAAAAACACCTATACTTATTATAAATCAAAGAACAAAGAAATTCCTTCCGACTTGATTGTTTGTTCTTTCCATGACAACAAAGGCAGAGTGTGGTGGGGAAGTTTCGGCGGTGGAGCGTTTTATTATCAGAACGGCCAGTTCACTCCGCTCAAAGCGGCGGAAAATAATCCGGTGGAACTGCCTCAATACATACGTCGTATCACACAGGATAATGCCGGTAACTTATGGTTTGCCACTTACTCGCAAGGACTCTACTGCCTGGAACCTTCCGGAATGCTCAAAGATTATACAATGAGTAATTCAACTTTACTGACCAATTACATTGCCGACCTGGCATATGTTGATGGTCATTCTCTTTATGTGGCTACCAGTTCCGGAGTGTACCACATGAATACTTCCACCCGGGAAATGACGATATTGGAACAAACTGCCGACGGTGAAGAAGTGATACAAGATAAGTTCGCCAATTGCATCTATCAAGATTCACGCGGACTACTATGGATAGGCGGACGGAAAGGGGTCAATGTGTATAGCCCGAAGCAAAATAAGTTAATCAATTTGAATACCGCAAACGGTGTTTCCCATTCATATATACGTGCCATTATCGAAGATGCATCTCACAATATGTGGCTCACTACAGACCATGGCATCACCCACGTGGAAGTAGTGGAATCCGATGCTACCAGTATGCCCGACTTCCGTTGCCACCCTTATTATGAAGAGGATGGAATCGGTAACCTTACTTTCAATAATTTTTCAATCTTCTGCAATCACAGGAATGAAGTAATTGCCGGAGGCGGAGGAGGATACGTAAAAATTATCCCACGCGGCAATGACTTGTTTTACTTCGACCGCCAAGTAATATTCACCGACTTATATATTGATAATGAGTGTGTCAATGCAAACAGGCCCGCACACAACGGACGTATCATTCTCACAAAGAACATCCAGTTGCTTAACAACCTCAACCTGAACTATTCAGACAACAGTTTTGCTGTGGAAGTCTCGGCTATGGACTATGGCAATCTGCACAAGCTACAATACGAATACAGACTCAATAAAAACGAAGAATGGACAAAGCTGGAGGGAAACCGGATTTATTTCAATAAACTGGCTCCCGGAACTTATCAACTTCAAGTACGGGTAATGAAGGTTCATGATTATGAAAACGATGCAAGTGCTACACTTTCCATCAATGTGTATCCGCCATTCTGGCTTTCTAATATAGCTTATAGCATCTATGCATTACTGTTGGTGAGTGCCATATCACTTATCTTTATCCACATGAAACGGAAACACCGTCGATTATTGCTTCAACAAAAACGTGATATGGAAACGGTGCAGCAGCATGAAATTGACGAAGCCAAATTACGCTTTTTCACTAATGTAAGCCATGACCTGCGCACTCCTTTGTCACTTATCATCACTCCTCTTGAGCAAATATTGGCTACTAATACGGCACAAGACATAAAAAAGGAATTGAAGTTGATTCATCGCAATGCATTGGCACTCCTGGACGTTATCAACCAACTGCTTGATTTACGTCGGCTGGATAATGGTAAAGCCCAACTCAATCCTTCCCACGGTGATTTGGCAGATTTCATCAAAGAAGTATGTGATTCTTTCTATTCGTACGGCGACAAAAAGAATATTGCCTTCAGCCTTTCATTGAAAACCGATAATCTGGAAACAGACTTTGATAAGAATAAAATGCAGCGCATAATGCTTAATCTATTATCGAACGCATTCAAATACAACGTGAATCACGGAAGCGTGAACGTAGTGCTGGATCGTATCATAAAAGATGAAAGAGAATATGCCTGCATCCAAGTGGCGGATACCGGAATCGGGATACGTGAAGAAAACAAAGCTAAAATATTCGACCGTTTCTATCAAGAAGAGCACTCATCCACTGATTATATCGGCAGTGGCATAGGCATGCATATAGTCAAAGAATATGTTACTCTCCATAATGGCGACATTCAAATTCGCGATAATCATCCCCAAGGTACTATCTTTGAATTTATGTTCCCCATACGACATGAATGCAAGAACATAAATCCCACGGCAACGCCAACTGAAAGACCAGACATACAGGAAGAACCGGAGCAAGCAAAAACGCCAACAGGTCGTTCATTACTTATTGTGGAGGACAACGAAGATTTCCGACAATTCATTGTTGACTGCCTGAAAGACCGATTTACTGTTTATGAGGCCGAACAAGGTGAAAAAGCAATGGAGATATTGGCCCTGCATGATATCAGCCTTGTGATAAGCGATGTCCGTATGCCGATAATGAACGGACTGGAGCTATGTAATAAGATAAAGGGAGACTTCCGTTACTCACATATCCCTGTTATTTTACTAACTGCACGAACCGCCCAGGAACATATGCTGGAAGGATTGCGTGAAGGTGCCGATGACTATATAACCAAGCCTTTCAATCTGGATATTCTTCTACTCCGTATCCAAAAGCTGTTAGAATGGAGTAGCCGCAACCATCAACGATTCGGAAAAGTTGAAGTGTCTCCTGCCGAGATTACCATCAGCACTATTGATGAAAGGCTTATTGAGCGAGCCATACAAGCAGTGGAAGAGAATATGGACAATACAGATTTCTCTGTCGAAGACCTAAGCATGACTGTCGGAATGAGTCGTGGTCACTTATACAAAAAACTAATGACGATAACAGGCAAGTCCCCTCTTGAATTTATCCGTGTCTTGCGCATAAAAAGAGGAAAGCAATTATTAGAACAGAGTCAGGAAAGCATTTCTCAAATAGCTTATCAAGTGGGACTGTCACCCAAACAATTCGCTAAATATTTCAAAGAAGAGTTCGGATGCCTGCCTTCAGAATTCAACTGTAAAAAGGACTGATTCCCTATAAGAAAGCATGCTTTTGTTGCAATGAAAAATAAAAGATGGAGAAAGAAACTTGATTCCCTTTCTTGTTACAGTCAAATTCCTTACTAACTATTAGAATAAAAACCGCCTTCAGCCTTCAGTTCTTTAAAAAAGCCCCTTTTCATCGGTGATTTTTGCTGAAAGCACTCCTGAAAGCAAAAGTGTTTAACTCCAGTTCCTTTTGCCATATTTACTTTCAACAGAGGCTCTGTTGTAACAAAACGGAGCCTGCATTTCATTGTAACAGAGCCTCTGTTTTACCCAAATACAGGCTCTGTTTTGTTCAGCCCACGTGCTGGCGTGTTCGAGCCCACGCGCAAGCAGCCATAAGCCCACATTTCACCTCACTTTTGCCCACGTGGTGGATCTATAGATCCCGCTTGGTGGACATGTATATTCAGCATGGTGAGTATATATACCCATCACGCTGAATATATAGCTCTACTAGTAAGCCTGAAAAGCTGAATGCGCTGAAAGCACTCCCCCTTGCCTACAGTACCTTCCTGCAAGGGATGATATTTTCCGGTTTCAGCCGCTATCTCCTTCCAGCAAAGCGTTTACAGATAAAACAGAAACGGCTGAAAGCGGATTATAGCATGAAAGTTCAATAAGAGGGTTTTGATTAAAACATTCCATTAAATCTCCGAAAGTTTAAGGTATAATTAAAACTTTTCCGTATATTCGCAAGAGTTTAAGGTATAATTAAAACTTTCAGGCCCATGAACTTTCCTCGAATCCTCAAAAAAAGAAAAGGTTATATTGACCGAATAAAACCTTTTATGCAAAAATCAGTAGCCAAGGTGTTAACAGGGCAACGCCGTGTAGGCAAAAGTTTCCTCCTTTACCAACTTATTGAAGAAATTTTAGCAGAAGAACCGGATGCGAATATTATCTATGTCAATCTTGAAGATTTTACATTCAGTTCTCTACAAACAGCAGAAGATTTACACTCGTACATCATTTCTCATAGCAAAGAAAAAGTTAAGAATTATATCTTTATCGATGAAATACAAGATATTCCCGGGTTTGAAAAAGTCATCCGTTCGCTCCTACTCAATGAAGATAATGATATATACATTACAGGTAGTAACGCCAAGATGCTTTCAGGAGAACTCGCCACTTATTTAAGTGGCAGATATATCGAATTCAAAATATATAGTCTCTCCTATTCTGAGTTTCTTGAATTCCACGGATTAACTGAAAGTGAAACGAGTTACGAATTATATAGCCGTTATGGCGGACTTCCCTATTTATTAAATCTACCTCTCGAAGATGAAACAGTCAATGAATATTTGAAGAGTGTATATTCCACGATTGTATTTCGTGATGTTGTCAGTAGATACAAGTTACGCAATACTTTGTTCCTTGAGAAACTGATTCAATTTTTATCCGAAAACATAGGCAATCTCTTCTCGGCAAAGAATATCAGTGATTATTTAAAATCACAACATACCGCCATATCAGTAAACCAAATACAAAGCTATACAGAATATTTAAACAATGCTTTCCTTATCCACCGAGTAGAGCGGTATGATTTAATTGGGAAACGCGTATTTGAGATAGGAGAGAAATATTATTTCGAAAATATGGGAATCCGGAACATTGTCATCGGATATCGCATTACAGACAAAGCCAAAATATTGGAAAATCTAGTGTATAACCACCTTTTATACAAAGGTTACGATATTAAGGTTGGCTATTACGGAGATAAGGAAATTGACTTTGTCGGAGAAAAGAATGGAGAAAAACTATATATACAGGTCGCTTTAAAAATAGATAGCGACAAGACAGCAGAAAGAGAATTTGGAAACCTGCTAAAGATACAGGACAACTATCCCAAAATAGTGGTAACAGAAGATACATTCAGCGGAAATAGCTACGAGGGTATACGCCATTGTTCTATACGCCAGTTCTTAATGGAGTAAACCATACAATATACGAAAAATAAATGCAGTACACCATCGGGTTGCCACGAGCAATCAAATCGCCTTTGGTGTGCTGCATTTACATTTGAATCAAGTCATCTATAATACCATGGATTCTGCTGCAAGACGGGCGGCAATGTCCATTGTTAGTTAGTAATAGACAGATCGGTTACCTTATACGGATGCTTTACTGCTGCATGGGCAGCTTTCTGAGCAACAGCTTTTCGTGCCTCATCCAGCCCTTCCGGGGTATAAGGATTCCCGACTACATTGTGTTTGAAGATGCGTTCGAACCAGGTACAGGCAGCGGTATAACGTCCAATCTTCACATCCAGATGATAGCCGTCCCGATTCAGGTGGTCGCCGATGAAAGAGGTGCGCGCATTTTGTATGGCAGTGCCCGAAGGGATGACAATCTTTATCTTATTCGCCTTAGCCGCTTTCTTCACTGCATCGGCAATAGCCTGATACATGGTGAGTTGATTGCAGTTGTAGTTTTTAAATCCACTATGCCTGGAAGTAGATGCATACGCCCAGGTTTGGTGCAGCATCAGCTTTGTTTTCTTTGGAAGGCGTGCTTTTACATATTCTATGAGCTCGGGAAGAGAAGCTTCATACGTCTCATACATTCCCGAAAAAGGACTTGCCTGTTGCAGGCTGACGTAATCCCAGTCTTCATCTGCAAGCACCGTTTCCAAAGACATCTTACCCTTTTCCCGTTTTTTTCCATCTGTACCGATTTTCCGGTAGGCATAGGCAGGAGCATTGTCACGGGCATTTTTCACATGACGTTCCAGGGAACAGCCGCCAATAAACATATTGCCGATTATGGTTGAAATGCCTTCGGCTTCGGCAAGTTCATGCAGATATTGCTCCACGGCATCTTGGGAGAAGCTGTTGCCGATGGCAAGTATCCTGACCGTTTTTTGCTGCGCATACACTCCTCCGGCAAGAAGGAGCAGTATGCACATACAAATCACTACAATCTTATATTGCTTCATCACATTCAAATATAACTAAACTTATCGGTTATTTCTCTTTTTCATGTAATAATCTCTCATCAGATACCACGCTTTCTTACGCATACCTTGGTCGGATATGAGCCCTTTGCGGTTCCAGCCATCCTGATTGGTGGGGTGGAAACGGAATGGGGAACGGAAGTCGAACAGAATCCAGGGAGATACGCCACGCAGGTTCGGGATATTGTCGAACATACGGATATTGTCTCTGTACAAGCGTGCCTGGTATTCTTCACTCCAAGAGCTGACTACGTTCTCATCACCGGACTGACCGTACAATGCTTCGCCGCCAAATTCCGAGATAATCAACGGTTTGTCCGTCACTACTTCCCATATAGCGTCTTTCGGTTCCACAGGCCACGGATGATACCAGCCCATATATTTATTGATAGCTACGACGTCCAGTTGGGAAGTAAAAGAATCTTCCATTACAAAACGCTGTTTTTCGCTATTGAAGTGCACAAGGTCGAAAGCGGCAACATACAGGCGGGTAGTGTCCAGTTGCTTTCCCGTTTCGAGCAGGGAAGTAAGGAATTCATTCCGTTCTTTGGAAGGCTGTGTTTCATTGGCGACACCCCAATAACCTACCGCGCAGCGGTTCTGATCACGCTTAATCATTTCAGAAAGCATCCTCTGCGCTTTCTTACGGGTATCATTGTCTGTAAAGTCAATGCCTTGCCAAATGGGAATCTCCTGCCAGAGAAGGAAGCCCATCTTTTCCGCCAGGCGTACCGTGTACTCATTCTGCGGATAATGAGTCAGGCGAATCATGTTCACGCCAAGCGCTTTCGCTTCATTCAGCAACATGGCCGCATCGGCTTCCGAGAAAGCACGTCCCATACGTTGCGGGATTTCTTCGTGAAAAGAGATACAGCACATAAATGTCGGCTTCCCGTTCAGGTAAATATCAGTTCCTTTCACGGTGATATTGCGGAAGCCGATTTGCTCTTCCACACGGTCGGCACTTGAAGATACAGTCACGCCATAGAGTTTCGGTTCTTCCGGCGACCAGCGTTGCAGCCTCTTCGCATTCAATACGGTTTCCGCCTTTCCTTCTGCGTCGGTGGTGAGCTCCGCGTTGATTTTGAGTTCGGGGATGGCAACTGTTACTTTCTCACCAGCCTTTTTATCAGAAAGACGCACGCGGGCGATGATGCGGTCTGGAGTGTTTTTATCCAATTGGATGAAATAATCTTTTATAAATGTCCGGGGAGTTTTCACCAGCAATACATCTCTTGTGATGCCGCCATAGTTCCACCAGTCGAATGCCATAGCGGGAATGGCGTCTTTGGTACGGCGGTTGTTCACTTCTACCGCCAAGAAGTTGTCACCGTCTTTCAACAGGTCTGTCACTTCCACTTGGAAAGGAGTAAAACCGCCTTCGTGCTCTGCTATCTCTTTTCCGTTCAGGTAGACTTTGCTACGATAGCTGACAGCACCGAAATAAAGGAACTGGCGTTTGTCTGCCAAGCGTTTGGCATCAAAGTGACGGGCATACCATACAGTGCCTTCGTAATACTTCAATTCGGGTGATTGAGAGTTCCAGTCTCCCGGAACATTAAGACGCAACCCGCCTTCAAACGCATATTCGTAGAAATCAATATTTCCTTCCGGTTGCCGGTTTTCATAGATTTTCATCCGTTGTCCCTGGTCGTACAGGTCGATGATGGCATTCCATTTACCATTCAGCGAATGGATGTTGCGACCATATACATTCGTTATCAGCTCCTGTGCCGCAACGCTTCCGGCAAAAGCGATTAGCAACAATAGACATAGACTTAATTTCTCACCTGTTTTCATTTAAGTATGTTGTTATAATTAGTGTATATAATAAGTTCAGGCACGGATTACACGGCTTTTAGAATAGAATAGGTAAAACAACAGTGTTAATCCGTGTAATCCGTGCCTATTTCGATTTATTTTTTAGGAAATTCATTACCCAGTTCCAGGCTGCGCTCCACTGTTCGGCATAGGCATAGTGAGCGGTCGTTTCAGCTACAAACAGTTCTTTTGGAGCATTAATCACGTTATAAGTGGAGTAAGTGGTGGTAGGCGGACAAACTCTGTCATTATATCCGAAGATATAAAATCCCGGCACTTTAACCTGACGGGCAAAGTTGACTACATCAAAATACTGAATGGTTTTAATCTTTTCCGGTGTCCGGTTCTTCTCATCCTTAAACAGATGCGGCCAACCGCCTGCACGACCGTGGGCATAACCCGCCATATCACACAAAGCAGGATAGAAAGAAACCAATCCCTTGACACGAGCATCCAGTCCGGCAATTACAATGGAAAGCGCACCGCCCTGGCTTCCTCCAAAAGTCGCCAGATTACCGTTAAATTCGGGAAGTGTGTAAATGAAATCAATGGCTCTCACACAGCCTGTATAAACCCGTTTGTAATAGTACTTGTCCCGATTGTCCATATTGAACGAGTGGTAATTCTTCAAAGCACCGTTATAAAGCCGGTGATACACATCTCCCGTCAGGTTGACCGGAATGCCGTGGATACCGATTTCCAGAATAATAAAACCTTTTCCGGCACGTTCGGCTTCTCCGTTATAGGCACGGATGCCTGCGCCCGGCACTTTCAGAATCGCCGGATATTCCCCGGAAGCCTTCGGAACACAAAGGATGCCGTACATACGGGACGCATAGTCATTGTTCGCAAAGGAGACATGATATACGTTCACCTTATCCGTGCACCTTTCTGGCAGTAAAGTCATTATCGGTTCCAGTGCCCACTTTTCAGCGGCTTCTTTGGTACTTTTCCAAAATTCCAGAAAGTCGACGGGCAACGGAGTGGTCGGTTGCAATTTTTCAGGAGAAAAGCCGACGGTAGCCACGCCTTCATACTCACGCCCTTGGCAAGTGACAAAAGCACGGCAACGCAGGAACCCTTCTTTTTTCATAGTCCCTGCGTTAATTTCAAGCTTTTCATTCTTCAAAGGCTGTTTGCCTGTCTGATGAGGTTTCATCATGTCTTCCGAAATCTCATAACGTACTTCCAGATTATCCTGTGGGATATTGCATTTCAATACCACTACTTTGAATTTCACTTTTTCTCCCGGTTTATACAGCCAATTGGTGTGGTCTGGAGTGACCTGCACTTGAACCAGTCTTTCCTGCGGCTGTCCCCATGCAACTATCTGCATGGAGACAAATGCTATCAGGAGAAGAAGAAAACGTACACTTTTTACCATAGTTCCCTATTTTATTTCATTTGTCGTTGTTATATTAATATCCCATTTATCAGCTATTAATACTCATTGTCTCAAACTATTAATACCCATTATCTCAACTATTAATACCTATCCGCTCAGCTATTAATACCTGACAACTCAACTATTAACATCCAACAGCAGAGGTATTAATGCTTCTCTCCACCTACCATACTACTCTGCGAATCAGAAGTTAACACATCACTCGTTATTAGCGTAGAATGCAGATAGCCGCCTTTTTATGGTTTTACTTCGTATTGATAGAGTGCGAAAGAGTTCTTGTCATTTAGCTCGAAACTTACTCTACCCTGTGCGCCGACTTTTGCAGCAAACTTCTTGCCACTTCCCATCACAGGGATAAAATCCACTTTCTTGCCTTCAGGAAGCCAGGTGTCAATAGTCCCCCTAGCTTGCTCGTTGTCTTCACGGTAAACAACAAGATAACCTTGCGTGCCGGAGACGGTCGATTGGAATCCGGTCCACGAGCGTCCCGAGGGTTCTTCACCAATAGGCAGTATGACGCCTTGATGAAACCGGAGTTGCAAGGGTTGGTATTTCTTGAGCAGAGATGCCGTAATATAAGCCTCTTCGGGCAAGTTCGAAGCCTCCATCCAAGCCAACGGCTGTGCCGCCAAGGTGATAGCAAAGAGGTAATCGAAACTGTAACGGGCGGGGGCAAAAGGATCGGCAGCGTCATACTTGTCGGCATTACGCCATTTATTAAGAAACTCTATCTGCATCTTCTCCGCCGGTACATAGCGAGACAGCATCCAGAGGTTGCGCAAGGTGCGATAAGGGTAATAGTTGCCCCAATCGGTATAGCGGTTTTCCAGGAAGATGTTGCCGTACTCGTTCATATAGTGATACCCGCCGCGACGACCGGCAGTGGCATCGAGGTTGAAAATCACTTCATAGTTGGTTTGCTCCAACACGGTATCAAACAGTCGGCGCAGATTCTGTTCGGCTGTCTTGGTAGGTATCTGCAGGCCGTCTATCTTGAAACAGCAGATGCCGTACTTCTTATAAAGTCCGATAATGGCTTGCGCATCTTTTTGCCAATCGGCAAAATCATTCTGTATGCTGGGGTTGAACCATAATCCGATGCGAATACCCAATTTCTTGCCTTTCTCTACAATAGGTTTCAGACCATGAGGGAATTTCGTGGGGTTGGGCGTCCAGTAACCGGTATTCTTCCAAATATCCTTAAAACTACCTCCGGCGGTCTTTGAGTTAGGGCTTTTTCCGCTCTGCCAGCCATCATCCAGTTGAAAGAGGGTGATGCCCATGCGTGCGGCACGGTCTAGTTCTGCCAGACAGAAAGCCTCATCTATTTTGGCATCCTGGCTACGGTCGCCCCAGGTATTGAGCATAATCATCTCATCCTGTGCGGCGGTATGATGACGCAGTTGTTTCTGATAGAGGCGCAAGGCAGTAAGCGCTTCTTGCTCGCCGCCGGTATAGATGCCGGTAACGCATCCATAAACGCGGGTCCAGCTATCCGGCTTTACATCATGAGACGCAATGCCCAGCCCCACTACCATAAAATCGCTAAAGTCCGCCACGAAGTCAGAACCCGGATAATGTAATTGGGTACTGCTGCTAGGAGCCTCTTTCAAAAAAAAGAAGCCTTGACGCGTAACTACGTCATGAGCAAAAAGCAAATTACCACGATACGTATTGCGACGGTAAGGAAGCCAGGTACGCCCGGTCACCAGATTGTCGTTCCAATCGGTGTAGTCGAAAAACTCTATTGTGCGGGCACTCCAATGATTGCCGGATAGTTGCAGCCTGTCGAGCGTGGGAGTTTTCACCCCCGTAGCCATATCGGCCGTGTGCTCTATATTTTTGCGGTCAGCGTTAGAGCGGTTATCCTCCTTATTCTGATAAAGTTCCACTTGCCCTTTCAGATAGGTGTCGCAAGCAATGGCGGGACAGTCTGCATAAATGCGATAGCGACGCTCTATATTCAGCGAACCGATAGTGCAAGCCACGGTAGCCTGCAGATAACTGGCGTGGATGCCGTTCGTCGGTATCTCGTTCACGGTGAGCGTGGCATCCGTAGGGATACCTTTCACAATCGAGAAATCGGGTTGTTTGCCCTGTACCGGAATGTTTTTTCCGTGTTGCTTGTCAGTAAGGCTGATGGTAACGGGTGCACCGTTATTCCACAGCATGGCGCGTTCCATATAGTTATTGCCTATACGTAGCGTGTCACCTTTCAGAAAAGCGTAATACTGTTGTCCTCCCCAAAGCGGCAAGGTACATATTGCCGATAGAAATATCGTAATAATATTTTTTTTGCTCATAGTTTGTCTACGGTTTGATGTAAGCTCCCGGAACTTCCAACAATTTGTTGGGTTCGTTGAAGCGTTGGTTATCGGGCACATCGCGTTTGCCCAGACCCGCTTGCATAAGTTGCTTCAGTTCGGGCAGGTGATGATGATAGATATCGCGCGGCTCTACACTACGTTTGTGGCAGAGTCCGGCTGCCATACCTACTACTTCACCCATCATGCCGGTAGTACGCATCACACGTACCGTACCCAAAGCTACATGGGTGCAACTCATATTACGACCTGCCATAAAGAGATTGTCCACATTGCGCGAATAGAGGCAGCGATAGGGAACGGCATAAGGATGAATCCAACGATGCACCGTAGCCGACTTGAATTCATTGCCGGGAAAGCGGACACTGTTCACGCTGTCGGGGAAGTGAAGGTCGATGCTCCAGGTCGTGGTAAACGAAGCATCCTCATGCGCCACATTCTTGTCTATATCGTCCTGTGACAGTACGTAGTCGCCCAAAAGACGGCGTGATTCACGTTTGCCTGAAACATACGCCACCCAGTCGAGGGAACGGTTGGCATACTTCTTATGGTCTTTATAGTGATTCTTCAGATAGCTCCAGTTGGAATATATCACCAAAAGTCCATAGTCGCGTACACGTTCAGCTTCGCTGACTTGATTGCGGTTCATACCCGTTTCCCATTTCCACTCGCCCATAGTTACAGGCTCACAGTTTTCAGCGTCAAAGCGCACGCCATATTCAAAATGAGGGAATGAGGTTTTCTTCTTCATATCCTTACTATACCATTGTATAGAAGCCCCCATCACCAATGAGTCGGGTTGCTCGGGAGCAAGGCTCTCGCCATATTCATCGCGACCTTCACGCCCCATAGCCCAATCGGCACCGGCTAAATAGCCTATGGTAGCATCACCTGTGCAGTCGCTAAAGAGAGGAGCGGTAAGTTCGGTTTGTTTGCCTGTCTCGATGTGCTGGATAGTGACTGACGCAATGCGGTCTCCTTGCATCTTCACGGCTACCGCACGTTGAGAAGCATAAAGGGTAATGTTCTTTTCGGCCTCTATAAAGTCTTCCTTCTTCTGGTCTTCATAGTAGTCGCCCGGTTGGGCATTGCCGGAACGTTCATGACCGAATTCACGTATCATACGCCCCAATCCCTGATTAGGTCCCATTTCGATGATACCGCCGAGGTGTACACGAATCTCCGACGAGTTATTACCGCCCAATACAGGACGGTCGTTCACTAATGCCACCTTACAACCTAATCGGGCAGCAGATGCGGCAGCACACATTCCAGCTATTCCCCCTCCTACTACCACAAAGTCGTATTGATGAGCGGGCACCGGCTGTTGTTGTCGCAGGCGGGTACGAAGTGCGGCTGTCTCTGCCGCATCCCAGGTAGCGGGCTGCGTATTCGCATCGGTCGTAAGGTAAATGGCATCGCAACGACCGTCGAAACCGGTGAGGTCTTTCAGGGCAAGGGTGGTAGTCCCTGCTTTCAATACTGTCTTTCCGGCAAATTGCCATTGCCAGGAATTACCGGTATGTCCTAATGTAGCTTTCAGCAATTTGCCGCCTAAAGCCAGGCGGAACTTTCCGGGGCCCTCGGCATCGGTCCAAGGTGAAGTCCAGTTGTAAGTACGGGCATATACGTAGTAAGTGCCCGCCTGGGGAATGTTGATTTCTGCCGTAGCATCCACCACAGGGATGCCCATGCCATGTGCCATGAGATAGGGCGAACCCATTTGATCCATGAACTGCTGGTCGAGCACCCAGCCGCCTCGCTGGCTGAAGCTTTCTGCTTCGATGAGCAGTTCTTCGGCTACAGCCACAAGGCTACAGGCTACGGCTATGCATGTCAATAAGATTTTTTTCATCACAGTACAGCGTTTTTATGATTATTGTCTACTATCTTCACAGAGGGAACAGATTATCTCGCCATTTTGTAAATTTCATTGCCTGCCATCAAAAAAGCACCAACTCCATAAACCTCCGTCATGTCACGAGTCACTTTCTTCGGGTCGGCACCGATTTGCTGCACATAACCCAGTTTCCCATTCGGTTCCACAGCCGAGACTAATGCATTCCAGCCTTTTATCATTACAGGAAGATAAATTTCCTTATCCAATAAACCTTCGTTTATTCCATAAGCAATGGAATAGACAATGAAAGTAGTGCAACTTGTTTCCGGTGATGGATAAGAGGCAGGATCCAAAAGACTGGCATGCCAGAAACCGTCCGGATGCTGTAATCCGGCAACACGGGTAGCCAGTTTTACAAATAATTCCTCATAGAATTTGCGGTTCTTATCTTTCTTGGGCAGTTCCTTTAATATTTCAACCAGACCACCAAGCACCCAACCGTTGCCACGTCCCCAAAAGACTTTCTTGCCATTGGCTTCGCACTTATCAAAATAACGCCAGTCACGGTAGAACAAGTTTTCTTCTTTATCGAACAGGTAATCATAAGTCGCTTTATACTCACGATTCATAAATTTGATATATTTTTTCTCTCCGGTCAGCATATACAGTTTGGCATATACAGGGGGAGCCATAAAGAGAGCATCACACCAAGTCCAACGTTCCAAGGTCTTTAAGTCTCCCTCCACCAGCTTGAAACTACCTTCGGATGGATGATTGACAATCCATTCCGTACGGGCGAGCGTAGGGATAATCATTGCTTCGTCTTTGTACTTGCGGTATAAATCCAAAAAGGACTGTGATACAGCGATGTCATCAGCATGATAAAACCGTTTGTCCGGCTGCCAGCAATTCCGTCGGCCTATACGGGTAAGCCACTTATAATATGTATCATCATTGTCTTCTTTTTCAGCCAATTCCGCCCAATCCACCATGCCGACATAAAGAGCACCTTGCGGCCAGTTCAAGTCGTCATGTTCAGGAGCGGGGTGTGGATTGGCAATCTGCCAATCCGCCACCTTTCGCATGATAGACTTTATTTCTGCTTTTTGAAAAGGAATCTCTGTTGCCATTATAAAAACGGAACATAACAGAGACGCTCCCAATAAAAGTGTTTTTTTCATTCTATATTTATTTGTTTATCATTCGGTCATTACAGTTCAACCATAGCCTTTAAAGGCAATTGACTGGAAGCAGGACCGACTAAGATCTCAAAGTCTCCTTTTTCCACTACAAAGCGGTGTTGATTCATATCGTAAAAAGAGAATGCATCCTCATCCAGCACAACAGAAACCCGCTTCTTCTCCCCTTTCTTCAAGAATACCTTTTCATATCCTTTCAGTTCTTTCAACGGACGGGGAACAGAAGACTGTACATCATGCACATACACTTGTGCCACCTCCGAAGCATCCATCTTACCTGTATTCTCTATATCAAAGCTAACGGTAACCTGATGCTCACCCGTTTTCTCCGCAGCCATATTACTATAAGCGAAAGTAGTATAGGACAAACCGTAGCCAAACGGATAGAAAGGTTCTTTTCCCGAACGGTCGTATCCACGATAACCGACAAAGACACCTTCGGAATAGTCTACACGCTTAATCTCCGCCTTTAAGTTCTCGTAATAACTGCCGTGCACTGGATTATCTTCCCATTTCCGCTCGATAGAAATCGGTAGCTTTCCGCTTGGAGAAATCTTACCGGTCAGGATTTCAGCAATTGCCTGACCGCCTTCCTGCCCCGGATACCAGGGCATAAGAATCGCTTTTGCAGCATCATACCAGTTGGTGAAATCCACACCGCCACCGGCGTTCAGTACAACCACAACATTGGGATGCATAGACGCAATCTTCTTGATAAACAATTCCTGATAGCGAAGCAAGGCAAACGGACGGTCAAAGCCTTCGCCTTCGGTATTACTATTGAAACCTGTGCAGAACACAACATTATCCACCTTTGCCAATCCTTGACGAAGTTTCGCCTCATTAAGGCTATAAGCATTAAAACGAATGATGGCCGAAGAAATATTATCAAAGAATTCAATCCGGAAACGGTATTCCTTACCACCCTCAACCGGCAGTTCAACTTCACGGCTAGAGTATGAATGATTTCCCCAATCTCCTGTAATATGCTTGTCATTCACAAACAGACGATAACCGTCATCACCACCGATATGAAGTTTCAACTGCCCGTCAGTTTGTGGCATGTAGCAGGCTGTCCAACGGACAGAGAATCCATCTGTCGGAAAGCCGTCCAAAGGTGCTCCATATCCCCAGTCATAATCAACAGAGGATTCCGTGCGTATTACTTCAGGCTGGCCCGAAAGGGTCTTGTTTTTAAAGTATTCAGCTTTGAAGCCTTTCATCTGACGATTAGCATCAGTATAAAACTCATGGACAATATCTTCATAAATCACATCATCCGTCAATAGTAACAGATTCTTTTTCTTCAATTCTTTCAAGCCTTGAGCCACTGAGACGGTAGAAAAAGGAGTGACAAAACCACTGCCGCCACCGGTAGGAATCAAATTTGCATTAGGCCCCATTACGGCTGTCTTTCCTTTCAGTGGGAGCAAGTTTCCTTCATTCTTCAACAGGACTACACCCTCGCGCGCCAGTTCTAAAGCTGTCTGGCGGGAGAAAGGATTATCCTCTGCGATGTTGCTGTCTTTCTGTTCCTTATCCAGCATACCATAAGCAATCAGAGTTTGCAGGATGTGTTGTACTTTCAGGTTGATGGTTTCTTCTGTCACTGTGCCGGCTTTGATAGCAGGCAACAGATTCTCCAAATTCATAAAACGTCCTTTCGGCATTTCGAGGTCAAGTCCGGCGTTAGCAGCGCCTACGGCGGAATATACAGAAGTCCAGTCCGACATCAGAATACCTTTGAAGCCCCAAAGATTGCGCAAGACATCAATATTCAACCATTTATGTTCGGTGGCATGGACACCGTTCAACAGATTGTAGCTGTTCATTACGGCGCCGACATTGGCTTCCTGTACTGCTTTCCGGAAAGCCGGGAAATAGATTTCCTGCAAAGTACGTTCGTCTATGTCAGAGCTGGCATGGTGGCGGCTCCATTCCTGGTTGTTGGCAGCAAAGTGTTTGATTGTAGCAATGACTCCTTCCGATTGTACTCCCAGGATATACTGTTTCGCCGTTTCACCTGTCAAGTAAGGGTCTTCACCGAAGTATTCAAAGTTACGGCCGCACAATGGAGCACGATAGATATTCACGCCCGGGCCAAGCAGAATATTAACTCCTCTTGCCTTGGCATCCTGTCCCAAGCCTTGCCCTAACTTATAAAGTAATTCCCGGTTCCAAGTAGAAGCGGAAAGTATTCCGGAAGGATATAAAGTGCTCTTGGGAGCATGATTACGAATTCCCTGCGGCCCGTCAGCCAACTTAATTTCAGGTATTCCCAAACGGGGAATGGCACGCAGAGAAAAACTGGTATATCCGGAAATATACTCTATTTTCTCTTGCAAAGTCATTTTTGATACAATGTCCTTCGCACGTTGTTCGGCTTGGGGAGTGATTGTCTGTGCACAGGTTAATATGCTCCATGCAAGCATACATAAACCTATGCCTCCTATTTTCTTTTTCATGGTGATTCTGTGTTAATATAATATGTGTAAAAACCAACTTAGCTATCAGCTCTTCACACACTTTTGTTCTTTACATTTTTAGTCTATCAGTTCTATTTTAACGGTCTGTCCTTGTACCAGAATATGATATTCGCCGGCTTCAAGGAAGCGTTTACCATCCTCATTGACAAAACCGAAATCACGTTCCAGGTCGATGTCGAAACGGAAAGTCTTCGTTTCTCCGGCTTTGATAAATTGTTTCTCAAAGTGTTTCAGTTCTTTCACCGGACGGGTGATAGAGCAATAAGGATCGGAAATAAACCAATGAACAGTCTCTGCTCCATCGCGGGCACCGGTGTTGGTGACGGTCACTTCTGCCGACAGTTTATCGCCGCGCTTCACCTTAGTAGCAGAAGGGGTAACAGTGCCATACTTAAATTCGGTATAACTTAATCCATGCCCGAACGGATATAACGGATCGCTTGTTATATCTTTATAAAATCCCTGATGTCCGCGTCCGCTCTTGCGGCGATTATAATAAATAGGAATTTGTCCTGTGGAATAAGGGAACGTCATGGCTAGTTTACCGGAAGGGTTGATACGTCCGGATAAAATTCCTGCCATTGAACGTGCACCATTTATTCCCGGTTGCCATATCTCCAATATAGCATCACAAAGAGGTTCCATGCGATTTAATTCCAAGGGACGTCCATTAGAAAGCACCAATATAATAGGTTTACCAGCCTCCTTTAGTTCTTTCACCAATTCTTCCTGAATCTGTGGCAAAGCAATCGTAGAACGGGAAGCATTCTCACCACTCCAGGTAAGCATCTCACCCAAACAAACAATGACTACATCAGACCAACGAGCAACGTCCAATGCGCCAGCAAAACCTGAACGGTCATTGCCCTGCGGTTTGCATCCCATTGCATAACGTAATTCGGCATCTCCTCCAAACTCGGCAGTCAACCCATCATAAAGCATTTCCACATCCGTATCTTTTCCATGTCCGCACCAGGAACCCAATAAGTCCCAACCATTTTTTGCCATTGGACCTACTACGGCAATCTTTTTTTTGTTTGTAAGTGGTAATATCTGATTGTCATTTTTCAACAGCACCATTGATTCTGCTGCCAGTTGAGCGGCCACAGCCATACTTTGCGGACGGAAAAAACGATCCTTCTCATTAGTAACCGGAGTATAAGGACGTTCGAACAAACCCAGACGGAATTTTACACGCAATACTCGACGGACTGATTCGTCAACTTGTGCCATTGTTACCTTACCTTCCTCTACAAGCTCTTTCAGATAACGATCGTAGGCATGAGACATCATATCCATTTCAAGCCCCGCATTAAAAGCATACCGAGCAGCATCTTTCTTTGTAGCGGCTAATCCCTGATTCTTTAACTGTTCCACAGCCCCCCAGTCAGACACAATGAACCCGTCATGTTTCCAGCGTTTCTTTAATATCTCGGTCATGATATAAGGATTAGCTGACCCAGGTACTCCACTGATGTCATTGAAAGAACTCATCAAAGTGGCCGCACCAGCTTTCACCCCCATCTCATAGGGCAGTAGATAAGTATCCCAAAGAGTTTGAGCTGAAATTTCGGTATAAACATAATCTCGCCCAGCCTCCGAAGCACCATAACCTACATAGTGTTTCAGACAAGCAGCCATACGGTTCTCTGCTGACATATCATCTCCCTGATACCCACGCACCGAAGCAGCGGCAAACACTCCATTTGTATAAGGATCTTCACCATATCCTTCGGCTACACGTCCCCATCGAGGATCACGTGCCACGTCGATCATGGGAGAAAAAGTCCAATCAACCCCAGACATGCGGGCTTCTTGTGCAGATACCGCACATGCCTGTTCTACCAATCCCGGATTCCATGAACAGGCCTGCCCCAACGAAATAGGATATATGGTGCGAAATCCATGAATAGCATCGTAGCCAAAAATGATGGGAATGCCCAAACGAGATTCTTCCATCGCTTTTTTCTGCATACTATTACGCAACTCTGGATTTATATCAAAGTAAATCAAAGAACCAATCTCTGACGGTACTTTTTTCACTTCTTCGCCAACATTATTCACATTGTTATTTCGTCCCAATGTATATTGGTTTAGCTGCAAAATCTTTTCCTCCAATGTCATACGCGATATTAAATCATCAATACGTTTTTCAATTGGAGCTTTGGCATCCTTATACAAAGGAATACTCTTTTTATCTTTTGACGAAAGAGAATGTGTGACTCCCAATAGGCACAATCCCAAAATCAAAACTTTTTTTCTCATCTGTTTTTTCGTCGGTTAGTTATCATTTCTATTTTTCAATTGATTATGACTTACCGAGCTGTCACTTCAAATAATTTCAACCATCCGGCAGATGTCACATTGTTCTTCACAGCAAGGTGAATTCCAATCTCATTCTGCTTTGTCGTATCAACAATACCAACAGCCCACATGTATTTACCTGCCTCCACGCCTTCAACCCGGGTTGTAAACGTATATGATTTAGCCGCACCTTTCACCCAATCACAAGCTTCCGGTTCTCCATCAACAAATACATACTTCGGTTTATCATTCTTGGTGTCCAATAAAGCAAAAGCTACTTTATATTTATTCTTCCACTGGGGAATATTTGTCGGACAATATCCCCAACCAAAATTATTCCAACGGTGCGCTATTTCAATCTGTTTACCATTAGAGATAGTTGTAGGCAAAGAAATTCTGTCCGGAAATAAACGGTAGCTTCCTTCTGTACAGAATTGTTTAACTAATTGGAAAGCTTCATTAAACCATGAATAAGCTTCTCCATTATGAAAGTCTGAATTATAGCGTAAATCCATCATATTGACGCAAGCTGTTTTAGCCTCATCAAACTCACCTTGACGTACTTCTGCATAATTGGCATATCCATCTCCCAGAATCGAGTTTCCATGAGAATTTTTCACCCAGCCACCTTCCATTACTACAGGAACGAGATACTTCCACTTGGCTATAAAATTGCGTTCCCAAGTAGAATAGTAAGTTTTCATACCAAACGCATCGTGACGTAATGAATATCCTTTAGCTACTGCTTTTCCTATTAATCTTTCAGTATCCTTATCATAATTATTGCCGTCCCATTCCTTGCTTGTACCTATCCAACGATGATAATTTACAAACACAGGAACTTTATCAAATACTTGAGAATATAAATCTGTCACCCAATCGAAAACAGCCTCACGAGTCGGCAGCTCCGGTTTTCCCAACTCACGCACCTGATAGTACCATACACTATGATACTCTCCCCATTTTCCAAATCCGGAACCACTTACAAACTGTACTTTGTCGGGATCATTAAAATCCTTAGCCAAAGCCCTGATAAATTTCTCATAATATTTCTGGAAAATAGGATCATCCGGATAGGGAGACCATACTTTTACTGAACCTGTTTGTGTTTCATATCCTTTCGCGCCAGCCTCTTTTACAAAATTCGGAGTAAAATTATAGTGCTTATCACGGCTATCCACCACAAAAGTAAAGGCCAATTTCATATTTCTTTGCTTAGCTCCCTCTATCAACATCTTCAGTCGCTTAGCCGAAGGGGTATCACAATCGGAATTCCATGCGTATTTTCCTTCTTCAGGATTAAAATCAGCCCAGGCACCACGAAGGTATAAGGTATTTGCATAATCAGAGACCTTTACAGTGCCTTCCGATGACGGGAAATTATCATAATCCTGCCAGAATGTGGAAGATAAACCATCACCAATACCCGCATATAATACCCATCCGGAAAGAGGATTATGCAAAATGATATTTCGATTCTGCTTTACCGTGACAATGCTGTTCCCAGGAATAGAAGTATCTTCTACCAAACCATCATCACCATTATCACCTCCTTCTTCATCATTATCACTGCCGCAAGCGACTAATGATATAGCCATAGAAAAAATAAGCCCGCAACTTATTTTTCTCAAACTGCACATATTTTGAAAATTAATCTTCATACCTATAGCTCTTATTTTTTTATGCTTACTTTCGACAATTTTAACCAGCCCGAATCCAATATATCCCCTTTGGCGGCAATATCCAGTCCTACGAGATCTTTATTACTCCGGTCAACCAAGCCCACAGCCCAAACATAAGTACCCGTTTCAACTTTGGACATATCCGGCCCAAATACATATTCAGCGGGACTTCCTTTTATCCACTTAGATAAATCTGTATCCGTATCCACAAATGTATATCGCACCTCATTCGTTTCAGAATCAAGCAAAGCGAAAGCTACTTTATATTTTTGATTCCATTGCGGAATATTAGTAGGACAGTACCCCCATCCCAGATTGTTCCAGCAATGTTTAATAGTCGGCGTTGTTTTTTTAGAGACTTCTAACGGCAAAGAGATTTCACTGGGATAGAGCCTATACCCCCCTTCCCGAAGGAATCGGCGTACTAAATCAAAAGCATCTTTAAACCAGGACTCTGTATCACCAAAACGGAAATCCATCATATTGACATGTGCCTCTTTACTGTCATCAAACTCACCGCGTCTTACGTCCTCGTGTGAATTCTTGCGATATCCTCTAGGATCCTGCCAATAATTATGTGATTTGACAATCCAGCCACCTTCCATAATAATAGGGCATATATTACGATATTTTTCTGCAAACCTACGTTCCCAACTGCCATAATAGGTTGTCATACCAAATGCATCATGACGTAATGAATATCCTTTCTTGATTGCTTCTTCCAGCATTTCTTCACTGTCAGCAGCAAAATGTTCATCATCTACCCAATCTTTTCCCGCACCAATCCATCTATGGTAGTTAATTACTACCGGAACTTTATCAAAAGCTTGAGAATATATATCTGTCACCCAATCGAAAACAGCTTTCTTTGGAGTATCATCACCTGTTGAATAAATCATTGTATGATATTCTCCCCATTTCCCAAGTCCGAATCCATCTATAAATTCAACTTTCGAAGGATCGTTGAAATCTTTAGCCAGAGCCTTCACAAATTTAGTATAGTACTTCTGAAAAACAGGATCGTCAGAATAAGGTGACCATTTACCTTTATTCATAAATCCTTTTGCACCGGCATCTTTTACAAATTGAGGAGTAAATTCCGTTCTCTTATCACGACTGTCAACTACAACACGAAATGCCAAACGCATATTCCGCTGATAAGCACCTTCAATATATGCTCTTAAATTAGAATCAATTTTCCAACCATATACATCTTCCTGTGGATTAAAATCTGTCCAACTAGCGCGAATATAAAGCGTATGAGCATAATCTGTCACACTAACATTGTGTCCCAGTTCAGGAATATACATATGGTCATACTGTGCCCAAAAATCCGCGGCATCCACTCCCATACTTGCATAGAGCACCCATCCTGTAAGCGGGTTATGAAGAATACGCAAAGAATCAGGCTGAATCGTAACTATGTTATTCTCTTGTAGTTCCTTATCAAATGAAACGGCTGAATTCTCGTCTCCGAAAACAGGAGATAAAAGGAACATAAACAGACAAAAAGACACAATTACTCTATAATAACTAATCTTTCTTACAACCATACTACTTATTGTTTTTTTAAAGAGTGCTATATCATTGTCCTCTTTATTCATATAAAAATCACGAGATTGATATAGCACTCTTAATTTTATCCTGCTTGATTATCTCTTATCAAAGAATACTGTCAGTTCTTTAATATCTAATTCTATGTAATTAACTCCTACAGGTACACTAAAGAAAGCATAGCGGTTGTTAGCTTGGCCACCGACTACAGTCTGTTTTTGATTGTAGTCACTCTCTGCAATATCAAGGCAACCGTCATAAGATCCTCTGATGGCATCTGCTGTTGAACCAAAGGTATAGCAACCGGCACTTTGCGGTCCGACTTTAAAGTTCAATCCACCCGGATGTGCATTTCCATCTTTGTCTTTAATGGAATTCTTTCTGGGTAACTCCGCTCCTTTGTATATAAACAAATAAGGATTTGCCAAACTAGGTGTCATAGAATGAGCCATAGTGAATCCTGTATCACCAGTGCCATCTTTAGCCCATCCATCGTATGGTCCCCAAATAAAGACTCTTTCAATAGTGGTAGTCACCGTATTATTATTCCATGTCCACGAAACAACCATTGGTTTAGGATCTGTTTCGGGGGAGTAAATCGTAACCTTTTTAGTATTTATATTAATCACAACACGATAGACACCTGCAGTCTTAATATTCCAATGATAAGCAAGTGCAGCTGCTTCCGGGCTCATTGTCGAGATATTCATTGCTGTGCCATCTGTAAAATCGCCTGATTCTTCCGGAGCAATAGCCATATCTTTCTGTCCGTTAAACAAGATTGGGAAATAAATAGTACCTGGTTGCAGTTCTGCATGGAACGCATATTGATTTTCATCTTCTATAGTGCGAGTCATCTCTACATCTGCGCTAACACAAGTTCCGGCAATATAGATTTTATCAGCTTCTATAAAATTACTAGCCAAACCTATAGTAACGGTACGTGTTTCAAAATCTACCACTACACGATACTGCCCATCTTCAGGAATCACCCAATATCCAGCATTATCTGTCCCCTTAATTTTAGCTTCCATTGCTCCATCAGTAATCTGTTGTTCTGCAGTAACTGGTGAAATGGCATTAATCTTATTTTCATCTTTCCAAACAATCGGGAAGTGAAGGTTACCTGCCTTCAAGTCACAAATGGAAACATAACGCTTCGGCTGACTTTCCATTGGTAAGATTTCAATATCTTCACCATCAACAGCTGTGCCTGACATATAAAGATGGTCTGCTACAAAGGTCTTTTCAGAATACATCTTTACTTTTATAGTTACTGTAGAAACTTCCGGTTTTACAAACTTTGGGCCTTCTATAGAACCGATAATACGGGCTTGTAACTTTACTAAATCACCAGGATGCTGCTTCCACTTTGACACCAATAAACTCTGCAATTCTTTATGAGTATAACTTTTAGAAAAATCATCATCAATATACTCTCTTATCATTGTGTTTGTTCCAAAACTGTTATTTTCCAGATCCATTTTATAAAGATAGGAGATATAATAGTCAGAGCCTATTGGATCAGCTTCCGTCCAGTTTAACGTCAATGCAACCTCATCCGGGGTATCTTCCTTGAGTTCTATTTCATAATCAGAAGGAGTCAGGACTAAACTTGTACGATTATCGAGCAAATCAGTAGCATCGTCATCATCATTACATGCTACCATGAAACACGAAGCAAGTGTCAGGAAGAAGAACCGTAAAAGGTTCTTCTTAAATATATATCCGTTTTTCATATCTATATTCAATATATTAATATTATAACTATTTATTGGTTTCCGACAGTCCAGTCAGGAGTTTGTACCAAATTCCAATTCTTATCAATATCGTCCTGTGGAATAGGCCACCAATAGCTTATAAATTTACGTGTCTGATATACTGTACGAGTATAATATTTATTTCTATAGTCCGCATCGGATACTTTAATATAAGCATTCATGCCATAAAAATCACCATCCAATACTTTCTCGGCTAATTTCCAGCGACGCAGATCATTAAAACGAAGTCCAGATTCACAATTCAATTCCACACGCCTTTCTTGACGAATTAACTCGCGCATTTCTACAGGATCTGATGGGGCTGTTATCTTGCCTTCTTCAGCTGAAACACTATATTCGGGAATACCCGCACGTTCACGAATCAAATTGACATATTTCAGAATCTCTTTTTGATTAGCAGTATAAGTGCCCTTCTCAATGCTATATTCATTTAACGCCTCAGCATAACTTAAATAGATCTCTGCCAAACGACATAATGCACCATGACGGTTTTTATAATCTCCACTGCCTTCTTTGGGATTTGCAGATGGGTCTACTCTCTTACGTACCAGATAGCCGCTCCATGGAGCGTCGTGAGAGGGACCACCGTCTTTACCATCCATATAAAAGTCAGTATTTCTCTTACCACCAATATGCCATTGCTCGTTATGCAGTACTGAAATATAAAAACGAGGTTCGCGGTCACAATACATTTTATATGTATTAGCGTCTACAACTACATTTTCATCTTTATTACGATCTCCTTCTGAAGACCCATACTGCCACTTTGTAGAATAAGTCTCTTTTTGCGTACTAAAGCCTGTCTCTGAATAATTAGCATCAGGGTTAACTTTAGGAGAACCATCCGAATTATAGCCTATAATAGGTCTTTGACCGTTTCTCATGAAAAAAGCATCAACCAAAGATTGGGTTATTCCGATCGCTCCCACTCCATTAATACCCAAACCACGTGGAATACAGTTTTTATCATACCATCCACCGGAATCCATTGTGCGAACAAACAGTAATTCTCTGTTAGCTTCGTTCCATCTCTTCATCACTGCATTCTGATAAGAAAGAAAAGGATCAATATCACCGTTATCCAAATATTCATAATGCAAATGATAGCCAGATGCTTCCGCCTCATCGATAACCAGTTTACAAGCATCTACTGCTCTTTTCCATCGTTCCGGATCATGTGCAGAATTAAAGATAGGAGTTCCATCAATGTTTTTTATATTCGCCAATGCAGGATTGCCATTCACCAAGTCACTTGCAGCAAATAATAACATACGCGCACGCATTGCCAAACATCCAACAGAAGTCACACGACCATATTTCTTATCTTCAGTTTGAGTGGCAGGCAATTGTTTTGAAGCTTCCAGCATTTCTTGATCTGCCCAATCAATTACATTATAAAACGGCTCTTGTTTCAACATCAGATCATCAGCCGAAGTACTTTCACTAGCCTCGCGAATAATAGGAACTGAACCATAAGCTATAGCCATCATAGAATTATAATAAGCTATAAAGAAACGACATTCAGCTTTCATAAAGTCCACTTCTTCAGCCGGTACAGCCTCCAGCGGGTGAGCATGTTTAATAAACAAATAAGCGGAACGGATATATTTAGGATAAGTATTCCAATAAGTAATTACTCCGGGATTGTCTGCTGTCCAGTTACCTTTTTGATATTGAATGGCTTTAAATCCTTGCGCTTCCCAACCAACCGAAGGAATCAGTTCATCAGCTATGGCATCCGGACCATCATAAGTATAATATTCAGGCAGGCCGCGATAAACATATGCCAGCCAACGTTCCATATTCTTTTTATTCTCAAATACTGATTCTAAATCCAACTGGTCATCCGGTTGCTTATCCAGATAATCAGAACAAGAAGAAAAAGCAAATGTCGTAATAATACTTAATACTATAAATTTTAATATGCTATTTTTCATATGCCCTATTATTAGAATTTAATTTCAAAACCTGCAGATAACGATTTCATAATTGGGTACGCAGCCCCTGTAGTATTCTCGACTTCCGGATCCCACAAATCAAATTTTGAGAATGTTAAAAGATTTGTTCCTCTCACGAAAAGACGAATGCCTGATATAACTGTAGTATTTCTCCACAAATTCTTTGGTAAAGAATAACCAAGTTCAATGTTTTTTAAACGTAAAAAACTCATATTCCGCAGCCACCACGTAGAGGATTGGTTATTATTACTATTTATACCATCATCCAAACGCGGATAAAATACGTTCTGACTTGGGTTGTCTACAGTCCAACGATCATTTGCATTAGTAAACATATTGCCTGTCACTCCTCTATTGGCACCCGGAATAATACTTGATCCTAATATATTCCAACTACGACCTATGCCTTGGAAGAGAGCTCCAAAATCTAAATTCTTATATTTCATATTCAGTCCAAAGCCATATACTATCTCCGGATCTTTTGTTCCTCCGATTGGAGATTTATCAAATACGTCCACTTTACCATCACCATTGACATCCCTGTATCTGATATCCCCCGGACGTAATTTACCTACAAAACTTTGAGTCGGAATTCCTTCTTTCAGTTTACCTGTACTTACGTCTTCAAAGTCGTCTTCTGTAAACAAACCTTCTGCTATATAGCCAGTTAATTGCCCTACCGGATGTCCTGTTTCAGCACGGTTAGTACCAACTACTGCACTAGGTTCATCCTTTTCTGTTATTTCATTATGAGCATAGGTAAATGTTCCCATTAAGCTGACAAATAAGTCTTTGCCAAACTGTTTATTAACATTTAAAGAAACCTCTACGCCCTGATTAGTCACTTTTCCAAAATTCTTCCAAGGTTGCTTCATAAATCCAGCCGTCATCGGAACAGACTCACGTGGCATAAATATATCTTTACGGCGTTCATCGAAATAGTCTAATTGCAAATCAATCATACCATTCAGGAAACCTAGCTCAACCCCCAAATTCATCTTATTAACAATCTCCCATGTCAAATCTTGTACTGCAAACTCACCTTCTGCCATACCAGTTAAGCCATAACTGCTATCCAATCCCCATTTATACATGTTTAATGTCTCATAGTCATCGGTAATTGTAGAGAGGTATGCAAAACGGCGTCCACCTAAATTAGCATTACCTACCTGACCATAGGATGCACGCAATTTCAATTTAGATATGACTTTACGCAATGGCTGCATAAATGCCTCTTCCGATACAATCCAACCAATGGCTCCTGAAGGGAAAAAACCATAACGCTTGCCTTTGGCAAAATTTTCAGAACCATTATAACCAAAATTAAATTCACCTACATATTTACCCGAATAGGTATAAGATGCACGTCCTGCCAATCCCTGATTACGGTAAGGCAACTTGCTTCCATCATCATAATTACGACGATTAAACAATAACATTGCAGCAACGGAATGTTTCTCGGCAAATGTACGGTCATAAGACAAAGTAGCTTCCATATATACGCTCTTATTTCCATAATCACCGCTTTTTGAGTAATCCAGGAAATTAGTACCATTGGATTTTGATGCTATAATCAAATTACCTTCATCATCACGTCCTGTAGCAGGTACATAATAATCCGGTGTCTTTCCACGAGAAACAGTACCTGAAGAAAATCTGTCAAATGAGAATGTACCTTTTATTTTCAATCCCGGAAGTAAGAATTTCAAATCTTGTTCTACAGAAAACAGTGTTTCAATCTTACTGTCGCTTCTTCTTTTATATCCACTCTGAGTAGCCCATGCCCAAACGTTTGGCTCCTCTGTTGTCGGTATCTGTCCACTGGAATACTGTGCAGGAAAAGCATGAGGAACAGCAACGAACGCTTTTTGGAAAATTTGAGATATATCTTTCGTTGTAGAATTTCTATCTTGCAAATATCCACCAATATTAAAACGTAATTGCGTAGTAGGACTTAATTTCAAATCCACATTAGAACGCACGTTATAACGTTGCAACTTAATAGTAGGATCCCAATCATAGCTTTTATCACGTTTCAAAATACCACGTTCATTATACGCAGCAGCAACAAAAGAATAACGTAATGTCTCTGTACCACCAGAAATATCTACTGTTACACGCTGATTCGAAGCATAATCATTTGCAATTGCATCCATCCAATTCACGTCCGGATATAAATCAGGATCATACCCTGCACGAGTTTTTGCAATACGATCTGTATATTTAGGTTGTTGTCCTGTATCCATCAAGATATCATCCAAAACCTGCATATAATCTGCCGCACCCAAATACTCGGGAAGTTTAACTGGCTGTGTAGCTGCAAATTCAGCCTTTACAGTCACACGAGGTTTACCAACTTGTCCGCGTTTCGTATTAATTAAAATAACACCATTAGCTCCCCGCACTCCATAAACAGCACTTGCAGCAGCATCTTTCAACACAGAAAAAGATTCTATTTCTTCAGGATCAATATTATTCAAATCACGTTCTATGCCATCAATCAAAACCAATGGGTTTTGTCCGGCATCCTGGAATGTACTAATACCACGAATCCAGAAAGAAGAGTTATCATATCCCGGTTCACCAGAACGTTGCACAGCTAATACACCGGCAACTGTACCTGCCAGATTATTACTTATTGAACGAGTAGTAGAAACCTTTAACTTAGCAGGTTCAATCGTTGTAATAGAACCAACAACAGACTCTTTCTTTTGTGCACCATAGGCAACCACTACAACCTCATCTAATTGACCAACATCTTCTACCATTTGTACATTAACAACCTTCCGGTTATTAACTACCTCTTCTTTAGGAACAAAACCAATATAACGGAAAGAAAGCACAGATTTTCTTTCAGGAACAATAATACTATAATTACCATTCATGTCTGTCAATGCATGTACTGTAGAATCATTTTTCAAAATGATTGTCACACCGATCAAAGGTTCTCCCTTCTCATCTGAAACGTTACCTGTTACCTTAATACCCTTTTGTTGTGTAGTTTGTTGTACTTTAGGAGCTTCTGGCACCGAAATAGTAATTTGTCTTCCCGACATCTTATAATTCAGTCCTGTCTCTGAGAACAACTCTTTTAATACAGCATCTATTTTCTTATTGGAAACTGAAATGGAGACTTTGTTATTCAGATTTTTCTGAACATTAGCAGAGTAAATAAAAATATACTTACTATGTTTTTCGATATAATCTAAAATATCTTTAACTGTAACATTCTCATACTGTACTGAGAATAAATCTTCTTCGGAATTCCAACTAATAGAATTAGTACCGAATGAAGAGAATGGAATCATAAAAAAGACGTTTATAATGCAAAAAAGCTTAAGTCTTTTCTTTAAGTGTAGAAAAATAGTTTTCTTTACCATAAAAATTTCTTTTTAGGTTAACAATTTTGGATTTATTGATTTAACTAGGGAATTACTATCGGGTAAATACGGCAATATTTATCCGATTTTTTTTGTCATAATAGCAGTCTGTTCTTCATAGGCAAACATATTAAAAGATTAATTAAAAAAATTATTTATTTAAATATATACTAGTATCACTTTTTTCGATTGTGAATGGCAGGGTTTGCTGAATACATTCAATCACCTCGTCTATATCATCTTTCAAATCTAATTTCCCATACACTTTTTCTTTACCAATAATTGGATCACATTGAATAGATATACCATAATAGATGCTTAGTCTTTGAATGATCTGCGACAAATCATTACCATTCAATAGCATGATCCCCTCTACCCAACTAATATACTCTGCTACATCAACTTGCTTCTGATAAGCAATTGTACCATTTGCTATATTCAACAGATCATTAGGATTCAAGCGTGCTTTCTTTTCATTCTTATCAGTAACTTCTACCGCACCTTCCACCAATACAATATTAGTTGCCCCCCCTTTATAATTCGAGATATTGAACTTCGTTCCTAACACTTGCAGTTTAAAATCATCAGACTCCACTATAAAAGGATGTTTCTTATCATGCGCAACTTCCAGAAAAACTTCTCCTTGGGCATAGATTTTACGAATGTCTCCTTTAAAACAACGAGGATAAATCACTTTTGACTGAGAGTTAACGACCAGCCGAGTCCCATCAGACAATTCTACTCTAGCCCTTTTCCCCGCAGGAACAAGTAGCTGATTATATTCTTGTTCCTCTTTGGTTTTCTCTTCATTCTCTTTTATCACTTGTGAATTGACAGCAACTTTCCCCTCTTTCGAATACTTAATGAAAGCATCTTCATCCAAATTAAGCTGTTCCTTGGAAGTAATAAGAGTCACTTCCTCAACAGATTGGCTATCCATTTCTTCAGCAATAGCCTGGAAGTCTAAATTACCACTTCCATTCTGATTCAAAAAATAAATAGTTGAAATGCAAATCAAAAAGGAAGCAGCAATAGAAGCTGAAGCAACTAAGAAATATTTCTTTCTGCGCTTCATGGTCAGTGCACCTGTCGGACAGGCCTGTACACAGTTACCGCAGGATTCACAGATACCTTCGTTCCATTTATGTTTGTAATGTGCACCGATCACTGACTGGAAACCACGATCCATAGTGTCGATGGCACCTCTTCCCACAATCTCCTTACATGTATTCACGCAGCGATGACAGAGAATACACAAGCTTGGATCATAGGTAAAGAATTTATTGGTATCATCTATCGGCATATCCTTCATTTCACCGGGATAGCTTGTCTCAGTCACACCATATTCAAAACAGTAGTCCTGTAATTTACAGTCACCGTTTGCCTCACAGGAGAAGCAGTGTACACGATGATCGGAAAGAAGGAGGTCAAGGGTATCTTTACGATATGCAACTACCTTCTCTGACATTGTCTGTACTTCATCCCCCTCTGAGCAGCGAAGTGTACATGCCGTATCAAATTTGGTTCTTCCATTGTTTGTTACTTCTACCACGCACAAACGACAGGAACCATCCGGCAATACATCTTCCAGATAGCAGAGTGTAGGAATCTCCACTCCGATCTGTCTGGCAGCCTGCAGAATGGTCGTACCTTTTTCCACTTCTACAGGAATTCCATCTATTGTCAAATGAATCATCTTTTCACCCTCCTTAATTCACAGAAATTGCGCCGAATACACAATTTTCCAGACATGTTCCGCACTTAATACACTTGGAGGTATCAATGCTGTGAGGCTCTTTCTTATTGCCTGTGATCGCACCAACCGGACAGTTTCTCGCACACTTGGTACATCCTTTACATTTCTCAGGATCGATCACATAAGAACGCATTGCCTTACATACATGAGCCGCGCACTTTTTATCAACAATATGCTCTACATATTCATCTCTGAAGTTTCTTAATGTGGAAAGTACAGGAAGCGGTGCACTCTTTCCAAGTCCGCAGAGTGAACGGTCCTTGATAAAGTTTCCAAGATGCTCCAGTTTATCCAGATCCTCTACTTCACCCTTTCCGTCTACGATCCTCTCAAGGATTTCAAGCATACGCTTGGTGCCGATACGGCAGGGACCACATTTACCGCAGGATTCTCTCTGGGTGAAGCCCATAAAGAAACGTGCAACCTCTACCATACAGGTATGTTCATCCATAACTACCAGACCACCGGAACCAACGATCGCACCATATTTCTTAACAGAGTCGAAATCAAGAGGTACATCCAAATGTTCTTCTGTCAGACATCCACCGGATGGTCCACCGATCTGAACTGCCTTGAACCCTTTATCGTCCTTGATGCCGCCTCCGATATCAAAGATGATTTCACGTAAACTTATTCCCATAGGAACTTCGATCAATCCGGTATTTTTTACATTTCCGGTAAGGGCAAACGCTTTCGTTCCTGGGCTTTGCGGTGTACCGATACGGCTGTACCAGTCTGCTCCGTTTTTAATGATCATCGGGATATTTGCATAAGTCTCTACGTTATTCAATACGGTTGGCTTCTCCCATAATCCCTGTTCTACTGTTCTCGGTGGTTTTACTCTCGGCATGCCTCGCTTGCCTTCGATCGAAGCTGTAAGCGCGGAACCTTCCCCACATACAAAAGCACCTGCTCCGCGATTGATATGTAATTTGAAGCTGAATCCTGTTCCAAGGATATTATCTCCCAAAAGTCCTTTCTCTTCCGCCTGAGCGATAGCGATCTGCAGTCTTCGTACTGCCAGCGGATACTCTGCACGAACGTAAATATATCCTTCCTGGGCCTGTACTGCATAAGCTGCCAGCATCATACCTTCGATCATTCGGTGAGGATCCCCTTCCATAACGCTTCGATCCATAAATGCACCCGGATCTCCTTCATCACCATTACAGACTACATAACGGATCTTTTCCGGCTGACTCGCTACCTGTGACCATTTTCTTCCCGCCGGAAATCCTGCTCCGCCTCTTCCACGAAGACCTGCATCTGTAACCGTCTTAATCACTGCTTCCGGAGTCATTTCAAACACAGCTTTTTCGAAAGACTCATATGCTCCTACCGCCATTGCATCTTCAATATGCTCTGCATCAATATGACCGCAGTTTCTCAACACCAGACGGGTCTGCTTGGCATAGAATGGAATTTCTTCCTGTGTCTGATATACATGACCATTATCTTCATACATCAATCTTGTAACCGGTTCTCCATGAAGAATCGTCTTTTCAAAAATTTCTTCGCAGTCTTCCAGTTTTACTTTCAGATACAGATAGTTATAAGGTTCAATACGAACCAGCGGACCCATCTCACAGAATCCATGGCATCCGCTCATCTTAAGTCCCACATGAGCGATTTCTTCACCGATTTTGACTGTTACATGATCCATATTGGAAGTTAGTTTTTTCAAACGGGCATATATTTTATCTGAACCACCTGCCAGACATCCTGTTCCTCCACAGACCAGAATACAGCAGTTTTCTTTCTGCCGCTTTTCCTTACACTCTTCTCTCCATAACTGGAGCTGCATTCTGTTTTCTATCCTCATTTCTCTTCCTCCCGCAGCTTCTTGATCAGCTCGCTCATTTTCTCAGGTGTCATTTTCGGATGTACTTCATCATTGACCATTACGGCCGGTGCCAGTCCGCATGCGCCCAAGCATGAAACCGTCTCTACTGTAAACAACTGGTCATCTGTTGTGTGTTTCTTTTTTCCAAGCCCCAGTTCCTTGTAAAGTCCTTCCAGAATCGGAATAGATTTGCGCACATGACAGGCTGTTCCATCACAGACTTTAATTACATATTTGCCCTTTGGTTCAAAAGAAAAATTCTCATAAAATGTAGCTACACTAAACGCCTTTGCCTCTGTAATCCCTATCTGATCTGCAACATAAGATAACAGTTCTGGCGGCAAATAACGATACTCACTCTGAATATCCTGTATAATCGGAATTAGAGATGCCTCCATAGCCCCATGAGACTTGATAATCGTATCTGCTTTGTCATAGTAACCCTTCTCTAACATAAGCCTCCCCTTTCATAAAAAACTTCTTTCGTTTGTCATAGCCGAAACTTCACTACCTTTCGGTTATGGATAATTGAAGCAGCTCACATTTAGACATTGTGAACAATTTTTCAATCAAATCCCCTTTATTATCCTCTTTTTTGATAAATAAATTATCATTATATTCCTATTATATT
>OGPL01000347.1_pt1 | contig 50101 bp, 28 predicted proteins | sample 1552901 | NCBI WGS metagenome assembly OGPL01 (sample SAMEA2580244, study PRJEB22360) | human gut metagenome | biome: human gut; feature: human-associated habitat; material: faeces | place: Denmark | collected 2008/2010 | reverse complement strand
TCTCCCAAAACGATTTTGCATGGTAGGGACGCGATACTTCGCGTCCGCGCCAAATAATTGATATTCAATATAATATTACAATTATAGGCGGACGTGATATATCGAAAGCACTAAAAAATTAGCGAATGTGCTAATGGCTGTTAGCCGTAAACGATGGTCACTTTCTGCTCGCCAACCGAGGTGTCGATTTTCTTTGTGCCCTTCACAAAATATTTGTGGCGACATCAACAAGAAGCCTAAAGCACCTAAAAATGTTTTTCTCATAATTATATACTTGCTAACTATTTTGGTTATTGCGTTTACCCCAAATCGGTCATTAGGGCTTGTGGATATTTACAACGCATCTAAACTGACTCTATCATGCTGCCCCATCGCCCGAAACTCCTTGGGTGTCATACCGGTCACTTGCTTGAACTGCGAAGATAGGTGTGCCGGCGAACTATATCCAAGCGTGTAAGCAATTTCGCTTGTGGCAAGCTGACTGTAGCAGAGCAGCTCCTTGGCGTATTCTATGCGGTGAACGATGGCAAACCGCTCTATGGTCACACCCCGCACCTCGGAGAAGAGCTTGCTCAGCGTGCTGTAGTCTTTATTTAACTGGCGCGAGAGAAAGTCCGACATCTTGGGTCGCTCCTTTTCCATCCTCACCCATTGCTGCACGGCAATGCGTATGCGCTCCACCAGTTGCGACCGAGGGTCGTCGAGCAACTCAAAGCCCATACCCTGCAATTTTTCAGCCACAGAGCGGCATTGATCGCTGGACAAATCTTCCTCCACCTCAGCGTCGCCCAAACTAATCGACTTCACAGCCAAACCTTCCGAAGAAAGAACTTCCTTCACTGCCGCGATACAACGAGGGCAAACCATGTTTTTAATCAACAGTTTCATCAGCGTATGATTTTGTCTAAATTCCAGTGCAAAGTTATACGATTCACATAAATTATTCATACAAAATTAGGGATAATACTTACAGATTTCCAAATCCCCAAGAAACAAATTTCCAAATTCTAATTTCTAACTAACCTCTAATTTCGGTTCAGTGGAAATAAACTGGGGGTGAAAATAATATAGGCTGCTCCTGGGTGGGGGCAGCCTATATTGGTGTATTAGGGTTGATGCTTGAGTGCTATTCGGTGACGATGAGGCCGATAATACTTGTAACGTCGTTCACATCGTGTGTGCCGTTACCGTCGATGTCGCCTGCCGCTTCGTTGAATGGACTTGGATTTTGTCCGAGAATCTTGGAGATGAGGGTGGTGACGTCGTTCACGTCCACAAAGCCGTCCATGTTCACATCGCCCTTCTTTGAGGATTCAGATGCCTTGCCACGGAGGAAGAACTTCGACGTTTTGCTCACCGCTGTGCCTTTGTAGCCGTTGTTGTAGTCGTAGTAAATCACATCATCCACAAATTTGATAGCCGATTCGCCATTGATGGTGGTGAGTTCTCCGCCTTTGAGAGAGCCGGTTTGCATAGCCGCCACATTGAATCCGTTACCGATGATGCCGGCAATTTGCTTCATTGGCAAATAGTAGGTCTTGTTGCCGCCCACTATGGTTTCAAGAGGCTTGACGGTAATACCGTTGCCCTCCACATTCACGCTTGTGAGAGCGGTGTTGGCAGAGAGGTCGATGCTCGTGAGGCTGTTGTATGCCAAATTCACGTTGGTGAGTTTGGTGTTTTGCGAAAGGTCAACCGAGGTGAGTTTCGAGCATGAAGCATAGTTGGCATATTTAGCGCGCGAGAGATTCAGAGTGGCAATGTTCTTGAAGTAGCCGAGACCTCTGAGGTCGGTTACGCCAGTGAACGATGAGCCGGTGTCGGTGCCGTAAGTGCCAATGTTGCTGAAGTCAATGATATTGTTGTCGGCATTGTCGTAGCCCGAACCTTCAGTCTCGTTTTCAACAGAGTTTTGGAAGAGCATTGCGTAGCAGTTGGCTGGGCACACCACATATCCGTCAGATCCGATGTTGGCAGTTGTAACCCTACCATTTGTCTTTTGTGTGGTGTAGTTCCAGAACCAAACCTGTCCGCGTTCCACGAGGTAGCGCACAAGCACAGGGTCGGCGATGGCGCGTCCGTGCTGTTCGGAGCAGTTGTTGAGAACCACCAGGTTTTCTGCTTCGTGAGTACCGCCAGCAGGAATGTGGTAGTACCACAAGCCGCCCAATCGCTGGAAGTTGCCTTTCACAGAAGGCTCTTCCTTCATTGAACCAGTGATAGGCACTACAATCTTGGCAATGCCAGGGCTGGTGATGGTGAGTGTGGCAGAGTGTGAAGCCACTGCATCGGGAGCATATTTGATCGTCACATAGCCCGAACCGGCCGACTGTGAAATAGTGGTGGTGCTGAGCGAGAACAGTGAGGCGTTTGCGCCAGAGAGTGCGAGTTTGATGTCGCCCTTGAGGTTGTTGCCAGTCACGGTGATGGTACGCGACTTGGTGGTTTGCCAGTCGATAGCGCCCATGTCAACTTTCGATTCGGAAACCATTACGCGTGTGGTGGTGTCGGGGGTGATGTCGTAGGTTGGCACTTTACCGTATTTATAGTAAGCAATACCCTGATTGTGGATAAGCACCCACATTTCCACACCATCGGAGCCATTGACGCGGGTTGCCACGCTGGTCGACATTGAGGTGTTGCGTGTGGTACCCATGCCGGCTGCTGGATAACTGCCGAGTGCCTCGCATTGTGCCCAGCCGTTGGTGATGTCGGCCAGCACGGCTCTACCGAGGGTGAGTGTTTCGGCACCAGTGGCATTCTGATAGGTGGTGGCTACTCCGTAAGTGGTGCCACGATATTCAAATGCGCCAAAAGCGTTGCCATGCACTACCTTGCCGAGTGCAGCGGGGTTCATTGAGCAATACACCTTGCCATACTTGAAACTGGTGGGGTAATACTGCTGGCCTACAGCCCAGAAGTTGAAAGGCGATTCTGGTATCACACGGGGCGAAAGACCGAGTTTCACAGGTTCGCCATTGTCGCCGTCTTCTTTCAGAGGAGTCAAAGCGTCAGGTTCGCCACTGCATGTGCCATTTACGATGTTGTAGCGGATTACTTCGGTCTGTTCCGATGCACTGCCCGCTGCGAAGAAGATGTAGCCATTGGTGAGATTGCCGTTCAGGCCGATGCAGTCGCCAATGCGCGCCTTGCCGTCGTATTTGGTGGTGTTGAGCAATACTCGAGGCTTTGCGTCGTCGTTGTCCCAAACATACACTTTAAGCGTTTTGCTGTTGTCGTTAGCGTTTGAGGCAAGGTTACATGCCACAATCTTGCCGTCGAAGTATTTCACATCGATTACCTTGAGAGCGCCGCCGCTCACGCCTGTCATGTCGAGGTCTTTGATAAATTCGCCAGTTTGAGCATTCACCACAGCGATTTTTCCATCTTCGGCATTCACCACATAGAGTTTACCTGCGCCGAAGTCCATATTGCGCGCCTTGCTGTATGTACTAAGCCATTGCGAGTTTTTCTTGCCGCTCTTTTCGCTGAAGTTCCAGCCTTCGGTGAATGTGAGAGGTGGGTTCTTGCCTTCGCCACTCAGAGTGACGGTGGCACTGAACGAACCCGACTTGAGGGTTACGGTTCCAGTGTGGTAACCAGTCTTGGTAGGCTTGAATGTGACCGTGAAACTGCTGTTGCCAGCCTTCAATGTGGAAGTGTTCACGGTGAAGCCTGCACCGCTCACGCTCACGCTCACGTCGGTGCTGAAGCCAGTGGTGGTCACGTTCACGGTTTTGGTGCTTTGCGAGCCGATGTACACGGTGCCGTGTGCCACGCTCACTGGTGATGTGGTGATGCCGGTGTTCTGACCTTCCACAAGGTTGAAACGCTTGAGAGAAGAGTTACCATTGCTCACGCTCACGCTTGCAGTCTGTGTTTTGTAGCCACTTTTGCTCACACGCACGGTGTAGGATCCGGCAGCCACATCAAAGAATGCGTACACGCCATTGTGCCAGTTGTCGGTGGTCATGGTTTGCACCACTGTGCCGCTGGAGTTGATCAGTTCCACCTTTGCGCCGTTCACAGCCAGATAACTGTCGCGGTTGCGGTGGGTGTATTTGCTGTAACCACAACCTTTGCTGGTGTTGCGAATATCGCCCACCACGCAGCCCTTGATGCCACTGGCATTGCCTTTTGGATATTCCATGTAGGCACGGGCAAGTTGCCAAGCGAGGTAGCGGTTGTAGGCGTCGCCCTTCATACGCAGGGTTTCGGGACGGTAGTCGTGGAACCACGATTCCACAAGGTAGCCCACCTGGGTGTTGGTGCGCAGCACACCAAGGTTCCAGCCGTTGAACGCATAGTCGTTGATGGCGCGGGGTGTGCTGTATGTCACATCGGTCAACCTATTTTTGTCGTGCTGAACAGCAGCGGTATAGGCAAACTTCTTTGAACCCGAAACTTTTTCAGTTGAATTTGAAGAGCGGGTACCGCAATACTCCGAAATCACATAGTTGGCGCTGTTGTTGGCGCCGTTGGAGTGGAGCGAAATGAAGTAGCCGCCGTAACTGTTTGATTGAGCGGCGATGGTACTCAAGTTCAAGTCGTCGCTACTGTAGTTGGTGGTACGCGACATCTTGGTGGATACGCCCACATTTTCCAAGAATGCGCTAAGAAACTTACCACGGGCGAGTGTTCCGTCACTCTCGTAGAAGCGCTGACTGCCTGTGAAACCTAATTCTGTGGGGAGGTCGGTGGGGCGGTCGTCGCTATCGTGTCCGCCGTGACCAGGGTTGATATAGCACTTGCTTGAATTGCTGTAGCCACTTGCTGTGATAGCCAATGCGGCTATGGCAATGAATGATGCAAAAAATCTCTTTCTCATGGCTTACTTCTCTTTAATGGTCATCAAATAAATCTTTCCCTCGGTGCTGTGGTAAGCCACTTTTGTACCATCTGCATTCACTGAGGGGAACATCTTAATCTCGCTTGATGTGGTGGAGAGTTGCTGGCGATTGTTGCCGTCGATGCCCACAATCACGATTTCGGAAGCGATGAAGCGGTTGCCGTCGTCTTTGTCTTCCATACCCACCACAAACTCGTTGTCGCGCCACACAGGTGCGTGCAGTCGACCAAGATTCACCAAGCCCGAGCCGTCGAGGTTGCTCACATACGCGTCGTTGCCAGCCACAAACATCAAGTGCTGCTTGTCGGGCGAAAGGCTGCTCCAGCAGTAGTTCACATCGCGTTCGGGAGTTGAGAGAGGGTCAACCACAGTGCGCACGCCATTGTTGTAAACCACCACTTTGAGGTCTTCCTCGGTCACGAAGATGTTGTTGGCGGCTTGGCGTTTCACACCGCGTCGGTTCACTTTTGCGCCTTCGATGCCCATTTCCACCTCGTCGGCATTAATGTTGATGCGGTTGAAGTGGTCGAGATTGTCGGCAATAGCACTTACTGCGCCTGTCTGGAGTTTCACATTTTTGAGTGAAAGGGCCATGGTTTCCTCGTTGATGTCACGGCACACCACCGATGTGCCATCGGCTGTGATAGCTGGCATATAACCAGCTCCACGCCCTTCCACAAGGAATTTGTAAGAGTTGTCTTTAAGATTGATCACTCCTAAACCATAATAATCTTCTTCGCTGACGAGCAATTGGTTATCGCCAGGAACGAACACAGGGTGATAAGCCTCTACGCTTACCGGAATTTGCTTCACTTCTGTCACCTCAAACTTCTGCGCAGATGCCAATGGCGAAAGCACAGATAAAGAAAGGGCACACAAAGCAATAACCCTAAAGTGTTGGATAATTGTTTTTTTCATTGTTAAGTTAATAATATTAGTTTACGTTTCCTAATTGGCAGAATCCCTACAATCAATAAATAGCAAACTGTAAAATAGAGCAATGAGCGTTAATTAGTTGAGTTTGGATTGTTGGATTGACGCAAAGTTATGAAAAAATATTCATCATTAAAATAAATTCGGAATTTTTTCATATCAAAAGGTGGATAAAAATAAGAAATATCTTGCTTTTTGAACCTTTTTGGGGGACTTTTGAAAGGAGCAAAAAAAATCCCAGATATCACTATCAGGGATTGCTTAACTAATTAACCTTCTAATACCATTAACATAAACCTTAAACAAAATGAAATAAACACCGTCGTCGCGACGCCAAGTATTTCATAACCTTAAAAACTAATACCATGAAAAACCGATGCAAAGGTATAACTTTTATGTTATATAACATACTTTTTCGGCATAAAATTCAAGAATTTAACACCATTTAACTAAATCCACTAAAAATACCACTCCAACTCAAAAAAAATCGCCAATAAGTTGCGAGATCGCCAAATTTTTTATTACTTTGCATCGCTAAACGGAAATAGAGGCGTAGCCCAGCTGGTTTAGAGCGCTGCAGTCACATTGCAGAGGTCAAGGGTTCGAATCCCTTCGTCTCTACTACAAAAAAAGGAAATCACCCCCCGATTTTCTTTTTTTTTTATTTCCCCACCCCAACAAGTTGGTGCATTTCTGTGGTTCAGTGGAACATTCCTGGGGATAGATTCTGCATTGTTGCCGGAATCGTGGGTGGAATCAAAAACAAAAACATAAAAAACAGCCTTTTGGCGATGCCTGTGCTTCGCACCTGTCGTTAGTGCTGCGGCATGTCTGATTTCAAGCAGAGGCTTGAATCAGTCACACCACAACCCTAACGTCGCCCTCTCCAGCGAGGTCGGTGGCATCGTCAAAAGGATAAAAACCGCTCGCCTTCGGCGAAAAACCAAATCCAGTAAGGACGTGATACTTCACGTCCGCCAATAATTGTAGTATCATGTTGAATATCAACCATTTGATGCGGACGCGAAGTATCGCGTCCCTACCATACAAAATCGTTTTGGGAGATTTGATGCGGTTATTTACCAAGAAAATATTTTATCATCATGGGTTTTTCGCCGTGAAACGGCGAGTGGTTTTTATCCTTGGGGCAATGTGGAAGGCCCTCGTTAGAGGGTGGCGGAGGGATTGTGTGGTTGGCAGCATGGAAACTCGTTTCCAATGACGCAAAGCGCACAGTCGCACCGCCAAATGCGAAGCATTCCACATTGCTCCAAGGCTGTTTTTTTATGTTTTTGTTTTTTTGATTCCATTCACAATTCGGCAACAATGCATAATCTATCCCCAGAAATTTTCCACTGAACCTAAAAATCTAATTTCTAACCTCTGACTTCTCCAAGAATTGGGGGCAAAAAAAATCCCTGATATCACTATCGGGGATTGCTTAACTAATTAACCTTCTAATACCATTAACATAAACCTTAAACAAAATGAAATAAAAACCGTCGTCACGACGCCAAGAATTTCATAACCTTAAAAACTAATACCATGAAAAACCGATGCAAAAGTACAAGAAATATGTTATACAACATACTTTTTCAGCAACTTTTTGCTTTGATTTAACTTATTTTTGCAATATTCTGCTATTTCAGCGTGAATTTTACAAGCGTTCACACTTTTTCTTGGCAAAAATATTATCTGAAGGCGAAAATGAATGAGTTTTACTGAAATTTGAGTAATTTTGCCCACACATATATAATACGAACGACGAATGATGAGAAAACTATTGCTTGCCCTACTGGCTATGGCTGCCGTGCAGATGAGCGGCGCAATAAAAATTGTGGCGATGAGCGACATTCACGCCATGAGCGAGAAGCTTGTGGAGAAAAGCGGCGCGGCTATTGACAAGTATGCCGCTTCCGATATGCGTATGATTAAGGAGAGCGCCGAGATTTTGCGCACGGTGATTGGAAAAATCATTGAACAACGCCCCGACATTGTGATGATTTCGGGCGACCTCACGAAAGACGGTGAGCGATTGAGCCATGAGTTTGTGGCAAGCCAACTTGAGCGCCTGCGCGCCAAGGGCATCAAGGTGCTGGTGATTCCGGGCAACCACGACATCAGCAACGCCAACGCCAAATATTTCAACGACAAGGAGCGTCGCACAGCCGCCACCATTACTCGTGAGGAGTTTCGCGACATCTACGCTCACTTCGGCTACGGTGGCGATGTGAAGTGCGACACCGCCTCGCTGAGTTATGCGGCTGAACCTGTGAAGGGGCTGGTGGTGATAGGCATCGACAGCAATCGTGACGAGGAAAACTTGCTGAAGGCTCGCGGCGACTCGGTGAACACCTACCACACCGCCGGGCGCATCAAGGATGCCACGCTGCGCTGGATTACCGACCAGGCACGCTCGGCACGCGCACAAGGCAAACGAGTGGTGGCGATGATGCACCACCACCTGATTGAGCATTTCGACAAGGAAGCCCAACTGCTGGATAAATATGTGGTGGCTGACCACGAGAACGTGCGCAACGAACTGATTGACGCTGGCGTACACGCCATTCTCACTGGGCACCTGCACCTCTCCGACATTGCCCGCGACTACAACAACGGCGACTCCATCACCGAGGTGGCAACTGGCTCGCTCATCACCTACCCTTTCCACTACCGCACCATCACCATTGATGCCGACCGCATGAGCGTGACCACCCACCAGTTGAAGAGTATTGCCTCAAACCCACACTTGCTTGCCGACGGCAAACGCCAAGTGGAGCAGGCCGTGCCGGGGTTGCTGAACAGCGTGCTGTTGCGACTGATGGGCAAGATTGAGAAGTTGAACAAAAAGTTGAGTGGCGTGATGGCACTGTTTGGCGGTGGCGAAAGCCTCGACCTTGCCGCTCAGAAAGACAAGATAGCCGCCACATTCCACCGCGAACTCGACGACCTTGCCACCAAGGCATTCATCATGCTCTACGAGGGCAACGAGGGGAAAAATCCACAGTCGCAAGCGCTGATTGAGCAGATGAACACCGGCATAAAGGCAGTGCTTGCCTCATCGCTCCCTGCCTCACTTGGCGACATGGTGGAGGACTTCATCACCGAGAACGCCATGCCTATGTTCGACACCCAAATCCGCAGTATGCTTGAAGACCGCAACCACTGCGGCACACCGCAGGAAGTGGTGGTTGACGACCACAGAGCATCGTTCAAATTTTGATTATTCGTGCAGCAAATTCGGGACGAATGGTATCTTTTTCGTAACTTTGTGGCGAATAACACTATAAGTGCGCCGATGCCGAGAGATTTGCGAGAGGCATCAGTCACCACATTTCATAATTATAACATCAAAATTGCAATAAGAATATATGCCAGAATCGAATTTTATCGACTATGTGAAAATCATGTGTCGCAGTGGCCGCGGAGGACACGGTTCTGCTCACTTGCATCGTGCAAAATACATGCCTAAGGGTGGTCCTGATGGTGGCGACGGTGGTCGTGGCGGTCACATCTTCCTGAAGGGCAACAGCAACCTGTGGACACTGATTCACTTGAAATACACGCGCCACATCTTCGCCACCGACGGCGCACCGGGCTACGAAAACCAGTGCCACGGCAAAGACGGCGAAGACCGTACCATAGAAGTGCCTTGCGGCACTGCCGTTTACGATGCCGAGACGGGCGAGTTTCTCTGCGATGTGACCGAAGACGGCCAGATTGTGAAGTTGCTCCGCGGCGGCCGTGGCGGTTTGGGCAACACCCACTTCAAGACTGCCACCAACCAAACTCCACGCTACGCCCAGCGAGGCGAGGACGGAGTGGAAAAGGCGGTGATTATGGAGCTGAAGGTGTTGGCAGATGTGGGATTGGTGGGTTTCCCTAACGCAGGTAAAAGCACCCTGCTCTCGGTGATTTCTGCCGCCAAGCCAAAAATCGCCAACTATCCGTTCACCACCCTTGAACCAAACTTGGGCATCGTGAGTTATCGCGGACAGCAATCGTTTGTGATGGCTGACATTCCCGGTATCATCGAGGGTGCGAGCGAGGGCAAAGGCCTCGGTTTCCGCTTCTTGCGCCACATCGAGCGCAATGCCGTGCTCCTCTTTATGGTGCCAGCCGAGACCGACGACATTAAAAAGGAATACGACATCCTCTGCAACGAGGTGAGCACTTTCAACCCCGACCTTGCCGACAAACCACGCGTGCTTGCCATCACCAAGTGCGACATGATCGACGACGAGTTGAAAGACATGCTTTGCGAGCATCTGCCCGACGACGTGCCCACGGTGTTCATTTCATCGGTGGCACAGAAAGGTCTTACCGAACTGAAGGACTTGCTTTGGCGCACCATCAACGATGAGCGCAACCGCATACCCGAGACGCTCACCCAGCGCGACCTCAGCGCAAGCCACCGCGTGAAAGAGGAAGACGACTTCATCTTCGAGGCCGAGAAACCAGTGCGCCGCGACGACGACTTCGACGAAAACGCAGGCGGAAAGATGACTTGGGAAGAAACCGACCGCCAGTGGGACGAAGAATACTGGGAAGAAGACTTCGCCGACGAGAACGAGAAATTCCAAGTGGTTTCCGACCCCGACGACGCCATCACCAAAGCCGACCTCCAAGAACTCGCCCAACAGTCCACCCCCGACGAAGAAGAAGAATAACCCCCACCCAAAATACAATCAAAATCCGTGCAGCCCCCACAGCCCCACGGATTTTCTTATTTATGCAAACCCAACCAACACCCATCGTATAAATACCAAATTACGCGAGTTCGGGATAAGCGTGGACTGAAAAGGCGCGACACTATGCCCACATCCGCATCTCGCCTTTTCAAACTTCCCTTATTCCGAACTCGCGTTAATAACAAAAAAATAAAAACCCATACCTTTTTAGGGGTACGGATTTTTATTATACACATTTAGAACAAATGGTATATTGTTGCCAATTACGTTTATCTGTTTACAGGGACAGCATGTATATCATTACCTTATTTTATTTAGGTGACGAGCTAAGAAATGAATAAAATCGCGCCCCATACCCTACGAGAGGTTGTGAGAATATTGCATTCTCGTTGAGGCTTGTGGGTTGAGCAATTTCTCGTGGGGTGATGCATTAACGAAGTCAGGAAAAAAACGATAAGGTCAATGATACACCGAACGCCTCTCCACCGCGGCAGACGCCAAGGCGCTCTTTAAATTTTTGAAGTCACATTACCCTGACGGGAACTACCGGGTGGTGTACGAGTCGGGCTTCAGCGGCTTTGCCACCCATTACGCGCCAACCTGCTCGAGGCCACCCGCGGGGTCAGGGCCCTGAGCATGACCGACCGCTACCGGGAGGACTGCGCCCTGCTGATGGGGATCCCTGGCATCGGCCTCACCGTGGCGATGACCATCCTCACCGAGAACCGTCCCTTTGGTTTGCATCACGTTCATACCGTGGAAATCTGGTGGGGATGGGTAAAAAATTGAGCCCCGACGGGAAAAACATTTCTCATCGAGGCTCGGTGGCGTTAAGAAGGTTAGCAGTTTCTTAACCCTATGATTGAATGCGTATATACGTTTGTGTTATTTGATTACGCCCAATTCTTTGCCCACTTTCACGAAGGCGGCGATGCACTTGTCGAGGTGCTGGCGTTCGTGTCCGGCAGAGAGTTGCACACGGATGCGTGCCTGTCCCTTTGGCACCACTGGATAGTAGAAACCAGTCACATAGATGCCTTCCTTCTGCATAGCGGCAGCGAAGTCTTGTGAGAGGCGTGCGTCGTAGAGCATCACGGCGCAGATGGCGCTTTGTGTAGGCTTGATGTCGAAGCCGGCTGCCAACATCTTGTCGCGGAAGTAGTTTACGTTTTCAGCGAGTTTGTCGTGCAGAGCGTTGCTTTCCTTCAGGATGCGGAAAGTCTCGAGGCTTGCACCCACAATGCCAGGAGCAAGGCTGTTGCTGAACAGGTATGGGCGAGAGCGTTGGCGCAGAAGGTCGATAATTTCCTTCTTACCCGTGGTGAAACCACCCATAGCGCCACCGAATGCCTTGCCGAGTGTGCCAGTGAAGATGTCGATTTTGCCATAGAGGTTGAATTGCTCTGCCACACCGTGACCGGTAGGGCCAACCACACCAGCAGAGTGGCTTTCGTCAACCATCACCATAGCGTCGTATTTTTCTGCGAGTTCGCAAATCTTGTCCATTGGAGCCACGTTGCCGTCCATCGAGAACACGCCATCGGTGGCGATGATGCGGAAGCGCTGTGCTTGTGCTTCTTGCAGGCACTTTTCAAGTTCTTCCATGTTGGCGTTGGCGTAGCGATAGCGTTTTGCCTTGCAGAGGCGCACACCGTCGATGATAGAAGCGTGGTTCAGCGCGTCGCTGATGATAGCGTCGCCTTCGCCCAGCAGAGGTTCAAACAGTCCGCCGTTGGCATCGAAGCAGCTTGAGTAGAGAATGGTGTCTTCGGTTTGGAAGTAGTCGCTGATAGCGGCTTCAAGTTGCTTGTGAATGTCCTGTGTGCCGCAGATAAAGCGCACAGAGCTCATTCCGTAACCACGTTGCTTCATAGCGTTGACAGCGCCCTCGATGAGTTGCTCGTTGTTGCTCAGTCCGAGGTAGTTGTTAGCACAGAAGTTAAGCACTTCAGCCTCTGGCTTCACTTCAATGTCGGCGCGTTGAGGCGTGGTGATAATACGTTCTTCTTTGTAAAGGCCGGCTTCTCTGATGTCGGCAAGTTCCTTCGTGAGGAAATCTTTCATCTTACCATACATGGCTCAAAATAGTTTAAGAAAATTATATTATAATGTTTGTTTTGATTATTACTCGTTAATTTACACCATAAGCGTAATAGTTAGGGCAAAGCTAAAGAAAAATTTTGATTTTGCGAAAAAAAAGCCGTAAAAGATAAACTTATTTGTTGAATGTTATTAACTTTGTAAATAAGAAAACTTCTTATAAAGCAACTATAGATGAAAAACGTTTTAATCATTGGCTCTACGGGGCAAATAGGCTCGGAGCTGACAATGAAATTGAGAGCGGAATACGCTGAAGGTAATATTGTGGCGGGCTACATTCCAAGTGCGCCTCCTACTGGTGTGTTGGCAGAAAGTGGGCCATCAGAAGTAGTGGACATCACCAATGCGAAGCAAATCGCCGAAGTGGTGGACAAATACCACATCGACACGATTTACAACCTCGCAGCCCTGCTCAGCGCTGTGGCTGAAAACAAGCCCCAGCTGGCATGGCACATCGGCATTGATGGTTTGATGAACGTGCTTGAAGTGTCGCGCGAAAAGAAATGCGCCGTGTTCACTCCAAGTTCTATTGGCTCTTTCGGCCCCAACGCGCCAAAAGACGGCACTCCACAAGACACTATTCAGCAGCCACGCACCATGTATGGCGTGACCAAGGTGTCGGGCGAATTGCTCAGCAATTATTATGCGCTCAAGTTTGGCGTGGACACCCGCTCGGTGCGATTCCCTGGTTTGATTTCCTACGTTACCCCTCCAGGCGGTGGCACCACCGACTACGCTGTGGATATCTACTATTCGGCAGTGAAAGGCGAGAAGTTTGTTTGTCCGATTGCCCCAGGCACCTTCATGGACATGATGTATATGCCCGATGCCCTGCGTGCGGCTATCGAGATTATGGAAGCCAATCCTACGCGTCTGCGTCACCGCAACTCGTTCAACATCGCTTCCATGAGTTTCGACCCAAATATCATCTATGCAAAAATCAAGGAATACATTCCTGAATTTGAAATGGAATTCCAAGTCGATCCTCTGCGTCAGGCGATTGCCGAATCGTGGCCCAACAAGCTCGACGACACTTGCGCCCGTGTGGAATGGGACTGGAAACCACAATACGACCTCGATGCAATGACGCGCGACATGATTGAAAAACTCCGCGCAAAATTGAAAAAATAAGAGGACTCTTTTTAAGTGTGAATAAAATAATAAATATAGATTTTAAGAGGTGAGTATTTGGTGGCAAAGGGATTGTTGAAGGGCTCCGTGCTCTTACTCCTTCTATGCTGCATTTGCACATGCCCTACCACCTGCTTTTCTCACCTCTATTTTCTGTATAGTATTTAACTTAAATAAACCAACAAACATTATGAAAAAAATCTTACTGATGCTCGTTGCGCTTATTGCAACATCGTTCTCAGCAATGGCTGAAGACATTTACATTGTGGCAGGATCGGAAGAGCTTTGCGGCACAGCTTGGGACTGCACCGACCTCAACAACAAAATGACCGACAATGGCGATGGCACCTATTCCAAAACCTTCACCAACGTGGCAGCCATGAACGGCTACCAATTCAAGGTAACGAAAAATGGCACGGAATGGTATGGCGACGAAGCAGGCAACAACATCACTTTCAATGTGACTACCGCTTGCGACGTGACCATCACTTTCAACGCCTCCACTTTTAAATCGACCGTGACCGGCAGCGGCGTGCAGGCCTACGTTTTCAACGTGGAGAAGGTGATAGCTGTGGGCAATGGCGCAGGTGCATGGCTCAACGGTGCGAACTGGGATGTCAATGCCGATGTCAACAAAATGACAGAAGTGGCCGACAAGGTGTATGAAATTTCCTTCGACAATGTGCCTGTGGGCGAAGACTATATGGTGAAATTCGCCACCAACGGCACTTGGGCCGACAACTTCGGCGGCTTTTTTGAAGCCAGCGGCAAGGAAAGCGACGCTATGTACAATAGTGGCAACATCACGTTCAACCTTGAAAAAGCGGGCACCGTGAAGCTCCGCCTCGACCTCTCAAAATTCGACTACGCAACCCGCACAGGCGCTAAATTCGTGATTACTCTTCCTGGTAGCGAACCAGCGGAACTCTCCTACTTCATGAAGCACCCATGGGGCGGCGCCGACTGGACTTGGAAGCCAATGGCTAAGAACACCGAAAAAAAATTCGCCATGCTCGATGGTGATGGCGAAGTTGCCGAATATGGCTGGGTAGTGAACGGCAAGTGGGGCGACAATGGCGTGAGCATCAACGCCAAAGAAGACGACACCAACAGCAAATGGATTCCTAATCCACAAACCAATTTCAATCCTCAATTTGGCGAAGATTGTAGATTCTTCTACTTCCCAGAAACTCAAGACGTTGTGCTGGTTATTCCTGAGCGCGCGGCTAAAGCAGAAGTGAGTTTCGATCCAGCCCCAGGCGAATACACTGGTCCTCTCACCGTGCGTGTGAAATGCCAAAATCTGCCAGGCGAAATCTCCAACATCAAATACTTCTTCAACGACAATGTCAATGACCAAGTTCTCTACGACGACGCTAAGGGCATCGTGCTCACCGAAACCACCAACCTCGGAGCTTTCGTCAATTTTGCCGACGGCAACACTCTTACCGCTGTAGGAAAATATGTGATTACCAAGCCTACAGGTGTCAACGACATCACTACCACAGCCAACACTAAGGCTCAAAAGGTGATTGAAAACGGACAGGTGCTCATCATCAAAGACGGCAAGAAATACAACCTGCTCGGCAACCAAGTGAAGTAAAACAACCCTCCCCAATGGAGGAAAGCCTCACCTACAGGGCAAGACTTACACCCACAGAGGCTTCCAAATAACCAGCCCTCGCAAATCCCCAAAAATTTGCGAGGGCTTCCTATTCCCCTCAAAGACAAAAACAGCTCACCATTTCACAGCGAAAAACCCATATTTTGGTAGGGACGTGATACTTCACGTCCGCCCATAACCACAATAGCACGTTGAATACTAATAATTTGACGCGGACTCGAATTATCGCATCCCTACCATATTCGTGGTTGGCGTCTTTTTATCTGACCTATTGGCTATGCCTTTGGCAATAATCGGATTTTAATGGATTAAATCGGTGTTTTGCACCCCTATAGCAGACCCTTCGGACCCATAACAGGCCCAAGCAGACCCAAATCAGACTTCAATCCGACTTGCAACCTGCTGCACTCGTCGACTTGTTGACTCGTTGACCTGTTGACTCTCGTGGGCTCTCGTGGATTTAAAATGCAAAATTGCGTGTGGGAATGCGAGATTTGTGTGAAAAAAGTAGTAATTTTGTAGGCTAAACACATTAGATAATAGAAATGTGGGGAGTAGGCACACCGAATGCGCTGAAAACCACTATCATTACTACAATAATGAATCCGATTAAAGGAAACAAAAAAGACGAAGAAAAGAAAATCATCAACGAAGCCGCTGGTGAAGAATACAAGTACGGCTTCGTGACCGATGTCGAAACCGCCGTTATCCCGAAAGGGCTTAACGAGGATGTGGTGCGCCAAATCTCGGCACTCAAGGGCGAGCCTGAATGGCTGCTGGAGTTCCGCCTGAAGGCTTTCCGCCACTGGCTCACGTTGCCCCAACCCAAATGGGGACACGTGAACATTCCCGACATCGACTTCCAAGACATCAGCTACTACGCTGCCCCACGCAAGCGTACCCCACAGAAGGAAATCGACCCTGAGGTGAAAAAGACTTTCGACAAGTTGGGCATTCCGCTGGAGGAGCAAATGCGCCTGTCGGGCATGGCGGTAGATGCCATCATGGACAGCGTGAGCGTACACACCACCTATCGCGAGAAACTCGCCGAACTTGGCGTGATTTTCTGCTCTATCAGCGAGGCGGTGAAAGACTACCCCGACCTTGTGAAGAAATACATGGGCACGGTGGTGCCTTATACCGACAACTTTTATGCCGCGCTTAATTCGGCGGTATTCAGCGATGGCTCGTTTGTGTATATTCCAAAGGGCGTGCGTTGCCCAATGGAACTGTCGTCGTATTTCCGCATCAATGCCGCACAGACCGGACAGTTTGAACGCACACTGATTGTTGCCGACGACGACAGTTATGTGTCGTATCTCGAAGGCTGCACCGCACCTCAGCGCGACGAGAACCAGCTCCACGCTGCTATCGTGGAAATCATAGTGGAGGAGCGCGCCGAAGTGAAATACAGCACCGTGCAGAACTGGTACCCCGGCGACAAAGACGGCCGTGGCGGTATCTACAACCTGGTGACCAAGCGTGGCATCTGTCGTGGCGACCACAGCAAACTCTCGTGGACGCAGGTGGAAACCGGCTCGGCTATCACTTGGAAATACCCAAGCTGCATTCTGGCTGGCGACAACACCGTGGGCGAGTTCTACTCCGTGGCGCTCACCCGCAACCGTCAAGAGGCCGACACCGGCACCAAGATGATTCACTTGGGCAAGAACAGCCGCAGCACCATCGTGTCGAAAGGCATTTCGGCTGGCAACAGTCAAAACAGCTACCGCGGTATGGTGAAAATTGCCCCTAAGGCCACCAACTGCCGCAACTACACCCAGTGCGACAGCCTCTTGCTCACCCCCACCAGCGGTGCCCACACGTTCCCTGTGATTGAGGTGGGCAACGACTCGTCGGTAGTGGAGCATGAAGCCACCACCAGCAAAATCAACGAGGAACAAATCTTCTATTGCAACCAGCGTGGCATCAGCACCGAAGATGCCGTGGGACTCATCGTGAACGGCTACGCCAAAGAAGTGATGGCAAAACTCCCAATGGAATTTGCAGTAGAAGCCCAAAAACTGCTCAGCATCTCGCTCGAAGGCAGCATAGGATAAGAGATTAGAAGTTAGAGATTAGAAATTAGAGATTAGAAATTAGAGATTAGAAATTAGAGGTTTTGAAATTAAAATTTAGAAGTTAAGGAGTTAAGAAGTTAAAGAAGTTAAGACGATTGCTTCGGCTTCCTCGACAACTCGAAATCTCGATAATTCGAAGATTCGAAAACTCGTTGACCCGTTGACTCGTTGACCCGTTGACCTGTTGACTCGTTGACTTAAAAATTCAAAACCGACCATAAAATAGTATTATGCTTGAAATAAAAGACTTACGCGCCTCGATTGAGGGCAAGGAGATTTTGAAAGGCATCAACCTCACGGTGAAGCCGGGTGAAGTTCACGCCATTATGGGTCCGAACGGCTCTGGCAAGAGTACGCTCAGCGCCGTGCTCACTGGCAACCCTGCCTACACTGTGACCGGTGGTGAAGTGGAATTTAACGGCAAAGACCTCTTGGCACTCTCTCCCGAAGACCGTGCCCACGAAGGTTTGTTCCTCAGTTTCCAGTACCCTATGGAAATTCCGGGGGTGTCGATGGTCAATTTTATGCGTGCAGCCATCAATGAGAAACGCAAATACTACGGCAAAGAGCCTCTGAGCGCAAGCGACTTCCTGAAACTCATGCGCGAGAAGCGCCAAGTGGTGCAACTCGACAACAAACTTGCATCACGCGCCGTGAACGAGGGTTTCTCAGGCGGCGAGAAGAAGCGCAACGAAATTTTCCAAATGGCAATGCTTGAGCCTAAGTTGAGCATTCTCGACGAAACCGACAGCGGCCTCGACATCGACGCGCTGCGCATTGTGGCTGAGGGCGTGAACACGCTGAAGACCGCCAACAATGCCACCATCGTGATCACACACTACCAACGCCTGCTCGACTACATCAAGCCCGACTTCGTGCACGTGCTCTACAAGGGACGCATCGTGATGAGTGCCGGCCCTGAACTGGTGATGGAGCTTGAGGAAAAGGGCTACGACTGGATTAAGGAACAAGTGGATAAAAAAGGAGAGTAAGCCGCTATGACAACTTCACTCACTCAATACATCGACCTCTACGCCCAGCACGCCGAAGCCATCTGCGCCCACGCGCCAGCCGCCATGAATGTGCTGCGCGCCGACGCACTTGCCGCTCTCGGTGGCGCCACGCTCCCCAAGAAGGGACAGGAGGACTACGAGGCGACTGATTTGGAAAAGGTGTTTGCGCCCGACTATGGCGTGAACATCAACCGTGTGCCTTTCGCGCCCGATGCGGCGGCTTCGTTTCGCTGCGATGTGCCCAACATGAGCACTTGCCTCTACTTCTTTTTCAACGACATATTTGCAGAAAGCCGCACCGCCGCACGCAACACGCAAGCCGGGCTGGTGATTGAAAGTTTTGCCGATGCGCAAAAAAATCACCCCGAAGTGCTCCAGAAGCACCTTGGCTCACTTGCCGACCTGAAGAAGCCGGAAGTGGCGCTCAACACCCTGCTCGCACAAGACGGTATGCTCATCTACGTGCCGAAGGGCATGGTGGTGGAGAAGCCTATTCAGCTGGTGAACATCTTCAAGGCGGCTGCGCCTGTGATGGCACTTCGCCGCATTCTGGTGGTGCTGGAAGAGGGCGCACAGGCTAAGATGCTGGTGTGCGACCACACGCAAGACGCTGAGCACAGCTACCTCGCAAGCCAAGTGGTGGAAATCGTGGCTGAGCGTGGCTCGATGTTCGACTACTACGATTTGGAGGAGAGCAGCGAGAGCACCCACCGCGTTTCGTCGATTTTCGTGCGCCAGGAAGAAGGCTCAAATGTGCTGATTGATGGCATCACGCTGCTCAACGGCATTACTCGCAACGACTATTATGTGAACATCGACGGTGAGCACGCCGAAACACACCTGCTCGGCATGACCGTGGCATCTGCCCGTCAGCACGTCGACAACCACACGTTCATCAGCCACAATGTGGCACGCTGCGAAAGCAACGAGATGTTTAAGTATGTGCTCAACGACCAATCCGTGGGCGCATTCGCAGGCAAGGTGCTGGTGAAGGAGAATTGCCCTCGCACAGTGGCTTATCAAGGCAACCGCAACATCGTGGCATCGGCCGACGCGAAGATGTACAGCAAACCTCAACTTGAGATTTACACCGACGATGTGAAGTGCTCGCACGGCTCTGCCACAGGTCAACTCAATGAGGAAGCACTGTTCTACATGCGTTCGCGCGGTATCAGCGAGGCAGAGGCACGCCAGCTGCTCATGCAGGCGTTTATGAGCGACGTAATCGACGCCGTTCGCCTCCCTGCGTTGAAAGACCGCTTGCACCACTTGGTGGAAAAACGCTTCCGTGGCCAACTGGCAATGTGTGCCGACTGCACAGCGGCAAACTGTGCGGCAGCAAAATAACAGACAACATTTAATATCTGACAGATCACTACAAACTAAATATGTTCGACGATTCGAAACTCACTTCTATTAGAAAAGACTACCCCATTCTTCAACGCGAAATTGAGGGCCACCCCATCGTGTACCTCGACAACGCCGCCACCTCGCAAGCCCCTATGTGCGTGGTGAAAGCCATTGAAGATATGTATTTCCACCACCGTGCCAATGTGCACCGTGGCGTACACACCCTTTCAGGCGAGGCTACCGACATGGTGGAAGCCACTCGCGAGAAGGTGCGTGCGTTTATCAATGCCGCATCCGTTGAAGAGGTGGTGTTCACACGCGGCACCACCGAGGCAATCAACCTGGTGGCTGCCACCTATGGCGACCGTCTGTGCAACGGCGATGAAATCATTCTCACCACCATGGAGCATCACAGCAACATCGTGCCTTGGCAACTCATTGGCAAGGATAAGCGAATCCGCATTCGTGTGGTGCCCATCAACGATGCAGGCGAAGTGAATTTAGATGAATATGCCGACTTGTTTACCGAGCAAACCCGCTTTGTGGCATTGGCGCATGTGTCGAATGTGCTGGGCACCATCAACCCCGTGAAGGAGATGATTGCCATTGCACATCAGCATGGTGTGCCTGTGCTCATCGACGGTGCACAGGCGGCTCCACACATCGCTATCGACGTGCGCGACCTTGACTGCGACTTCTACGCATTCTCTGCCCACAAGATGTATGGCCCTACTGGCGTGGGCGTGCTTTACGGCAAGAAATTCCGCCTCAACAGCATGTCGCCCTACCAAGGTGGTGGCGAAATGATTGGTACAGTGAGTTTTGAGCGCACCACCTACGCCGAACTCCCATTCAAATTCGAAGCCGGCACCCCCGATTATGTGGGCATCGCCGCATTCGGCACCGCGCTCGACTATATCAATGAGTTGGGCATCGACAACATTGCCGCACACGAGCGTGCGCTGGTGGAGGAAACCACACGCGGACTGCTCACCATCGACGGTATGCGCATCTTTGGCACTGCCGAAAACAAGGCTGGTGTGATTTCGTTCCTCGTGGGCGACATCAACAGCTACGATATGGGACTGCTGCTCGACAAACTCGGTTTTGAAGTGCGTACAGGCCACCACTGCGCTCAACCGCTGATGAACCGCTACGGCGTGCAAGGCATGGTGCGCGCATCATTCGCCGCCTACAACACCCTCGACGAAGTGCACCGCTTCGTAGAAGCCGTCCGCCGCGTCTCCACCATGTTCTAAATCAGATATTAGAAGTTAGAAATTAGATATTAGAGGATTAGAGATCGTATATCAGGACATCGTTGACACTTTTGTGACCATAGTGGGATCGTACTTTTTGACATTAGGTTTGTCGGTGCAAGAAATCATTCCTTATTCTGCGAACTTTGACATGGTTTTTGTACCTTCTTCCATACATTATAAAAATATCATTATAAATTTCAAAGCTGGATTTTGAGGATTTTTTAGTGATGGGTGGGAAAAACAAATCCGTGTGGCGGTGGGGGCCACACGGATTTTGTTATTTATGGGGATTTAGTGCCTTGTGAGGGTTATTTCACAAGCACTTTTGAGGCAGATGTTGTGCCGTCGGTGTAAACGGTCTGCATGATATATACGCCGGCGTTAGATGGCTTTTCTGCGAAGCGAACGCCATTCACGCTGTAGTAGTAACGAGCAGCAATTGCCTTGCTGGTGGTCACTTCACTTACGCCAGTTGGCTCTGCAACCACAACATTGTAGGTGCGAGTGAATTTGCCTGTGGTTTTGGTGATAGTGGCTGGGCCAGCTACCTTAGCATAAACCTTGCCATCGGAAATTGAGAGATTGTCGGAAACAGTCCATTCCACGCCTTCAAGTGCTCCGATAGAGATTGGCTTGGTCACATTCTCGAATGTGTCGCCATCGCCAAGAAGAACAGAAGCCACGAAGAAGTTGTTGTAAGGATTGTCGGCAAACACCTTCAACGATGGGTAGCAGGCTGTTTGCAACTCAAATTCGCTGCTGATGCCGTCTTGGTCAAACATTTCACGAGTGGATTTGCCGATTGGCTTACCAAACTCACTTGCCAAGTCGTAAGCGGTGAGTGCGTTCACTGTGGTGTCGGCATAAGCGTTCACCACGGTGTAGAATTTACGTGAGCCTGGATAAGCGGCTGCCACGGTGCTGACATTGCTGCCTTCCGACACAATCTTACCAGCATTGTAACTATCGGCAACGGTTGCGGCATAAGACTCTGCCTGACCGGTGTAAGGTTGGGCGAGAATACCACCCACATTGTCCGTGCCAGTCACAGTACCGAAGTTGTAGCAGTCGTAAATCAAGAAACGACCTGCGCCTGCGATACCACCCACATCGGTGAGGGCGCCAGTCACGTTACCCACGTTGAAGCAGCGGTACATTGCCTTAGATTGGCTACCGTTGTAACCAGCGATACCGCCCACATTCTTACCAGCGCCAGTCACATCGCCCACATTGTAGCAGTCTTCAACGAATGCCTTGAGCGTGCCACCGATACCACCAGCGAAGCCGTTCTTCTCGTTGGTAGAAGTAATCGTACCGAGGTTGTAGCAGCGAGCCACATAAGTGGAGTCGCTACCGGTGACTGTGGCGTTACCTACAATACCGCCCACGTGCATTGTGCCTGATACGGCACCTTCGTTGTAGCAATCGGTGATAGTGGAGAATACTGTGGCGTTGCTCACAAGGCGTGAAACCACACCACCCACGTATGAGCCATTGGTGCTGACGTCGCTTACGTTGTAGCAGCGAGAAATGCGAGTGCCTGCCAGCATGTTGCCAGCCACGCCACCCAAGCTACCAGAGGTAGAGGTGACTGACACGGTACCGGCATTGTAGCAACTGTCGATCACGAATGGAGTGGCATTGTTGTGAGCCACATTCAGTGCCACGATACCAGCGGCATAAGCCTTCTCCGCGGTCACTTCGCCCTTGTTGAAGCTGTAACTTACGCCTGATGGGAGCAATGCGTCGCCGATGATACCACCAGCATAGTTGGTGACAGCAGTCACCTTACCATAGTTGGCACAGGCTTTAGCATATACCGAAGCATAACCAGCCACACCACCAGCGTATTGGGTGGTGGCGGTCACTTCACCATAGTTGGCGCAACTATCCACAGCCACGCGAGAAGAAGGAGCCGATGTGCCAAAAATACCACCTGCGTTAGTGGTCTTGGCGGTCACCTTACCATAGTTGGCGCAGCTCTTCAACTGACTGCCTTCGTAAGCAGTACCAGCGATACCACCAGCCGAAATTGTGCCTGTGGTAGCCACTGCTGCATAGTTCTTAGCGTTATAAACCACGCCATACAGAGCACCAACCACACCACCAGCAGAGGTGTAAGCGTTGATCACACTGTTTTTGCCCACAATAAGGTCGTGTACACAACCCTCAGCGCCCACAACGCCAAACAAGCCATAGTTGGCGTCAGTTTTTTCAATAGCGTTTACAGCCACATTGTCGATGGTGTAGCCTCCACCGTTGAAGTCGGCTTGGAATGCCTTGCCGTCACCAGCAATCACAGGGAATGCAGTGTCGGTAAAGTCGAGGTTGGTGGTGAGTTTGAAGTATGAGCCTTCAAAGTCGAAACCAGTAGATGCGATAAAGTCGCTCACCTTTTTCCAGTCGGCGGTGCTTGTAATCAAGTAAGGCACGGCTTCAGTACCGTCGCCATCAAGAATCTTGCCATTGAGCGAGGTCAAAGGAAGTTCGCGCACATAGCCATCAGCAGCCGAAACGAGCACATCGCTAACTGCGCCTTCAGCAGGCACGGTCACGCTGAGTTTTTCGCCAGCCACGCTGAAGTTGCTGCCAGTCTTCACGCTCCAAGCCACATCGGCTGTGTTGCAGAGTTGAGCAGCCGAGGTCACGTATGCCGCGCAGTTGCCTTCGGCAAATTTCACCACTGAGCGAGCCTGGAGTTTTGCGAGAGCAAAGTCCTTGGCAAACGACAGCATTGGATACACGCCATCAGTCTTGGTCCATACCGAGTCAGGCAGAGCCACCTTTGCAGAGGCGAGGTCGGCAGTCTTCAGAGCTGTAATGCCCGAAACATTGGCTAAGCCAACGGCACCCACCTTCTGAATCTGCTTGTCGTAAATTGCGTTTTCAAACGTGCCCAAAGTGTTCACACCCACCAGTGCGCCACCGGTGGAAGCATCGTCGGTGCTTACCACGATACCATAGTTCACACCATTAATCACCTTAGTGGGAGATGCGGCAGTAGCCACTTGCGCACCTACTATACCGCCCACTTGCTTACAAGAACTCACCTTACCTGAGTTGAGCACATTCACCAGCTTAGTGCCAGCGGCTGCGCTACCCACAATACCACCAGCGCCATACTGACGGCCTTCGGCTTGATATGGGTTGAGGAACTTGGCTGCCACATCGCCAGCATTCTGGCAATTTTCGATAGTGGCAGATGTGCTCTTACCAGCGATACCACCAGCGTAGGTGTAACCGGCATACACGTTACCGCCATTGAAGCAGCTGCGCACCGTGCCTTTTGCCTTCAAGTCGCCTACGATACCACCAGCTTCAGAGAAATAGGTCTTCACCGTACCGTAGTTAGCACAGTTTTCAATCAAACCGAGGTTTGAACCGGCTATTGCACCACCATAACTGAAGGTGTCGAACAAGCAGTTCTTGCCAATCGTTAGATTTTTCACCACGCCAGTTTCACCCACATTGCCAAACAAGCCACCATAATTGTAGCTGTCGTCGCTCTTTGGATTCACATTGCCTGGTGTAGAAGAAGTTTCGTCGTAGAAAGCCACCGTGCTCACCACCATATTGTCGATAGTGTAGCCACCACCGTCGTAAGTGCCAAGGAACAGGAATCTTGCATATTGGTCTTTACAGATAGGCACAAGCGTATCGCCTTCGCAGTCGATGTTTGCCACCTGCTTCAGATATTTGCCATCAAAGTTGATGGTTGCTGCATTTGCGATGTGCGAGAGGTCGAAGAGGTCTTTCTTCGTGCGAATCAACCATGGGTTTTCTGCGGTGCCCTCGCCATCGAATGGCATTGGGGCGATATTCAGAATCACATACTTGCGCACATTGCCCTTGCTCACAAACACGGTGTCGGTGTATTGCTGATAGTTGAGTTCGCCCACGCCGTTGTTAAACTTGTAGGCATAGCCACCATCGGTGGTGTATTTCTTGTCCTTTACACCATTCCACACCACATCGTTGGCAGTGCTGTAGGTGAAGTTGTTCTTCACTTGGTTCACATTGTCGCCTTCAGCGAGCTTCAATGCGGCAGAAGATGCGGCCTTGAAATCGGCAGGAAGTGATTTCAAAGTAGGATATACACCAGCCTCTGCTGTCCAAACGTCGGCAGAGTATCCTTCAGGAGCAGTGCCAGAAGTGAGTTCAGCAGTGCTCTTGCCATTGTCGGCTGTCACAGCTGCGATTTGAGCGTCGTAGTAGCAACCGCTACCGAGCGTGATATAGGTAGGAGTACCCACCAAACCACGAGTGCTTTCGGTAGAGCCAGTAACCACCATTGCAGAAGAATAGCAGTTGGTGACCACGCTACCGCCTGTAGAAGTGTTGTATTCTGAGCTCTTACCAATCAAGCCACCGCAGTGAGGGGTGTTGGGGTTGCTCACATAACCAGTGCTATAGCAGTTGTCCACAGTAGAAGTGTAGATCGAGCCAATCAAGCCACCCACATAGCACGCAGATGCCGATAAGCCCATCACAGTGGCAGAAGCCGCACAATTAGTGACAGCGCCATTACCCATGATACCAATCACACCACCCACAGCCACTTCGCTGTTGGTGCCATACACACTACCAGAGAACGAACATTTATCAACCGATGCGGCTGGGCTGGAGGCGTTTGCCTTGCTTACCAAACCTACCACACCACCCACAAACACCTGCTTACCGGTGCCATACACGGTGCCGGTGGCATTTGCGTTGGAAATGCTGCCATACAATGCGCCAGCCACGCCACCGCTATAACCAAGCGAGCGAACGTAAGCCTGCGCCACAGTCACATTGCTCACAGGACCATAAGAGCGGCCTACCACGCCACCCACATTATAGCCCTCTGAAGCCACCACTTTTGGAGAAGTCAATGTGATATCGTCAATCTTACCGAAGTTGCGGCCAGCCACAGCACCCACATTGTAGCCCAAAGAGGTAACATAGGCGTTGGCCATCTTCAAGTTTTTCACTTCACCCTTTTCGCCCACTTCGGAGAAAAGTCCGCAGTAGTCGTAAGCGTAGTTTTCGATAGAGAAATTACTGATTGTCTTGCCGTCGCCGTCAAACACACCTTCAAACATATATTCGGTGCTGCCGATTGGGCTGATGGCTTCCTTTGTGTTGGCAAGGTCGATGTCGTTGGCGAGTTTGAAGTACTTGCCAGCGAACACGCCACGATATTCCACATCGTTCACCGTTTTCGTAACAGTGGTGCTACGCACGGTGGCGTCGTTTTTGGAGAGATAAGCCAAAGTGGCTAAATCTTTAGCAGTCTTAATCAGATAAGGACTTTCGGCTGTACCCTCACCCTCTAAATCCAAAGTGGGCTTAGCAGGGAATGTGAGACTGGCAGTGGTGGTGATGTCGGTGCCATCATACATTGCCATAACAGCCTTATATGTGCCATAAGAGGCTTGCAGCCACTTCTTCCATGAAATCTTGCCCGATGCGTAAGTGGCTTCCACAGGGCTGAGGATTTGAGCCGACACCTTGATAGCGCCATCGCTGCCTACGGTTTCGGTAAACGAATAAGCGTTCACATCACCGTAAGTGCTCACCGTGTAGAGCGTTTGTGGGTCGAAGCTTACTGTGCCATCAGGACTGAGGCTCAACAGCAAGTCGGTATATCCAAGCGAACCGGCAGGAATGTGCAGTGCACGAGCCTTGTTGTTCGCCACTTGATACACGAAACCGAAAGTGCTCTCATCGGTCACGGTGCGGTTGGCAGTAGTCATTGAGCCATCATAGCTCACCTTCTTGTCGTCGATGGTGGCATTAGGAGTTGCAGCCACCGCATACTTAAACAGACCATTGGTCAGGTATGCGTCTTTGCTTGGGCCTTCGGTAACAAAAAAGCCGAAAGCGTCTTCTATGAAGATTGCGCCATCGGCTACCGTACCCTTCACCTCATCGGTTACGCTGTACACATTATCTTTTGCATCATACTTACACAGTTGCACCGTGTTGCCGTCAATCTCTGCCACTTTTTGGACAGGGAAAGAGATTTCACCCGTTGTCTCGTTCACCTTCGCCTTTATCGACACATCGGTGTAGACGAATGGGGAAATCAACACACTGTCGTCGGCCACCTTTGTCACCGTCGTGTTGTAGGCTGGCACAAGACCTGATGTGCGTTTCGGCATCAGTGTTTTTGAGCCCACAAGCGATGCGATAGAAGCGGAAGCCGCCTTCCGAGGCGCACGCCACGGCCGCACATTTTGCTCGACCTTAGCGATAGCCCCAAGCTTGAACAGTTTGCTCTTGTCGAGCACCAGCGTACTGGTGTTCTCTGCTGCTGGAGCGAGTTGCACAGGTGCGTCGGTAAACGTCACCTCGCCACTCTTCGCAGGAGCCTCTTGAGCAAAAGCGTGACTGGCGTATGCTACACACGCCAAACACAACAAGAAAAACAATTTCTTACTCATAGCTTGAATTTGTTAGGATTAATAATAAATGAACTTTGGAATATTGCTAATTAACAAAAATCAACTTTTCTCTTGCAAAAATATATAATCCTAAAATAAATCGCAACAATATTTCACAAAAGTTTCAAAAAACCTATCACTTTTATTTTTTTATCAAAATCTACTGTGCTCATAAAACAATCGAATTTCAATGCCGTATTTTGAGGATTGGCAGATAGTGGGGGTATGCAATCGTTTGCATTTGGGAAATAAGTTTTTTCAAAGGTAAGAGCGGAGCATGTGGGATATTTATTCGTAAAATTGCAAAGTGATTATCATTTCTCTGTGCGAGAGGCTGTTTTGCATAGGTGATTTTCACCCACCATTTACATTTACTGTATTACAATATTTTTTTCATAATAAACTTTAAACAATGAACAACTTATTTTCCCGTAAGGCTTTTGCCCTGCTCGCATTGATTTGCTTTGGCTTTGCTGCCATGCAAGCGGCTTTTGTGGGCGGCAGAACCGACTTTCGCGACGAAAGTATCTATTTCGTGATCACTACCCGATTCTATGATGGCGACCCTGGCAACAATGCCCAGTGCTGGGACGCACCAGCCTCGATGCACGGCGATCCCGCTTGGCGTGGCGACTTCAAGGGGCTTATCGAAAAACTCGACTACATCAAGGCACTTGGGTTCACCGCCATTTGGGTGACTCCTGTGGTGGAAAACGCTTCGGGCTTCGACTACCACGGCTATCACGCCAGCAATTTCAGCAAGGTGGACCATCGCTACGAGAGCGAGGACGTGAGTTTCCAAACCTTGATCAACGAGGCGCACAAGCGCGGCATGAAAATCGTGCTCGACATTGTGCTCAACCACACCGGCAACTTTGGCGAGGAAAACCTCTGCAAGCAGTTTTCCCGCGACTGGAGCGCCAACCAATATCTGATTGACGCGTGCATGACTCCTTTCACCCAAAAGGACGGAGGAAAACTCCCCGACGACTACACCGATCTGATTCCAGGAATGCAATACGACAGCCGATTGGCTCTGATGAAAAATACCGACAAAAAGAATCACGACACGCACAACTATTGGCACCACTTCGGACAGTTTAACTGGGACGACAACACTCGCTGGTATGCACAAATAGCCGGCGACTGCGTGGACCTCAACACCGAGAACCCAGCCACCGCCGAATATCTGATCCGCTGCTACGGCTCGTTTATCAAAATGGGTGTTGACGGCTTCCGTATCGACACAGGCGGTCACATTCCACGCCTCACCTTCAATAAGATGTTTGTGCCCCGATTCCTCGACATTGCCGAGCAATACAAGCACATGCGTGGTGGCACTCCATTCTTTATGTACACCGAGGTGTGCGCACGCTTCCAAGGCAGCGTCACCTATCGCAACCAGCCTTGCCTTTCACCATATTTCTACACTTGGAAAGAAAACAAGGAATATGCATGGAACTACGATTCCACCTACTGGGACACCAAGGAAGTTTACGAGCAGACCAGCCTTGCTTCGCTCGACAATATCGCATCGTGCGAACAGCAGTATGCCGACAACAGCCACGAGACTGCTTCAGCAATGCCAACCTCTGCCAACGCCTTGCTGAAGGGCAACGACTATCACACACCTGATGTGAGCATGGCTTCGGGACTGAGCATAATCGACTTCCCTTTGCACTACGCTTTCCACAACATCGCCAGCGTGTGGAACACAGCCATCGAAGGCGACAAATACTACAACGATGCCACCTATAATGTGGTGTATGTGGATTCACACGACTACGGTCCTGGTCCTAACGATGGTCAGCGCTTCAACGAAGGAACAGCGCAATGGGCTGAGAACCTCGACTTCATGTTCACATTCCGTGGCATTCCTTGCCTCTACTACGGTAGCGAAATCGAGTTCCGCAAAGGCGCAGTTATCGATAAGGGTCCGACTTTGGCACTGAAGGAAACCGGCCGCGCCTACTATGGCGGCTACATCACTGGCGATGTGAGCGTGAACGACTTTGCCGATGTGGCAAATGCCAGCGGCAATGTGGCAGCCACACTCAACGCCCCACTCTCACGACACCTGCAACGCCTCAACAAAATCCGCGCCGCCGTGCCAGCATTGCGCAAAGGACAGTACAGCGTGGAGGGCTGCAAGGCAAGTGGCGGATATGCGTTCAAGCGCAGATACACCGATGATAATGTGGACAGTTATGTGCTGGTGAGCATCAACAGCGGCGCCACTTTCACCGGTGTGCTCAACGGCACCTACACCGATTGCGTCACCGGCGATGTGAAAACCGTGACCGACGGCACGCTCACCACCACCGCTTGCTCCGGACAGGGCAATATGCGTGTGTATGTGTTGAGCACCGACAAAACTCCAGCCCCAGGCAAGATTGGCGACGACGGTAAATTCCTCTTCACCACAAGTGCAGCCGCCGACCTCCCACAAGACTACGACGGACACGAGGAAGACCTCTCAACCAACGATGGCGAATCGAACGGCCACGGTGCTACAGGTGGAACTACCGACCCATCAACTCCGCTCCAACGCTACACCCCTGCTGTGGAGCAAGACGACAAGAGCGTGTTCTACGAAGCACCATTGAACGTGAATAAAATCACCGCATGGGTATGGAACACCACCGACAACTTTACTGGAAAAAAATGGCCAGGAAAGAGCATGGAACTGATGGGCGTGAATGCCGACAGCACTCGCAAAATATTCAAATGGACCTACGAAGGCACACTCACCACTATGCCAAGTAGCGTGATCTTTGTGGTTGACGGCAAGCAATCCGACGACCTTGTGTATAAAAACCACGGATATTACATCGACGGCACTTGGAGCAAGGAAATCACCAACTATGTGGCTGGTGCTCCAACCGTGACCATCGACAAGGAGAGTGGAAAATATGAGGGCAGCGTCACCGTCACCCTTACAGCAAGTGTGCCCGATGCAGTGATTGTATATACCACCGACGGCACTGCACCCTCCACTTCAAGCCCACAGGCAACAGGTAGCAAGCAACTCACATTCACCGACAACACCACACTCTCTGCCGGCATTCTGCACGAAGGCAAGGTACGCAATGTGGTGAGTCGTGAATACATCTTCCACGAAGTGCAACCCACCACCGCCACCATCTATCTGAAAGACCCAATGGTGGCACCCAACTTGTGGAGCAATCTCTACTTCTACGCATGGGATGGCGGAATAGCCCTCACCGACGCATGGCCCGGTGTGGCAGTCACCGACACCAAAATGGTGAAAGGCGAGAAGTTCTACTATCGCACCTTCACCAAGCCCACGGCTGATTATGTGTTCAACATCATCTTCAACCAAGGCGATGGCAAGCACCAAAGTGTGGATATTACAAACCTGACCAAGGACACCTATTTTGAAATTTCGTCAACCACCAACAAATACACCGTAACCGACATCACCAGCCAATATAGTAGCGTTTTTGGTGATGTGAATGGCGATGGAAAAGTGGACGTGAGCGACGTTACAACCCTCATCAACGCCATTTTAAGCACTAGCACATACGATGAAAAGATGTGCGACCTCAACGGCGACGGCAATGTTGACGCAAGCGATGTAACCATCCTCATCACCATGATTTCCAAATCATAAACGAGAGATATTTATCTGAAATAAAAGCCACTCGCCGTTTTATGGCGAGTGGCTTTTTTGTCGTTGGTACCAATTCGTTTCTCGGTGTACTTGACTTGTGGGTTACTGGGGCTAAGTGGAAAATCTCCCAAACGATTTTGCATGGTAGGGACGCGATACTTCGCGTCCGCGACAAATGGTTGATATTCAATATTATACTACAATTATGGGCGGACGTGAAGTATCACGTCCCTACCAGGTTTGTTTTTTCGTCGAAGGCGAGAGGTTTTTATGTTTTTGTTTCAGTCCCGCCAGTTTTTATCCACTGAACCGTTACTGGAAATTTAGGCGGAGGCCGATGCTCCACATGCGGGGGGCACCCCAGTAACCTCGGAAAGTGGCGAGGTCGTGCGATTTGCCGTCGATGCCTCGCTGAATGTAGAAGGCGTCGAACAGGTTGGTGCATGTGGCGAAGATGTTCATCATCACGCCTTTCGCCACCATCGTGTTCCAGCCCACAGTGGCATCAAAGAGGTGGTACGATGGCAGTTTGTAGGCATCGCCATCTGTCTCCTTGGTGCGCGACGATGGCTCGAAGTCGGCATACATGTCGGCATTGGCGTTCCACGACACCGACGCATACACATTGTCGGTCTTTCCCATGCCGCGCTTCAGCAGCCCCTTGATGGGGAATGTGGCATTGAGTTCGGCACCATATTGGGTTTGTGGCGCGTCGCCCACGTGCAGGTTGTTGCAATACACCGCATACTCCTTCAGCGTGGCACCGCTGTAGCTGTCGTAGGTGATGCCTTTGCCACCGCTTTTCCATTTCCACGAAGCGAGCATGGCGTAAGCCTTCACACGCAGCCAGTCAGTCAGGTTTTGGTGTGCGGTGAGTTCCACGCCCTTGTGAAGCGCGTTCAAACCGGTGATTTGGAATTTTTCGGCAGCCTCATTCGCGCGTTTGGCAATGTTGACGGTGAGCGTTTTGTTGCGCCACGAGGCGATGTAGGCCGATACTTCCACGCCACCGCCATTCCACGCCGCGCGCACGCCCATTTCACCGAGGGTGTTTTTCTCGTTGGTCACATTGTTGGTAATCGATAGGTCGCTCGATGCCAAATACACGCCAGCGTAAGGCAAGCGGCTGTTGAAACCGGCGTTGGCAAACACCGACAGCGCAGCGCTACGGTTTGGCGTGGCACGAAGAATATGGTACAGTGCGCCGCCTTTCACGCTCACGCCCCAACCAGTGGCCCAGTCGCTCACGGCACCAGTCTGGTCGTTGTGCCGACGGTAGTTGCCGTTGAACACGGTGGTGCCCAAATGCAGATTCCATCGGTCGGTCACATATTTTCCCTGCACGAAAGCAGACGTGTGATGGGTGGTGCGACCGTAGCGCGATCCGATATAGTCGCCCAAACGATACGGTGCACCGTAATAGAGCAGATAATCGGCTCCCAAGAGGTCGAGCATCTTCATCTTCTGCCAAGTGTCGAAATACTGATACTGCACGCCGCCCAACAGCGTGGTGGTTTCGGTCAACTTGTATTCGCCCGAAGCTATCGCGCCAGCCTGCAAATGCCCCGAAAGGTAGTCGATCATCGCATATTGCCCGATGCTGTTGCCGTCGGCGTCTTTGTTGGCGATGTTTTCTTGCATGATGGCGTCGAAATCGATATGCCCAGTGGCATCTTGGTGCGAAATGATGCCGCTGCCGCTGTTGGCGCTCACCGTAGAGCGTCCGCCACCGCTTGCAATCGCCACATACACCGAGTTTTTCATCGAAAAGCGGTCGCCGTTCTTCAAATGCTGAAGTGTGAAATAAGGTTTGAAATAGTGGTTGCGCCCGATGGAGTATTTTTCGCCATTCAGGTAGCCCCAGTTCTTTGAATAGCCACGGCCGTAGTTCATCACTTCCTCATACGAGAGTTCGGTGTTGCGCTGGTCGTGAGTTTCGGGCGATCCGATGGCGGTGAACAGCAGCGTGTGGTCGGTGCCGAAATTCTTGCTCACCGAAAGCAGATACGACAGCGTGTTCACATTCGAGCACTCCACGAAGCCATTGCCGCGGGTGTAACTCACAAGGGCGTTGGCAGCCCAACCATTCGCCAAGCGACCAGTGCTGTAGTTGAGCACGGTTTTCGTCAATCCCTGCTGGGTGGTCGAAACCGACACTTCCCCTGCAGGGCTATGCGAAGCCGTTTTGGTGATAATGTTCACCAGTCCGCCCATCGCACAGTCGGCAAGCATCGAATTACCCATACCTTTCTGAATTTGAATGGCATAGGTGGCATCGGAAAGCCCCATCCAGTTGCTCCAGTACATCGAGCCTGAAGTGAGTCCCTGAATAGGAATACCGTTGAGCATAATTGCCACATTGTCTTGCTTAAAGCCACGGATGTTGAGCGACGCGTCGCCATAACTGCCTGAAGTGGAAGTGGCATACACGCCCGGCACACCCTGCATCACCTCCACATAATTGGGGGCGGTGGTGTGAATACGAAGACTTTGTGGTGTGATAGTGGTGAGATTGAGCGGAGTGACCTGCTCGTTAGCGAAGTTGGCACGGACCGACACTTCCTGGAGAGTGACCGTAGAATCGTGTTTCGCACTCAGTGAATTAGAGCCAGATGGCTCGCTCTCGCCTACGCCTCCTGCGTACACGAGTGGTGTGGACATCATCATGCCCAGCAAAAAGATGTTCTTTTTCATTTTTTCTTCTTCCATCCAGACTTTTACTGTCGGTACCGTAGTTGCAACGGTTCTGCCTTTCGGCTCGCGGACTTTACCGCCGGTCGGGAATCACACCCTGCCCTGAAGATCTGTTATTTTAAAAATCGCCTGCAAAGTTAATACATCCCCCCCATTCCCACAACCCCCACCACCTTGCGAAAAGTTGCAAAAATCACCCAAAAAATGTGGAAAAAAGTTGTAAAAATACTGTGTAAACAGTGGAAAAAAGTTGTAAAAACTATTTTGAAATAGTGGAAACAAGTTGTGTTTTTGCATCAAAACCTAAATAGTATGCTCAAAAGAAAGATACATAACCACCTCATTGAGTGGAAGAACCGAGGCGACAAAAAAGCTCTCATCATCACAGGAGCCCGACAAGTGGGAAAAACAACCGCTATTCTGGAGTTCGCAAAAGAAAATTATACGCATTTTGTGGAGGTGAATTTTGTGAAGCATCCTGTGGCAAAACAAGCATTTGATGCCGACCTCGACACCAATACGATTGTCACTTATTTGTCAGCGATGGGTTTTGGACCTTTCATTGAAGGAAAAACGCTTGTGTTTTTTGACGAAATTCAAGAGTGCCCCAATGCTCGAACCGCCATAAAGTTTTTGGTGGAAGACAACCGATTCGACTACATAGAGTCAGGTTCATTGCTCGACATTAACTATAAAGATGTCACGTCGTATCCTGTGGGCTTTGAGGAAGAAATCAGGCTTTACCCTCTCGACTTCGAGGAGTTTTTGTGGGCAAAGGGCATCGGAGAAAATGTGGTGGAGGTGCTGCGAAAATGCTACAATCAGGAAAAGGCTGTGCCAGATTTCGTTCACAAGCAGATGAGCAAGGTATATCAAGAGTTTTTGGTGATTGGCGGAATGCCCGAAGTGGTGCAGAAGTATATCGACAACCCCGATATATCTAACGCTTTCCGAGCGCAAAAATCAATCATCACCACTTATCGTGACGACATATCGCATTATGCCGAAAAATCGGCGGTGCTGGTGAAACGCGTATTCGATGCCATGCCATCGCAACTCGGAAAACAGGACAAGCGGTTTGTTCTTGCCGAGATTGAGAAGGGCGCATCACTACGCAAATACGAAGCCCCCACACAATGGCTCATCGATGCCGGACTTGCCTACTATTCATTCAACACAAAGGCTTTTGAACTGCCTTTCGAATCAACAGAAAACAGAAAACTATATAAACTGTATATGGTGGACACAGGTTTGCTATGCTCGCAAATGATTAACGAAATGCAATTTGAGGTGCTGAAAGGAAATATCGACATCAACGAAGGAGCGCTCACCGAGAACTTTGTGGCGTGCGCCTTATCCGCCAAAGGAAAATCACTGCATTACTACGACAAGAAAAGCAAGCAGGAACTGGATTTCATCATTCAAGAAAACAACAAAATCACAATCTTGGAAGTGAAGTCGGGCGACAACTACAAGAAGCACGCTTCTCTTGACGCTGCACTCAACAGTTTTTCCGACAGCATCGGTCGCGCTATCGTGTTGTGTAAAAATAATGTGGAGAAATCCGGCGATGTTACTTACATGCCCCTATATATGGCAATGTTCCTGTAACCACACATCTTCCCCAGGTAGAGTCTGTCGTTAGAAACTCAAATAGCTAATGACGGAAAATATTCCTCCAAATGGAGGGGAGTTTATCGGATTTAATTTGTATTTTTGCCCTGTCATTAAAGATTTTACTATTTTGCTAATGCAACACCAAAGTAAGTAAAATTTCTGACATGGCATAACCCTAAGCAACAAGTTGCTCAGATACTTATAAAAATATTAAAACAATAGTGTTGCAAGAACATATAGATATGGTGAAGAAAATTATGTTTTTGGCAATGTGCTTGCTTTTGGCGGCAAGCGTTGCCAACGCGAAAAACAAGAAGGGTGGCAAGGCTGCCGCTCGTATCGACGACGCCGCTTTTGTGGCTGATTATGAGGCGATGATGGACTCGCTGAAGGTGGTTGGCTCAAATGTGGTGGTGGTGAAGGACAACAAGATTATCTACTCCCACAGTTTCGGCTTGAAGAACCGTGAACGCGGCGAGGAAATGACACCCAACACCATTTTCCGCATCGCCAGCATCTCGAAGTCGTTTACCGCCACAGCCATCATGCAACTGGTGGAAAAAGGCAAACTCGACTTGAAGGCTGATGTGAACAAATACCTTGATTTCAAGGTGCGCAATCCTAAATACCCCGATGTGCCTATCACGCTCGAAATGCTCTTGAGCCACACTTCAAGCCTCAACGATTCGCAAGGCTATTGGGAGAGTTTCGACGCTGTGAACCCTGCCACCAACCCCGACTACGCCAAGTGCTACAACGACTACCGTCCCGGCACCGGCTATGAATACTGCAACTATGCGTTCAATATCATGTCGGCTGTGATTGAGAAGGTGAGCGGACAGCGTTTCGACCGCTACATCGTGCAGCACATCATGAAGCCTCTGGGCTTGAAAGGCAGCCACTGCGTTGACGACCTCGACAGCACTCGCTTTGCCACACTCTATGCGATGGAGAATGGCGTGTTCGTGCCACAGCCACAGGCCTACGCGCGCCCCGATGTGCTCGACCACTATCAGATGTGCAAAAACACCGCACGCCTTTCGGCTGCTGGCGGTGTGAAAATCACGGCTATGGATTTGGCAAAATACATGCTGATGCACATGAACTACGGCAAATCGCCATTGGCAAAGGCGCGCATCATCAGCGAGGCAAGCGCACGACGTATGCAGACGGTGATCACCGACGATGCCAACGCCAACACCGAGAAGGAGCGCGCAGGACTTGGACTGATGCGTGCCGACGAGTTTACTCCTGGCACCGAACTGGTGGGCCACACTGGCGGTGCTTACGGATTGCGTAGCGCCATGTTCTTCGACCCTGTGAAAAAGTATGGCTTTGTGGTGATTACCAACGGTTCAGGCAGCCGCAAGGTACTCCAACGCTCCCTCACGCTCATGCGCGACCATTTCATAAAATAATCGATTTAAATAAATGATTCAAAATCTTCTATTAGTGGGGTGCGGCAGTTTTGTGGGTGGCGCACTCCGCTACTTCATTGGGCAAATGCTTGCAGGGCGTATGCTTTTAGGGTTCGGCATGGGCACCATTAGCGTAAACCTTGCAGGGTGCTTTATATTCGGTATCATATACGGTCTGCTCGAACGCCTCGGCGCATTGCAAACAGGCTGGGCACTCCTGCTCACCGTGGGCTTGTGCGGCGGTTTCACCACATTTTCCACCTTTGGCAACGAAATGCTCACCCTCATGCGCACAGGCGAGGTGATGGTATTCGCCTCCTATACCCTCATCAGCGTGATGGGCGGCATCTTCCTGCTCTACATCGGCCACCAATTAGCCACCCTGTAAATCCCCAAAATTAAACCAAAGGAAACCAAAGGGACGGTTCTTTTGGTTTGTTGTGGACAAATCCCGATGTAGATGTTTTGTCATTTGAAAGTTTTTTTGTTTCTTTGCATTGTTGGAATGGTTTTGGTGGTTCATATTATTTTTTTTTCAAAATTACCAAAATTTCGTTCCAACATTTTTTTATTATGAATAACACACCGGGGAACGCCCAGCGGCAAGGGGCAGAGCCCCGTCGAGCGTCCACACTCAACGCCATCTCCAACCCCAAACCACATTTCCACTGCAAACATAGTAACTTTTGGTCTGCATACCGTATGCGCACCATACTACGCCAAAGGTAAACCAAAAGAACCGTCCCTTTGGTTTGTGGTTTGCCAAAAGGAAACCAAAAGAACCGTCCCTTTGGTTTGTAAAGTAATTAACAAGTCGGCAACCTTACACCGGCCGTGGCTGACCCCTTACTCCAATTCTTTTTTGCAGAAATTAATTTTTTGTATATATTTGCATCATATTCACCTTATTAAACCCTTCTATTATGAAAAAAATATTATTTTTTCTTAGCCTTATGATGGTGGCTTTTTTTACCGCCAATGCTCAACTGAAAGATGATGTGAATGACGATGGCGTGGTGGATATGAGCGATGCCACCACCCTCATCGACCATGTGCTCAACGGAGTTAACAATGGTTCCTCCCACATTTTTATTGCCCACAATGTGATGATTGAAATGGTGCGTGTGGAAGGCGGCACCTTCACCATGGGCGCCACCGCCGAGCAGGCGAGCGATGCTTTCAGCGATGAGCTTCCCACCCACAAAGTAACCCTGTCGCCGTTTTTGATAGGAAAATACGAGGTGTCGCAAACGCTATGGCTTGCGGTGATGGGCGAAAATCCCAGCGTAAACACCGGAATCAACCTGCCGGTGGATAATGTGACGTGGAACGAATGTCAAACCTTTATCACCAAGCTCAATGAGCTTACCGGAAAGAATTTCCGCTTGCTCACCGAAGCCGAATGGGAGTACGCCGCTCGCGGGGGTAACAAAAGCAAGGGCTACAAATATAGCGGTAGCAACAACCTTGGCGATGTGGCGTGGTACATCGATAATAGCAACAACACCTCACATGCCATGGGCACGAAAGCTCCCAACGAGCTGGGTATCTACGATATGACCGGCAATGTGATGGAATGGGTTAGCGACTGGAAGGGTAGTTACTCTTCCGGGGCTCAAACCAATCCCACCGGACCCGATTCCGGCACCTATAGAGTGAACCGAGGTGGCTCCTATGGCAATGTGGAACGACTCAGTCGAATAACAAACCGCAACTCAATCGATCCCAACATGTCCTCCAAAACCATGGGCCTTCGCCTCTGCCTTCCCGAATAATCGCCAATCATCCACACAACACCGACTTGCGGGAACAAGAACCGTCCCTTTGTTTACACCGGCTCTTTGTTTCCGTAATAAAGCATTGTGTAGTAAATTAGTCCGATTTTTAAATCGCTGATTTTAAAACGATTATATCAGCGGCATGTGGCGTGCTGATGTGTTACACATGGGTTTCTCAAAGGAAACCAAAAGAACCGTCCCTTTGGTTTGTGGTTTGTGGCAAGAAATTCCGCCTCAACAGCATGTCGCCCTACCAAGGTGGTGGCGAAATGATTGGTACAGTGAGTTTTGAGCGCACCACCTACGCCGAACTCCCATTCAAATTCGAAGCCGGCACCCCCGATTATGTGGGCATCGCCGCATTCGGCACCGCGCTCGACTATATCAATGAGTTGGGCATCGACAACATTGCCGCACACGAGCGTGCGCTGGTGGAGGAAGCCACACGCGGACTGCTCACCATCGACGGTATGCGTATCTTCGGCACTGCCGAAAACAAGGCTGGCGTGATTTCGTTCCTCGTGGGCGACATCAACAGTTACGATATGGGACTCCTGCTCGACAAACTCGGTTTTGAAGTGCGTACTGGCCACCACTGCGCCCAACCGCTGATGAACCGCTACGGTGTGCAAGGCATGGTGCGCGCATCATTCGCCGCCTACAACACCCTCGACGAAGTGCACCGCTTCGTAGAAGCCGTCCGCCGCGTCTCCACCATGTTCTAAATCAGATATTAGAAATTAGAAGTTAGAAATCTGAAGTTAGATTTTAGAGGATTAGAGATTGGGCAGAAACCAGCCCCCTCACACAAATCCCAACCCCTCAACCATACAAAATTCGGAGAACTCTGAGGCTCAGAGTTCTCCGATTTCTTTTCTTTAACCCATTGAAGCAACGCCCACGAATCCTCCGTGAGATTTCCCACCAGGCGTGCAAAACCGTGAGATCCGTGGGATCTGTGTGAGCCCCAAAACCCACAAACCGTAAAGTCTCCGTGAGATTTCCCACCAGGCGTGCAAAACCGTGAGATCCGTGGGATCTGTGTGAGCCCCAAAACCCACAAACCGTAAAGTCTCCGTGAGATTTTCCACCAGGCGTGCAAAAACTGTGAGATCCGTGGGATCTGTGTGAGCCCAAAAGCCCACAAACCGTGGCATCCGTGCGGCCAAGGGGTTTAATCGTTCATGATTCTACGGAGTTCGGCGTTGGTGAGCAGGAAAGTTGCTTCATCGGGGGTGTTAGCACTACTATATATATATTGTATGTTGAAACCTCGTTTCACAGCCTCTTTCAGCAATGGATCGTCCTCGATATCGTCGTCGGTGAACAAATCTTTCGCGGTCAAATTAGCGACATTGCTTCGCACCTCACTCATACTCAATCCCGACTCCGTAATATCCACGTAGCAGTTCAGCGTGCGGCCCTCCTTGGCAAACTGCACAATCCTCATACCGCCACCAGCGTCCATCGGCAATTTGTTTTGCGCCAGTTTCAGTTGAGCGTCAAACAAGTCATCACCTCGGAGCGGAGCTTTTTGAGCAGCCTCCAATTCCTGAGGAGTCAGCATAGCCACCTGCCTGGAGCCATCTGTGCACTCATACACAAATTTCACGCCCATACTTGCGGCAAGAAGTTCGCGCGTAAAGTCCTTATCAAATTCCGCCACCATATTTCGGAGCAGCGTTTTTGAGGTCTCAGGGTCGCCAAGGTTGATGCAAATGTTTCTAAACGCCTCTTGGTCCACCTCATAGGTATATACCACCAAGTCGCCATCCATCTCCACACTCGTCATCGTGATGCCATCGGCAATCTTCTCCGGGCAATCATCATTGACATCAGCCACCTCAATGGCCAATTTACCTTTCTGAAAAATGCAACTGCCAAGCAGCAAAACCACCGCCAGCAAGCAGAATGATAACAATTTCGCCTTCATAATGTATCTGTTTTATGAGTTAAAATTCGGGACGGAAGCCAGATTTGGCCTTCTTGAACTGATTGTATTTCTCTTTGTTGAAGCGAAACATGATGCGGCTACGCTCACGGCGTTCTGCCGATGCATCAGCAGGTTCCACTATGCCCAAAGTCACCATCTTGCGATGGAAATTTCGGCGGTCGAGCTCGTGCTCGGCATCGTTGTCTAAAATGGTGTCGTAGAGTTGCTTGAGTTGCGACATAGTGAACTGCTCCGGCATCAATTCAAAGCCAATAGGCTTGTAATGAATACGGCAACGAAGTTCCTCCAACGCATCATCGAGGATTTGCTGGTGGTCGAAAGCAAGTTCGGGCAAGTCGTTGATGTCAAACCATTGCGCATTGGCGGCATCGTCACCACCCACCACTTCACACTTCTTCACCAGTGCCAAGTGAGCCACTGTGATAACGCGCTCGCGTGGGTCGCGGCTCAACTCCGAATACACCTTGAATTGCTCCACCGAATCCACGTCCACGCCAGTCTCCTCGCGCAGTTCACGCAAGGCGCAAGCCTCCACATTTTCGTCGGCGGGCCGTCCGTCGTAATCTTCCGAACGAAGAAAGCCACCAGGCAATGCCCAGCAGCCCTTGTACGGTTCGCCACCACGCTCAATGAGCAGCACTTGGAGCGCCATACGCTTGTTTTTCTTCTTTGATTCACGGTCCTCTGGAGCCACATCGTAGCCAAACACCACACAGTCGGTGGTCACGGCTGGGTGGGGGTACTGATAAGAGTATTGATACTTGTTTTCTGCCATTGATTTAATCTTTTCAATGCAAAGATAATGTTTTTCATGATATTAGTGTGTGTTTTTTACATAAAAATCAGAACTACTTATTCAATTTTCCCTTCCATCTTTACATTCCCAAAACGACTGAGGACGAACCACATTGCCGAGATGGCGTGCCCCTATTGGGGCGATAGTTTTCCATGGTAAGGTTTTTCACGGTATCGATAGAGGTGTTTTCCACAATATAGCGGTTGAAATTAAGATTGGTGTCGAAGCAGAAGATGCTCACAAACTGTGTAGTGTCCGCATCTTCGGCTGCGGTTTTTCGAATGGTGTTTAATCGTTGCGACCTTCAATGGTTTGAATACTCATAATTGTATTGTCTTTACTGTTTTTGTTATTTGTGTTATTTTTACACAGCAAAATTACATATACTTTTTGGATTGGCAAAATTTTCTTGCGTTATTTTTACGCAAATACCAATATTTAACATTCTTTTACGACTTCGTCAACGCGTCACCCACAAGAAATTGCTCGGTCCACAAACCTCAACGAGAATGCAATATTCTCACACCCTCTCGTATGGAGTATGGGGGCACTATTTTATTCGCTTCTCAGCGCGTCACCCAAATAAAAATAGTCACATCTGATTATCAAGTAGTTACGATTGTTTCTTAAAAAGCGACGAAGTCAAGTGTTTTTTCTGCAACCACAACACTTGTTGTTCCAGAGCGATTCTTCTTTCTTTGTTGATAAACATAGCTAAAAAACTTTTGCGTACCCCAAAACAAGGGTACGCAAATATGCATAATATTGTTTATCAGCCAGTTATAAAAACAACTGTTTTTTGAGTGACATAGTCAAGAAAAATTCCGTAAATTCAAATATCTCACTCCAATCCTCATTTCCTAAAAGTCACATTGGATTGCCGAAAGCAAAAGCGGCTTTGTGAGAAATCGTTGGAGACGAGTACAGGACGCCTTACCAATAAAGCTGACACATGATTTTAGTGTTCAGGTGCTTGGATTCAATGATATAGATTTCCACTATAAATCATTGGTTATTTCTTTATTTGGAGTCGCAAATGGAATTAACGGACTCTTGATGATGACGACTTTAATCCGAGCACGACTGATCATCACATTAAGCCTGTTCCTGTTCAGGAGAAACGAATCCTGAATCTTATAATATTCTGCATCGCTTACCGACATAGTAAGTATAATTACATCCACATCTTGCCCCTGAAGTCTTTCAACCGTGTCAATACAGGTGTCAGAAGACACATTACCTGCGGCTGTCCATTCTTCGCGGACGAGGTTTACCTGTTTGCGGTATGGGGTGATAATGGCAACTTCAAGCCCTTTTTCTTTATATTTTATTGCTTGTCGCACTGCTTCTTGGGCTTCTTCTCTATTGAAATCTTCGCATCCATTTGTGGCGATGTTGACCAATTCAATCGAATCATGAATGGATTCTGTATCCACGTGGTTGTTGGCAATAGAAGAGTCGCTAATCAGTTTTACACCAAACGGCTCATAGAATTGTTCAGATACATACTTACATATCATAGAGTTCATTCTGTACGTTGTCGTCAAAGTCGTTTTCAATTCCTCAGGAAGAATTCTTTGGAGATGGTCAAATATGCTAATAGATAATGGGTGGTTTGCCATCTTTTCATGAAAAATAGGTGGCATCTGTTGATGATCTCCAATAAACACGTATGATCCGCCTTCCAAGGCGGCAATGGCGGATCCTAGGCTGAGAGGAATTTGTGAGGCTTCATCTATTAATACAATGGAAGGTGTAAATGCATTTCCATGTAGAGCCAAATAGAGAATTGCACCACATAAAGTCATTCCGACTATGTTGCCAGGCTCAGTTATTGTTCTTCGTTTATGGGATTTTTGTCTTTTTAGAAAATCCCCATATTGCCACATTGAAGAGAAATTCCTCACGCTCGTATTCAACGACACAGCCTTGAATTCATTACCGATTTTAAATGTTGGAACATCGTATTCTGCAATTTTATTCAACGCGTTGTTTACAGCTTGGTGACTATTACATATTATCAAAACATCTTTCCCTGCATCGCTATACATTTTTGCGATGGCAGATAGAACTTTGGTTTTCCCCGTACCGGGAGGACCTTGTATTGCATATAGTGACGGTCGCTTTAACACATTAGCCACCGCTTTTTGCTGTTCAGAGTTCAGTCTTGAAATGATACCATCGTCAATAGGTATGCTTTTACCAAATTCCTTGTCAGGAGCTTCAACTTCTGCCAATTCCTCAATGTAAAACGAACCACTACATCCATCATTGATCTTTTCAATTGTAGAGATAAATATGCCTGTCATCTGTGGCTCTATTATTGACAACGAAAAACTTCCCATTTTTTTAGAATCACAAGGCATTCCCGTTAAGCAAACACAATTTTCGAAATTATCAGTTACGGTTGCAGTCCCTGAAACGATTATAGGAGGGGAACTGCGAAATTTGACAGTATCACCTATTCTCCATTTGGTGTGGTTTTTACTGGGGCATAATTCAACATTACCTTTGCCATCCTCATTTACGACAACGGCTTCCTTTATCATATAACCCTGCTCTTCCTTTTCGTCGTCCGAGAGGTTTTTGTGATCTTCAATATCCTGCTTTTCGTATTCTTCAGTGTCATGAAGATACGAAAGCAGGTTATTTTTGTAAGTGTTAAAGTTCATTCTCCTTTGTCCTATTGTTTCAGAAGTCGTTTGATATATTCTCTCACTTGAGGATCACATGCATAGATGTAGCATCCTTTTTTGCCTCTAGTCATAAGCACACGATAGATGTTCTTTGTAATTCTATCTTTTTCAGGACCTTCTACAGGGACATTTTTGTCTTGATTCTGTACAGCATCGTTGCTGCAAAGACAATCCTTTTCAGGATCATACTTGAGATCTCCAGCAATGATTACGCCTACATAGTCAACCTCCCATCCTTGTGCCGAATGAATGCATCCTGTTTGGTTGATACCATTGATATCATTTAGCCATACTTCTGCATTCTTAGCATACCGGTTTCTGTATATTCCGGTCGCTCTTCTCCCCTTTGTCTCCCAAGGTATTGAGAACAACGATCCGTCTTCTTCCGGTATAACTATCTCATGGAGAAGATCACCGTTTTCCTCAACGCGCTCCTGCTTCCATGGCCAGCACCATCCTGCAAGCAAACGTGCTCTCTGTTTGAACTCCTTACCTTGGGCTGCTTTCAGAACATCGTCATATGAACGCCCTTTTCCCAACATTTCATCAGCAAAACGGCCGAAATCGTCCATCTCTCGAACTTTTTGGTACATCAATGAAGGTGAATCAAATACTTCAAACTCGTACTTGCTACTGTCCAACTTTACATTTTGGGTTCGTGGCGTTTTATACAACACACGCTCAACCCAGTCGATATAGTTGTTTGAACCATTGCAACGGAATTGATCCTTAAGTTCAAACTCGATGACGTTTACCTTGACATTGGAAGGAGTGGCATCCTTTACCCATTCAGGACCATATTCCAACTCACCCTTAAGGCTGCGGATTTTTTTCTCAGCATCCCTGATTTCTTCTGGATTGCCAGAATCCAGGACTTTTTGATAGTTCTCTTCAGCCTTCTCCAGTTTTCTTTCAACTTTAGGTATTCCACCATGATAAGCACCTTTTGCGCCATTGAGATATGCCTTATTCTCGGCTATTATCTTTTCATAATAGTTGTTGGCGCAACTTTTGATGTTTTCAGAGGTTCCGATTTCTATTTTTTTTACAGACTGAAAATCATCAATAAAGAACACGCTAACTCTAGAAGAGAAAAGCATATTCATTATCTGTGTCAAATGTGTTTGGTTGCGTTTGTTCTTTTCATTTTGGTCGTTTGAAGACTTTTCAATTCGATGTGCTTCATCCACAATTAATGCATCAATCCAACTCTCGCCTGTGCAATTGTCGCTAAGATGTGGTTTTATCGTAACGTTTTTCTTTATCAGATCAGTGGCTTCGCAATCTTGTCCGTTTGCATAGCTTACATTTTTCAAAATCTCTTTGTAACCTTTTTCAAGGGATGTCGAACGTGTGGAATAAAAGATGTTTTGAAAATTCCCTGTTTTTGCCAACCCTGAAATAAGGCGCATGGCGATAACGCTCTTGCCTGTACCAGGACCACCCTTTACAATTACAACAGTCTTTTCATTTTTTTTGTCCGTATTTTGGATTGCACCGAGAATCTCGTTGTAGGCATCCAATTGTGTTCCAATAAGAGAGAATTCTTCACTATCCTCTGCACCATCAAACATAGTCTTGGCTGCATCCTGCAGACGTTTGGTTATGCCAATCTCGCTATTCACAATCTTTTCCAGAATGTCTTCTCCCTTGCCACCGCCGATAAGTTCATTAAGTTTTTGGGCGAATTCTGCCCTTTGGTCTGCACAATAGAGAGGGCAAGAATTGGTAACGTGATTGTATGCACTATCGCACAATACATGATTTTCACCCTTTGACCGATAATTGTAGCAGTACGCAAATCCATAAAGGTTTATATTTTCATCCTTTTCATCATTGAATGCGTAAATATGATTGAGTAAGTGATTTTGATACTCAACGGCTTGTGCTGATGGATGTGATTCGTACCTGGTTTGTCTTCCGCCTTCTACAATGAGGTCTGTGCAGAATGTATAACCGTTATAGTGCTCTGATACATTATCATTGCTCCATTGCTTCAGTTCTATGTGTATCATGTTTGCAGCACCATCCAGGCCATGTCCGAAGAGAACACAGTCAATACGACCACCTACAGGAATAATATATTCAAAGCCAATGATTGCATCGCCAGCTACTTTGCTTGAACACAATAACTCAGTAATGGCTTTGAAATTATTCTTCCATGAATCAATTTCTCTATTACCACATGAAACGCCAAATTTTTGTGCACAACCGCACATAGATCCCACGATTTCATCAACACGATTTCTTCTTATGTACTCAAGAAATACCTCAACTGTGGATGTGTAAAAAAAGTTGTTTGTACAATTCTTTTTCATTGGTTTTTAATTGTTTTGATACTTGTTTTTAAAATTCTTAGACTATTTAATTTGTCCGCTCTGGGTAACTCTGTTTTTCAAAGTTACTAAAACAAACTATAATACATCGTGGCAAAAATAAGTAAATTTCCCCAATAACGCAAAAAAGTCAACGAGTTTTCGGGGTTTCGAATTTTCGAAATATCGCCTGACTTCGTTATTGCGTACCCCAAAACAAGGGTACACAAAACTGTATGACACTAGCTATCGACCATTTATAAAATGAGCTTTTTTGAGCAACGAAGTCAGGTGATAATAAAATACTCATAATTTGTACTGTTTTTGCTATTCGCAATTTATTATTTGCGTTGTTTTTACACAGCAAAATTACATATACTTTTTGGATTGGCAAAATTTTCTTGCGTTATTTTTACGCAAATACCAATATTTAACATTCTTTTACAGGAAAACGGGGCAGATAATCGCTAACTTTGTAATGACTACTAACTACACATTATTTATATAATATGAAAAGATTCCTCATGATTGCTTTCGCCCTGATGTGCGTATTTGGCGTGCAGGCTAAAGGGCTGAAAGGGAAAACTATCTACCTCAACCCCGGCCACGGTGGCTACACATCTGGCGACCGTCCAACTGCCACCATCAACCACGAGCAAATGGACACACTCAGTTTCTACGAAACTCGCTCCAACCTTTGGAAAGCGCTCGAAGCCGCAAGACACCTGCGCCGCGACGGTGCACGCGTGATTATGAGCCGCACTCGCTCTGGCTATGTCACACAGTCGCAAATGGACGAAGGCATACTCAACGAAAATCAGGAGAGCCACGCTCTGCCATCGGAAGACAAGGTGGACAAGCGCTACAACCAAGTGGAAACCACCGACGATGGCACCGGACAACAGCAAATCGTGGGGCTCGAACGCATCGCGTGCCAAGTGGACTCAATCAAGCCCGACTATTTCCTTTCAATGCACAGCAACGCCCACAAAAACGGCTCTACCGTCAACTATCTGCTGATGCTTCACCGTGGCGAAACTGGAAAGCCATATTTTGAAAACAGCGATTCGATGGCACGCGTGATGTGGCCTTACGCTTTCGACAATCCCCTTTCGGTGTGGAGCCACTACTCTGCCGACAAGCCTGCCGTGGTGGGCGACATCAGTTGGATGAGCGGAACACCTCCAGGCTCTCCCAACCGCATTGGCGTGAACGGCTACTATGCCGTGCTGAAATTCCGTGCGCCCGGTTTCCTCGTTGAAGGCTCGTTCCACACCTACGACCCCGAACGCCAACGCCTGCTCAACCGCGACTACTGCCGTCTCGAAGGCTTGCGCTACTACCGTGGCATTCGCGCCTACTTCGGGGGCAAGCCTGAAAAGGTGGGTTACCTCGCCGGCTCAGTGAAATCAGCCACCGAAAAGATGGAACACCCTCTCTACACCTACCATGAAGGCAGCATCGACCAGTGGAAACCCATCAACTACTGCATGGTTTACCTCTACGACTCACGAGGCGTGAACATCAAAGCATACCACACCGACCAAGAGTGGAACGGCATTTTCGCATTCTTCGACCTCAAGCCCGGCAAATACACCCTCCGCTACCGCGCCTACGGCTACGAAGAACTGACCGAAGAAGTGGAAGTGGTGGCCGACAAAACCACCTACCTCCTCCCCCGCCTCACCCAAAAATAACCCATCTCCCCATACGTTCAGTGGAAAACCCATAGGGAAACTAAAACAAAATCTTACACCTATTAAATCCATTTTAATCCAATTTACACCAATTAAAAGTAAATAAAATAGGGTGTGAATCGGGGTTAAATGGATTTAATAGGTGTTCTCCAAAAAAATCACGCTATAACGTAGGGACATGCCTTCGGCATGTTTCAATCGCAACCATCAATGTATCATCACATTAGAAACACACTAAAAACAACGGTTAAAACAAATCTTCCAAAGTGAGTTCATTTTGGATAATGCCACTGTTAGTGTTTTTTTCTACGCCAAAACTGGTAATCATTGTTAATCGGATGGAGCTTTTAGTCTTGGAATAGGCGATAAAACTCTGCATCCTATTTTCTATCTTTTCACGTTCTGCTTTGGTGATGGTGTATTTTCCACGGCAAAATTTCATTTCGCAGAGATTTACGCAATGGTCGGCCCTGTCGATAAGCAAGTCGATTTGCGCACCACGCTCTGCTTGCGCAGGCGTGCGCCAACAATATACCGAAGTTTGCACACCCTCAATTTTGAGTGCAGCCTTAATTTGTGGCACATGATTCAAGCATAGCATTTCAAACGCAAAACCGCTCCATGTATTATAAATAGGAGAGTTGATGCTGTGCGACCAATAATTTTCGTCTTGATATTTGCATTTAGCTTGCACCTGGAGGCTGAAGTGCAAGAATGGGTCTATGAGTTGATAGGTGATGTCGCGCTTTTTGCCACTGTAAGGAAGGTACTGACGGATAAATCGGCAATTTTCCAATTCTTGGAGCATAGTGCTAAAACGCTGGTTATTGTCAAGGCGTGTGGCATCAAGCAACTCTTTACGCGTTAAACCTTTTCGCTTTGCCGACAGTGCCTCAACAATAGTCACATAGTCGGCACTTCGCTTGAATAACGAACGGAAAAGATTGGTTCGCTCCGCACTTAGCTCGCCAGTGGCAGAAAATATCAGTCTATCCACATTTTGAGCCACACTTTCATCTCGGTTCATCAGCGACAGATAGTAAGGCACACCACCAAACACCATATAATACTCTGCCACCTCACGAACTTGATAGCCAAAATCATAGGCATCGAAATATTCCTTACATTCTTTGAGTGAAAATGGCTCTATCAGCATTTGATGCGTGACACGGTTATGCAAACCACCATGATTGTTGATAAGGTGATCGAGCATCCACGAAGCAGCACTTCCGCAAGTCACAAGTTTGATGTCGGAGCGTGCCGAAGCCCAATTATTCCAAAAATGCTCCAATGCGCTTACGAAGTTTGACCGTGGGGTGTCGAACCATGGCAACTCATCGAAAAACAATATTTTATTGCCTTCTTGAAGCGATTCAAGATACTGCTCCAATTGGTCAAAAGCTTCAAGCCAACTGCCACAGCGCACTGCCGATGGATACACCTTTCGCAAACTGATATAGAAATTCGCCAACTGCTCGTCTAACAGCACATTTTCCATACCAGTAACACTGAAGCACGCCTCCTTTCCTATCGCATGACGAACAAGAAAAGTTTTACCCACACGCCTTCTGCCATACACGGCAATAAATTCAGAACGTGGAGTTTGCATATATTTTGCCAATAATTGCAATTCATTGTGGCGACCAATAATTCTCTCTTGCATAGCCGTATATTTTTAGTGAAAAAACCATTGCAAATATAACAGATTTTTTCGTTTTCAGCAACTTATAACCTTATAATCTGCTGAAAACACATCACAAACACCACATTTCAGCAACTTATAGCCCTATAATCTGCTGAAAACACATTACAGACACCCCATTTCAGCAACTTATAACCCTATAATCTGCTGAAAATACGATTAAGCGCAACACTTGCACAGGTAGGGACGTGATAATTCACGTCCGCCGACAATTCCACATTACTATGATTACCAACCGTTTATTCTATTCCTACCGATTTGATTTTGAAATGATATACATGTTGTACCGAAGAAGATGCGATGAAATTCCGTTAGGAATTTGATGTGTGTAGGCAGGTATG